>ERZ1674236.279-NODE-279-length-11241-cov-34.192562_pt1 | contig 11241 bp, 11 predicted proteins | sample MGYA00581210_ERZ1674236 | MGnify/ENA primary metagenome ERZ1674236 (study PRJEB41354, sample SAMEA4873328) | human saliva metagenome | biome: human-associated habitat [ENVO:00009003]; feature: mouth environment [ENVO:08000002]; material: saliva material...
TTGAGCTAAGGCGAGGCAACGCCGTACTGGTTTAAAGTTAATCCACTATAACAAAACCTAAAACAGCCTCACCAAACACACTATGCATCACTTCATCCAGACCCTCAAACAATCCCTGCAAGTCCGTATCAGCATCGCCCTGATACTGATGTTCCTGCCTTTGTCCATCATCGCAGGCGCATTCTCCTATTACCAAACCTACCATGAAGCCGAAGAGCTTCAGGACGACCTGTTGCGCCAAACCGCCGCCTACATCAACCCCAAAACCACCGACTACACACAAATAGGCAGCGAAAACCACATCCTCATCCAAACCTTCGGACAAGAAGACACCGTCCCTTTGTCCGACACACTCGGCGAAGGATTCCACACCATCAAAGGCAGCGTTGATGACGACGATGACGACGACGAATACCGCGCCTACATCCGCCAAACCCCGCAAGGCAAAATCGCCGTACTCCAAGAAACCGAATACCGCGACGACCTCGCCGCCACCGCCGCCTACCAAAGCGTCCTCCCGCTGCTCATCGCCCTGCCCCTCATGATCCTGCTGACCGTATGGATCACCTACCGCGCCATGCGGCCCGTCAAAACCCTTTCCGCCTCACTCGGCAAACGCCGTTCAGACGACCTCTCGCCGCTGGACGGAGAAGACGTGCCCAGCGAAATACAAGGCTTCGTTACCGCCATCAACCAACTGCTGCAACGCACAGGCGAAAACATCCGCCGCCAGCAACGCTTCATCGCCGATGCCGCCCACGAACTGCGCAGCCCCCTGACCGCCCTCTCCCTTCAGGCAGAACGGCTCACCAAGCTGCCCCAATCGGACGAAGCCCGCGAACAGACCAGACTCATCCTCCAAAGCATACAGCGCAACCGCCACCTGCTCGAGCAGCTCCTGACCCACGCCCGCGCCCAAGGCTCCGAAACCCAACGCAACCTGACCGATATCAGCCTGCAAGCCCAGTTCCGCCGCGTGCTGCAAGAACTCATGCCCCTCGCCCTCGACAAACAGCAAGACATCGGTGTCGCCGTCGAAAACGACCTGCGCATCCGAGCCGACGACACCGAAATCTACACCCTCATCAAAACCTTCACCGACAACGCCATCCGCTACACCCCCGCAGGCGGCCGCATCGACATAGGTTTCAGCGAGACCCCGACCACCCTCGCCATCTGGGTGGAAGACGACGGCCCCGGCATCCCCGCCGCCGAACGCAGCCGCGTAACCGACGCCTTCTACCGCATACTCGGCACGGAACAGCAAGGCACAGGACTCGGACTCTCCATCGCCGACGCCATCGCCAAACGCTACGGCGGCAAACTCATCCTCGCCGACAGCCGCAACTTCGCCCACGGCCTGCTGATACAGGCGCAATTGGATAAAAGGCTGCTCAAAGCAGACTAAGCACACAAAAGGTCGTCTGAAACCACAAATCAGGGTTTCAGACGACCTTTTTCTATGTTCCATCCCTCCATCCAAATATCCGCATCACCCCCCCTCTTCCTAAAACACAAGTTTCCCATCCCCGCCGGCCTTGCCGCAGCCATCAAACAACGCGATGCCGACAGTAAAAATATCGCCAGCCCTTCCGAAAATCCGGCTTCCGCCACATTCGGTTAAAGAGCATCAACAAATGTAGGTCTCTGAAAATATGATTAATATTCTCGGAGTAATGTATATTGTTTGCAAATCATTATCAAAAAATATTAGAATATACACTCTTGCTTTAACGCAACACCCCTTAATCACCCAACTAGAGGAAGAACATGAAATCCCCCCATTCCCCCGCCTTCCGTTTCAGCATCATGGTGCTGGCACTGTCTTCAGGTTTTGCCCATGCAGACAACGTTCGCCCCGAAGCGACTGCCGAACTGAAAGAAGTCGTCGTTACCGGTACTGCCGTACCGACCCGCGTTACCCGCAACCAGCTTGACCGCGAAACTTCGACCGATTTGAAACAAGTCATGAAAGACCAAATCGGTATGGACGTCGGCGGCGGCAACGGCGTGGCGCAGTTTTACAGCATCCGCGGGGTTGGCGAAGACAAGATTAATCTGGAAGTGGACGGCACCAGCCAATCCACCAAAATCTTCCACCACCAAAGTCGTTTCCAGCTTGACCCCGCTTTGGTGAAAAGCATCAACGTCGAAAAAGGCACAGGCGCAGCGAGCGCGGGCTTGGGTGCGGTCGGCGGCACCATCCGCGTAACGACGGTTGACGCGAAAGACCTGCTGACGGACGGCAAACCTTTCGGTTTCAAACTCGGCGCGGGCTTAAGCAGCAATAAAGGCTCAACCGGCAACGCGGCGGTTTACGGCTATCAAAACGGCTTCGATGCCTTGTTTGCAGGCAACTTCCTCAACAACCGCGACTACAAAGACGGCAACGGCAACGTCAACCGCGGCAGTCGTCTGAAACAGCACAGCTACCTCGCCAAAATCGGCTACGACTTCAACGACGACCACGGCATCCGCCTGACCTACCGTCAGGAATACCAAAAAGGCAACCGCACCGACAAAGCCGAGTTCCAAAACGTTGACAGCTACGTCGGCGTGGACGGTACTTATCAAAAAGAGCAATCCTACAATCTGGAATACCGCGGCCGTAACGTCGGCTTCCTCGACAAAATCGACGCCAACGTTTTCCAAATCAACACCGACGACACCAAGCCGCCTAAAGGCGCGCCTTCCCCGAAAGCCCACGCCTCCGGCACGGCGCAAGGCGGCGTTCCCATCGGTCAGCTTGAGTTAAGCAAAATCAAAGCGACCGGCGCGAATCTGAACCTCGCCAGCTCCTTCGGCGACGGACATATGGTGAAATACGGCGTCAACTACCGCCACGAAACCTCCGAGCCGTCCGACAAAGGCGCATGGCTGAAGATTCTCGGCCTGTATGACCGCGACAAAGAGAAGAAAGCCGAATATGGCGTGTATGCGGAAGGCATCTGGAACCTGCACCCCGTTACCCTGACCACCGGCCTGCGTTACGACCATTTCAAATACAACGCCGCCAGCAAACAAAGTGCGTCGCACGGCCAGCTCAACCCCAGCATCGGCGCGATTTGGGACATCAACGACAACTTCTCCCTCTTGGCAAACCTCAATCAGGCAAGCCGTGCGCCCCGCCTGAACGAAGCCCTGTTGGCTAACGAACGCGCAGGCGCCGCCGCCGATTTGGACAGCAACCTCAAAGCCGAAACCGCCCGCCGTGCCGAATTGGGCTTCAAATGGCGCAACGACAATTTCAACGTCAGCGGCAGCGTGTTCCACCAACGCATCAAAGACCTCATCGTCTATCGTTGGGCAAAAATCAACAACAACACCGCCTCCATCACCGAACGCGGCAAGATTTACAACGGCGGCACGCTCAAAACCTACGGCTACGAACTTGACGCATCCTACCGCTGGGGCGGTCTGACCGCGCGCGCCGGCGTGTCCTACGTCAAACCCCGTCTGAACGGCGAAATGTACTACGGCGAAAGCCCGATTCAAGCGGAAGACCACGAAAGCTCGTTCACCTTCTGGAACACCGGCCGCCAATGGCTGACCGGCCTGTCTTACCAGTTTGAAAACCCCAAACTCGAAATCGGCTGGCGCGGCCGCTACGCCCAAAGCGTGAAATACACCGACGTCGCCCGCGGACAAGGCACGATACACGGCAAGAAATCAGGCTACGGCGTACACGACATCTACGCCAACTGGCAGCCGCTGAAAAAAGACAACCTGAACGTCAACTTCGCCGTCAACAACATCGGCAACAAGCAATACCGTTCGCACAGCCAACGCTTCCCCGACGGCAACGGACGCATCCCCTTCTACGAACGCGGCCGCGAGTTCGCCTTGGGCGTGAATTACCGCTTCTGATAGAAACGTTAACCAAAGGTCGTCTGAAACCTGATTTTTGGGTTTCAGACGACCTTTTCGTTATGGAGAGCAAGCAATGGACTGCGAACACGGCCCGAAATCCGTTAAAATACCGCATCCTTATTTTCAGACGACCTCAAACCATGTTGGTACTTGGAATCGAATCATCCTGCGATGAAACGGGCGTTGCGCTTTACGACACCGAACGCGGCCTGTTGGCGCACCATCTTCACACCCAAATGGCGATGCACGCCGAATACGGTGGCGTTGTTCCCGAACTTGCCAGCCGCGACCACATCCGCCGCGTCGTGCCGCTGACGCAGGGCTGTTTGCAGGAAGCGGGCGTTTCCTATGACGACATCGATGCCGTCGCCTACACCCAAGGGCCGGGCTTGGGCGGCGCGCTTCTGGCGGGTTCGGGCTACGCCAATGCTTTGGCGTTTGCCTTGAACAAACCCGTCATTCCCATCCACCATCTCGAAGGCCATTTGCTCTCCCCGCTTTTGGCGGACGACAAACCCGAATTTCCGTTCGTCGCCCTGCTGGTTTCGGGCGGGCATACACAGTTTATGGCGGTGCGCGGCATCGGCGATTACACGCTGATGGGCGAAAGCGTCGACGACGCGGCGGGCGAGGCGTTCGACAAAACCGCCAAACTCTTAGGTTTGCCGTATCCCGGCGGCGCGAAGTTGTCCGAACTGGCAAAGCTGGGCAACCCCGACGCCTTTGCATTCCCGCGCCCCATGCTCCATTCGCACGATTTGCAGATGAGCTTTTCCGGTTTGAAAACCGCCGTGCTGACCGCCGTCGAAAAAGTCCGTGCCGAAAACGGCGGCGAAATCCCCGAGCAAACGCGCAACGACATCTGCCGCGCGTTTCAAGACGCGGTGATTGACGTCCTCGCCGCCAAAGCCAAAAAAGCCTTGTTGGATACCGGATTCAGAACTTTGGTCGTCGCGGGCGGCGTCGGTGCGAACTGGAAGCTGCGCGACGAATTTTCCCGCTTGAGCGTCAAAAAGCCGTCTGAAAAAGGCAAACCCAAGCCTAAGGAAGAAAAAATCAAAGTCTGCTTCCCGCCCATGGAATACTGCACCGACAACGGCGCGATGATTGCCTTCGCCGGCGCGATGAGGTTGCAGGAGCGGCAGCCCGTAGGCGCGTTCAACGTCAAACCGCGCTGGCCGCTGTCGGATATTGTGAAATAGTGTGTAACAAAGACAAAAGGTCGTCTGAAAACGGTTTTCAGACGACCTTTTCGCATGGCCTCAAGCAGAACGATCAACAGCAGATTCAACCGTTCCAATAATACCGGACAATGTGGAAGAACACTGGAGCGGCGAAGCAGATGGAATCCACGCGGTCGAGCATACCGCCGTGGCCGCGTATCATGTTGCCCCAGTCTTTAACGCCGTAGTCGCGTTTGATGGCGGACATCACCAGCCCGCCGAAGAAACCCATCAGGCAGACGACGAAACCGATAGCGGCGGCTTGGCCGTGGCTAAACGGCGTCATCGGCGACAGCAGCGCGGCGAGTACGGTGGCGGACAAAATGCCGCCAACCGTGCCGGATATGGTTTTGGACGGAGAAAGCGAAGGCATGATTTTGGCACCGCCGACCAGTTTACCCCAAACGTATTGCAGCACGTCCGAAGCCTGCACCACGAAAATCAGGAACATCAGCAGCAGGATATTGCCGCTGCTGTCGAAATCGTCCAAGTTCAGGAACATCAGGGCGGGAACGTGTGAAAGGCAGAAGATGCAGATCATCGACATCCATTGCGTTTTGGCGGCGCGTTCGAGGAAATGGGCGGTTTGCCCGCTCAGGCTGGCAATAATCGGCAACACCAAAAATCCGTAAACGGGGATGAAAATGCTGAACATGCCGTACCAGCCGTCATAGACGAAATAATATTGCACCGGCAGTAGCAGGTAGAAACACACCACCATGCTGTAATAATCGCTGCGGCGGCGATAGACGAGGGTCATAAATTCGCGCAAAGCGGCAAATGAAATCAGGAAAAACAGCGCCACCGTCCCCGTTTTGCCGAACCAAAATGCGACCAGCAGCACCAGCGTCATCAGCCACCAAGCGTAAATGCGGGCGTTGAGGTTGGAGATGGTGGCATTGTCTGCGCCGTTTTTGCGTTTCAGCCATTGCCCGATGACGCTGGCGAAAATCAATATGGCAAATACGCCGGTAAAGATATAGCCTGCCTGCGGGGTCAGATGGGCGGCGGTTTGTTGGGTAATGATTTGGCTGGACGTGTTAACAAAGCTCACGATACAGCTCCTTTGTTTTGTTGAGACTCGTTGCACTCGTTTTGGCGAAACTCGTTGCACTCGTTTTCAGACGACCTCAATGCCAGCAAGGCTTCGCGGGTGCGTGTCAGGAAGGTGTCTTTGTCTTCATCTTCGCGCAGGGTCAGCGGTTCGCCGATGTGGACTTCACACAACAACGGCACGGGCAGCACTTTGCCTTTGGGCAGGACGCGGTTGATGTTGTCTATCCATATCGGCACAAATTCGGTGTCGGGCTTGCTTTTCGCCAGATGGTAAATGCCTGATTTAAAAGGGAGCAGGATTTCATTTTCGTCCGTATTGCGTGTGCCTTCGGGGAAGATAATCAGCGAATTACCCGCTTGGAGCGCGTGGTTCATCTGTTCGGTAATCGACTGCGGATTGTCGCTGTGGCGCGGAATCAAGAGCGCGTTGAAGACGTTTTGGATGATGAAGCGTTTGAGTTTGTTGGTCAGCCAGTAATCCGAACCCGCAACGGGACGCGTCGAAAGCCGCCAGCGGCGCGGCAGGGAAATCCACACCAGCAAAAAATCGCCGTGGCTGCCGTGATTGGCGTAATACACTTTCTGCTGCGGATTGAACGCCAGCTCGCGCGGGCTTTTGGGGCGGACGCCGGTGAGGAAGGATACCGACAGGCACAATGCTTGGTCGGTCAGCCATGCAAGTTGTTTTTTAAGAAAATTTTTCATGACATCAGAGGATTTGGATAAGGAAAACTGCCGATTGTGCAGCGGTCAGGTAAAGGCTTTTGCGCCACAAGGCAATCGCGCCCGCCACACGCTGCGGCATGGAGGGGTCGTCTGAAACGCGGCGCAAGCCGGTTTGCCGTAAGGCTTGGTCGAAGGCTTCGGGCGTATAGCGGCCGTCGGCAAAATCTTGGAACACGCGGCGGTCGAATTCGATGCGGATGTGGTAGTACAACAGCGCCGCCGCCAAGACAAGCTGCACCGCCGACCACGCGCCGCCGCGTTGCGCGGACAAAACGAATAGCAAGGCATTGAACACAGCGGTATAGCGGGCGGTGGCAAGCAGGCGGGCGGTAATCAGGCTGTCAGTGGAATTGTCCATTCACATTCCTTTTGGGTATGGAAACCGTCATTCGGGGCATATCATGTCCAAGGGTCGTCTGAATTTGTTATCGGGATGGCACGGGCTTACCTAAAAACAAATTCTTTTCTGCAATCAAAATATAAATGACTACTGCCGACAAAATGGCCGTCTGAATAACCTTGCTGACAGGGTGGGTGGTGAAAATCTCGTTACCCAGATTGGCGCACAGGTGGAATATCGTCGCCACGGCGATGCTGCGCCCGCTTTTGGCGTACAACCAGTTCATCAATAGGACGAAGACAAACATGCTGACCACGAAATTAACCGTGTAGAGTGCGCCTTCGGAAACGATTTGGCTGTGATAATAGCCTTTGATGAAGGCAAGTGGCATGTGCCAAAACGCCCAATACACGGCAAATAGCAAGGATGCGACAAACAGGCTTCTGCGTGCCGTGAGCGCGTCGGTGCCATAGCTGTGCCACGCCAATTCTTCGGCAACAGGCGAAATGAGGAGCATGAACCATGGCGACAGCAAGGCGGACGTAAATGACGGATGTCCCGAAATGTGAAACTGCGCCCAACTGTGTCCGAAAGCGATGGAAATGAGTTGCGCCAGCACCAAGGTAACCGGACCGAGCAGCGCGGCAGCGAGCAGGTATCGCTTGGGAAAACCTGTCAGGCGGAACAGGCGGTGTTTCGCGTCCGTCCACAATTTGGGCTGTTTGTACAACATGAATGCCGCCACGAGCATGGGTGCGAACAGCCCGGCCAGCCCTAATGCAGCCTGTGTCCACTGGTACTCAACAGCATCAGGGCGGTGGCTGATGTAGGCGGCAGCAAACCATAATGTCCACGGAATCAGCAGGGATAAAGTGTAAAACGCAACGGGGCGGTAGCTTTTAGTCATAAGTTTCCCTCCTTACTTTGGTTCGGCACAGATGAGTCGTCGTATCGTGAATTTACTTTAAACTAGGACTGCATTGCCTTGCACAAGCTCAATAGAGAATGATTTGCTCAGCTTGGGCTTTTCATCTACTTATCTTCGCTATCTCGATTAGCGTCGCCAAAACTCGCTTTGCTCGTTTTGGCGAAACTCTCTGCGTTCGTTTTCAGACGACCTGCCGCGGCTTCTACTACCTTTGCCGTTTCCAGCGGCAGCACCGTCTGCGGGCGAGCCTGTTTCAGTTCCGCCGTTGCCTGTGCCAAATCCCGGCAGCCGCCGTAAACCAGCAGCCAAGTGAGTACCACCGCCGCGCTGCGTCCGTAGCCCAGCGCGCAACAGGTCAGAACCTTGCCGTGTTGCCGGCGCAATGCTTCCAGCAACGAAGCCGCCTGCACCAAATCGTTTTCAGACGGCGCAACCATGTCCAATAGCGGCAGAACGCGGCATGCGCCGCGATAGCGGGGGCAGGGATATTCGGCGCATACGTCCAATACGGCGGGGAGGTCGTCTGAAATTGCCAGGGGGTGCGGAGATTTAGCTTGTGAAGCGGATTTTTGTGGCAAAAAATGGTAGATGCAAGGCAAAAAGCGCAGCAAGGTTGAACACCTTGCGAGCATTTTTAACGCAGCAGATGCCGTTTTTTTCCCAAAAACTCCGCCACAATGCTGAATCTCCGCAACCCCTGAGATACTGCCAATCAACACATCATCGCGAACCCGCGCCGTCTTCGCCTTGCCGCGCAGCCAATAAGCCATGTTCAGCCGCACGCCCACCAGATAAGGCAGCAGTAAAACCGTTGCCGCCGCCGACAGCCTGCCGTCTGCCTGTTTTTGGAACACCGCCGCATTGCCGGTCAGATAGGCGAAAGCGACCACTGACAGCGACACGCTGACCCACAACATCCACAACCACGCGCCGCCGAACAAGGACGGCAGTGCCGACAATGCCGCACCCACCAGATACAGCATGGCGATTTTGATTTCGCGGGAACGTGTTTCGGGGGGAGTTTTGGCTTCACAGAAACTTGCTTCGCTCGTTTTAGCTTCGCAGAAACTCGCTTCGCTCGTTTTCAGGCGGCCTTGAGTATCAAAAGGCCGTCTGAAAGGCGATACGCCGTGTTGGGGTATTGCCCACAACACCAGCCAGCCCAGCAGCGCGCCGGTCGGCACGTCGATAAAATGGTGTTGGTAAGTCGTCAGTACCGACAAAGCAATCAGGCTTTGCCACAGAAAAATCGGCAAACGGATTTTGGGAAACCGCGTCCAATAAAACGCGCCGACAATGATAGACAGCGCGATATGCAGCGACGGCGATTGGTTGTACGGCAAATCAAATGCGACCAATGAATCAAACATCACGCCCCACAGCCCGTCGGTAGGCGGCTTCGGCCAGCCGAAATGCAGCGGGAACAACATAAAGCAAGTAGTGGCGACGATTTGCGCTGATACCAGCCGTGCGACATAGCGGTTTTGTTCACGCGCATTTCGGCAAAGGAAAAACGCCGCTGCATACATCAGATTCAGCGACCAATAAGGCAAAATCGTCCATTCCCAAAACGGAATGTTGCGCTCCCACGCAAAAGCGACTTCCGGCACATAGGCCAGCGATGCCGCGTAATGGTTGGACAGGCCGTAGCTGGCATAAAAAAGCATGCCGACCAAAGCGAGTTTGAGTAGAGAAGTTTTCAGCGTAGGTTTCATGTTTTATCTAGTGCATTCCACTTCATCGCCATAATGGTCGGAATTCAGGCAGGATAAAACGTTTTCTTTTGGATGGTAGCGGAATTCCTGCCACGGCCCCTCAGACGAAACGGCGCGCCAGTGATGCCGCGAAGATTGGTATTGCTTCAACGTCCCGTTTGCGCCTTTGACACAAAAATTCTGCGCCCTACCCGCTGCCAACATACCGTGCCGTTTATCGGTTGGTGTGGTAAATAAGGGAATAAGTTTAGACACATCGGCATTTCGGGCAAACTTCATTTTGACATGGCCGTATCCTTCACCGGATTCGATGATTAAGGCGGACAAGGGCTGTCCAAAAGCAACAGAATTTTTCAATTCAATAGTTAATGCTTCACCATCCGACTCTGTCTGCCTGCTCCGGCTGCGGGCAACGGAGGCGCGGTATTGGGCAGGCAGTTTGCCGATATCGGACTTTCCATAAGGCAAGGCATCGAAATCAACAGCGCAGCCTTTTTTCATAGATTCCAACAACGGCGTCCAGTCAGCCGCAGCGGCATAGCAGGCGGATGAAAATGCGGAAAGAATTAGTAATGTAAGTAATTTTTTCATTATGAAACTTCACCTTATTAAAATTTGTACAAACGTAATAACTTTTCCCGAAAATTTCTTTGTATAGCTTTGCATATGGGCATATTGTATATTTCTTCGGAACGGATAAAATATGTCCTGCTTTCAAAACAAAGCAAGGATGGCGCCGGATAGTCCACGCCACACATCACTCTTTTTTACTTTATGGAGTAATACCAGATGAAACTCTTATCTGCCGCTGTTGTAGCCGTTCTGACCGCCGGTGTTTCCATGACTGCCGCCGCCGCTCCTGCAGGCTATGTTCCTTACAAATGCGACAACGGTAAAAAACTGAATGTCGTTTATGAATTCGACCGTAAAGGCAATGCAGTAGGCGCTTCTGCAAATGCAGCCGGCAAACAAATCAGCCTGCGCGTTGACAAACGCCGCTCTGACAGCACCGGCACTACCTTCACCAACAAACGCGGCTTCTCTATGTCTGCCGGTTACATCGACCGCAACACCCACACCACTTCCGAAGTCGTGGGCGTCAGCGATGCACAAAACCGCTTCATCGTGAAAAACTGCGAACCTGTCAACATCGATCGTTAATTTAAAGCAACGATTTAAGTTTCTTCGAGGTCGTCTGAAAACCGAAACAAGGTTTCAGACGACCTTTCGTTTTATCTGTTTCCAGGCAAATTTTGAAACTGTTGCACATCTGCACAACTGCCGTTCCTCGCACGTATAGTGGATTAACTTTAAACCAGGACGGCGTCACCTCGCCTTAGCTCAAAGAGAACGATTCTCTAAGGTGCTGAAGCACCAAGTGAA
>ERZ1674236.280-NODE-280-length-11173-cov-24.089854_pt1 | contig 11173 bp, 6 predicted proteins | sample MGYA00581210_ERZ1674236 | MGnify/ENA primary metagenome ERZ1674236 (study PRJEB41354, sample SAMEA4873328) | human saliva metagenome | biome: human-associated habitat [ENVO:00009003]; feature: mouth environment [ENVO:08000002]; material: saliva material...
TCTGTACTGTCTGCGGCTTCGTCGCCTTATCCTGATTTAAATTTAATCCACTATACAACTTCTGTTTCAGACGACCTCTTACCCATAAAAAACCGCAGGGATAAACCTGCGGTTTGCTGTTATAAAGTCGTAGCGTGGGCTTTGCCCACGAAGATGATAAGTAAAAAAGGCTGCCGAAACTTTCTCTATTATCCGAGGACAAAGCCCGCGCTACGAGTTTTAGTTAACCATAGTGCAATGAACACAAAACAGGTCGTCTGAAAACGTACAACTTCTGTTTCAGACGACCTGTTACCCATAAAAAACCGCAGGGATAAACCTGCGGTTTACTGTTTTACAGTTTGCTGTCTTCGCTGTCAAGGAAGCTTCTGAGGCGGTCGCTGCGGGTCGGATGACGCAGTTTGCGCAGGGCTTTGGCTTCGATTTGACGGATACGTTCGCGGGTTACGTCAAACTGTTTGCCGACTTCTTCGAGCGTGTGGTCGGTATTCATGTCGATACCGAAGCGCATACGCAGGACTTTGGCTTCGCGCGGGGTCAGGCTTTCGAGGATTTCTTTGGTGACTTCGTGCAGGCTGGTGTACATCGCGGCGTCTGCAGGGGCAACGTTGTTGGCGTCCTCGATGAAGTCGCCCAAATGCGAATCGTCGTCGTCACCGATCGGGGTTTCCATCGAAATCGGCTCTTTGGCGATTTTCATGATTTTGCGGATTTTGTCTTCCGGCATTTCCATCAACTCGGCAAGTTTGGCGGAATCGGGCTCTTCGCCGGTTTCTTGCAGATACTGGCGGGAGATGCGATTCATCTTGTTGATGGTTTCAATCATGTGCACCGGAATACGGATGGTGCGCGCCTGGTCGGCAATCGAGCGGGTAATCGCTTGGCGGATCCACCATGTCGCGTAGGTGGAGAATTTGTAGCCGCGGCGGTATTCGAACTTGTCGACCGCCTTCATCAAGCCGATGTTGCCTTCTTGAATCAAATCAAGGAACTGCAAACCTCGGTTGGTGTATTTTTTGGCGATGGAAATCACCAGGCGCAAGTTTGCCTGAATCATTTCCTGCTTGGCGGCTGCGGTTTCTTTTTCGCTCGACACCATGTTTTTGTTGATGTCTTTCAGCTCTTCGATGGAAATGCGGGTTTCTTTTTCCATGTTCGCCAACTCGGTTTGTTTTTCGAGGATGGCGTGGCGGAAGCGGTCGAGCGCGTCGCTCCAGACCCTGCCTTTGGCGACTTCTTCTTCCACCCATTTCAGGTTGGTGATTTCGGGCAGGAAGTTTTGGATGAAGTAGTCGCGTTCCATATGGACGCGGTCAAGGCAGATGTCGCGGATTTCGCGTTCGAGTTTGCGGATGTTTTCGACACGGCTGCGCAGGTTGCCGCTGAGGCTTTCGATTTGGCGGGTGGCGAAGCGGACTTCCAAGAGCTTGTTGGCGATGGCGTCGCGGTGTGCCAGATAATCGGGGTGGCGGCTGTCGTGTTTTTCCAGCTTTTTGATCATCTTGCCGTATTCGCTTTCGATGAAGGCGAAGTGTTCCAGCACTTTTTGCTTCAACTCGGCAAGATGAGCGGCGGACATGGCTTCGGAGTCGCTGCCGGAATCGTCGTCATCGTCGTCTTCATCCGCTTCATCTTCTTCACTGCTGCCGGAATCGTCGTCGTTTGACGCGCTCTCCAAGTGTCCCAAGCCCAATTCGTTGAGCAACACTTCGTTCGGATCGATGATGGCTTCGACCACTTCGTCCACGCGGATTTCGTCCTTGCGGATTTGCTCAATCAGCTCGAGGATTTCGGCAATGGAGCCCGGACAGGCGGAAATTGCCTGCACCATGTTTTTCAGGGCGTTTTCGATTTTTTTGGCGATGATGATTTCGTCTTCGCGGGTCAGCAGGTCAACCTGCCCCATTTCGCGCATATACATACGCACGGGGTCGGTGGTTCTGCCGAATTCGGAGTCCGCGCTGGACAAGGCGGCTTCTGCTTCGGCAACGGCATCGTCGTCGGTGACGGCGGCGGCGTTGTCGCTCAACAAAATGTCTTCCGCGTCAGGCGCCTGCTCGGTCACTTGGATACCCAAGCCGGAAATCATGCTGACGATGTTGTCGATTTGATCCGCATCGGACATATCGTCGGGCAAGGCGTCGTTGATTTCGGAATAAGTGATGTAGCCGCGTTCCTTACCCATGATGATGAGCTGGCGCAGGCGGGCGCGCTGCTCTTCGAGGGTCAGCGGACGGTTGTCGTCCTGTTCTTGATAGTCTTCGTGATTTTGGTCTTTAGACATGGATTACTTTCTTGATCTGATGGTTTGCCGACGGTTTGCATGATGCACCTGAAGGCGGAACAGAGTTACAACCGATTTAAATTCAATCTGCCGGGTTGTAACGCTGAGGTCGTCTGAAAGCTCTTTGGAACGGGTGTTCTGCGGGGTCATGTTCGCAGCTTGGGACAATGCTTTTCTGACGGCCTGAAGGTTGCTGGATTCGGCAGGGATTGCCGTTCGTTCAATTTTGCTTTGCCGTCAAAAGCGACAGCAAGAGTTTTTTTTCATTTTCATTCAAACCCGATTGCAGGCTTTTCTGCTTGAGGGTTTCGATTTGTTGGTATTTCAACTCGTTAAGGAGTTTCTTCATGCCGATTTGGAAGTTCTCGCGGTCTTCTTCGCCTCCGCCTTCCATTTCTTCAGAATAGAGTGTCGATTGGAAGATTTGGTTCACGGTTTCTTCATAAGGAGAACCGCGCATATACTCTAAAACCTGCGCGGTAGCAGGTACGGCGGCATGGCTTTTAATGGTTTCGGCAAGATTGGCAAGGCAGGCGAAATCGCCGTCCAATGCCACATAATCGGGCAGGTCTATATATGCAGCCCAATCCGGATTTATCAAGAGGCTGCGGATTTGCCGTTGCACCAGCGTCAACATGACAGGTTGTTTGACGGAAATCGGAGGCAGTTTGTAGCTTTTTTGTTTGACGTGCCGCTTTGGCGCTTCCTGCCCCAGCAGTTGGGCGAGATTGTCGGGGTCGATGCCGACCAGCTCGCTAAGCCGTTGTTTCAACAGATAAGCCAATGCCGGCGCGGTAATCTGCGCCAAAAGCGGCGAACTGGTTTTCACCAATTCCGCCTTACCTTCCTGCGTATTGAGATTGAGGTCGTCTGAAAGATGTTCCCAAAAATATTCCGACAAAGGCTTGCTTTGATTCAACAGCGCATCTTCAAATTGCGCTTTGCCGTAGGCGCGGATGTAGCTGTCGGGGTCGTGTTCTTCGGGAAGGAACAAAAAATGCAGCGATTTATCGTCTTTCAACTGCGGCAACGCGTTTTCCAGCGCGCGCCAAGCCGCCTTCCGCCCCGCGCTGTCGCCGTCGAAACAGAAATAAATACTGTCCGCCTGCCGCATCAGGATTTTGACGTGTTCCGCCGTCGTCGCCGTGCCCAAAGCCGCCACGCCGTAGCCCACGCCGAACTGCGCCAGCGCGACCACGTCCATATAACCTTCGACCACCAAAATCCGACCTGCGTCTTTGACCGCAGCACGACCTTCATACAAGCCGTAAAGATTTTTCCCTTTATCAAACAAAGGCGTATCAGGCGAATTCAAATATTTCGGCTTCGAGTCGTCCAACACCCTGCCGCCGAAACCGATGACCTGCCCGCGCGGATTGCGGATGGGGAACATAATCCGATGACGGAAGCGGTCATAATGCCGACCCTCATTGTCAATCACCATCCCCGTATCCACCAAAGCGGTATTCGGGTACGGTTGGAACACTTGCGCCAAAGGCTGCCAGCCGTCGGGCGCGTAGCCCAAACCATAATGCGCGATGACTTCCGCGCTCAAACCGCGCTTGTCCAAATAAGCCTTCGCCGCCGGATTGAATTTCAACTGTTGCGCATAAAAATCAGCCGCCGCAGCCGTCGTTTCCTCCAGCGTCTGCTGTTTTTTCTTACGTTCGGCACGGACTTCGGGATTATCGTTCTGCCCGCGCACTTTAGGCACTGCCATGCCCACACGGTCGGCAAGAAACTGCACCGCCTCCGGAAATGACAGCCCCTGATGTTCCATCACAAAACCAATCGCCGAACCATGCGCCCCGCAACTGAAACAATGATAAAACTGCTTGGTCGGACTGACCGAAAACGACGGCGTCTTTTCCTTGTGGAACGGACAACAAGTCATATAGTTCGCCCCGCCCTTCTTCAGCGGAACCTGCTCGTCGATAATATCGACAATATCGACTTTGGCCAGAAGCTCGTCAATGAAATCGGATGGAATCATAGTTCGGCGGATGCGTATGGACGGGACAAACGTTTTCAGACGACCTTTTATCTTAAAGGTCGTCTGAAAACAGAATCTCGAATCGGTTTGAAAACAAGGTTCTTATTATAACGTGTATTCAGGATAAAAATAGCACTCTTACAAAACCGACTCCTTAGCGGACAGCTTGTGCAACAGAAACCCACGAGGTTGTCTGAAAATTCATTTTCAGACAACCTCGGGTGCTTAAAACCTGTATTCTGCTTTGATGACAAAGCCCCCGAATATCCTCTTCCCAATATCGAAATATGGGGAAATCCTAATTTGAAATTACTTTAAAACTTGCCCGTAATCCCTACCCTGATGGTTCTGCCCGGGGCAGGCATGAAGGAGCGGCTGAACGGGTCCATATAGTAGCGGTTGGTCAGGTTGGTGCCCACCAGCTCGGCGGTGATGTTTTTGTTGATGCGGTAGCGCAGATAGGCATCGACGACGGCCGTGGGGGTCCAACGCATATCTTCTATGCCGTCAGTATAGCCTTTGACTTCGTCCGTAGCGGTGGCGTAATGGTCGTTAACCGCCCGCTCGAAGCCGCGCCATGAGTCTACGCGGGTTTTATAGACGTCGCTGTGCCAGTGGAAGCGGGTGCCGACATCCAGTTTGTTTTTCAGGAAACGTGCGCCCAGCTCGGCATCGACCGACCAGCGCGGCTGCATCATGGATGACAGGTAACCATCGATTTTCACGCCGCCGGGGAAACAGGTCGGCGCGCGCAGCAGCGGTTTGCTGCCGCTGCTTTGAACATGCAATCTCAGCACAGTTGACTGTAATCGGTCAGTGAATGCGGCACCCTCGTCGCAGACGTCGTTGCGGATGGTGCGGATGACGCCGAGGCTGCCGTACACCTTGCCGGTATCGAAGCGGGCGGACAATTCCGCGCCAGAACGTATCTGCTTGTCGAATTGTTCGAATTCAAGCTGGTCGTTGCGGTCGATGATGTTTTTGGTGATGTTGCGGAAATAGTTGATGCGGAAATCGGCCTTGCGCATTTTCGGGAACATTCCGGTCAGGTCGTGGATATAGCCGACCTCGAAATTTTTGCCGCGTTCGGGTTTCCATTGGTAGCCATAGCGGTTTACCGAGGTGGTGTTGAGCTTCGGGCTGATGGGAACACCTACGGTACCCTCGAAAATGCTGGGAAAACGCAGGGTTTGGGTATAGCGCAGGTAGGCGCGGGCATAGTCGGTCAGATTGAAGGTTACCGAAGCGGCGGGTGCCCAGCCGCTGCCTTTCTGCTTCAGCGCCTGCTGCTTCTGCGCCGGGGTCAGCACGCTTTTATAAGAGTAGTCACTTGCAGTTTCGGCTTTAAGGTTTTGGAATTTGTTTGCAAAACGCGGGCTGCTGGGATCGGCCGGATTATAGGCGGGGTTCTCGACACGGGTCAGCACTTTGGGATTGTTCAATACCGGATGGTCGGCCATATTCAGCTTGCCGTATTGGTCTTTGGTCCAATCGAAACGTACTTTTTTAGTATACATTGGTATACCCATACCGTCAGATCCTTCGGGAATGATTTTGGCAGATGCATCCAACATGTCTTGTGTCGCTTCGCATGTAGGAGACATGATGCAGGCATCGGCTTTTTGGTAGGCTTCGTAATCTTTTTTCGTCGCCACGACATCGGCGGTATATCGAAGTCCTCTGTGGGCTTCCAATTCACCGCCGTTGTCTAAGAATTTTTTGACACTGTCGTCTTGCAGGGAGAAGTTGGTATAGCGCGCGCCTGCGGTCAGCGTCAGCCACGGGCGCGGTTCGAAGCGGAAATTGAAGCCGAGGTTGTATTCGCTCCGCCTGCCGTTGCGCGGGTAGGTGATAGTATCAAGAAATGAACTGGGATAGATCAAGTTTTGATCAAATTCCTTTTTGTAGCGGTTGCCATATAAATCGGCAAATTCGTTATGCGTTGCCAGTTTTTCGTTCTGGAAGTCGCCCAATACGGTCAGTTCAAGATTGTCGCGCAGCTTCATGCGGTTGGAGAAATTGAAGCCGTTGCGGTTGTTGGTGGCGTAGAGCGCCTGCGCCTGGCGGGTATTGAAGCGGCCGTCGGTATTCGGCAGACCTTCGTCCAAACCGGGCCTTTTGCGAAGGCCTTGAATCCAGTCGTCGGCAGCCGCATCCCATCCCTCGTCGGTCCAAGCGATATCGCCGGGGACGCCGCCGGAGGAATTGGTTTTGGAGCGGGTGCGGGTGGCCCATAGCGAGGCGTTCAAATCAATCCAGCGGCTGCCCTCGGGTTTCCACGAATAGTCGATATTGTAGGCACGCTGCTTGACCCACGCCTGCGGCCATTCGGCGATTTTGTTTTGGGAATCGACATTATCACCTTGGAAACCGCCACCGCTGAGGATACGCGAGGGCATGACCTCGCCGAAGGTCGAGTGCGTATGGCGCAGGCCGAATTTGATGCTCTGGTTGTTCGGCAGGCGGAAGGTGGTTTTACCCAGCCAGGATTCGGTTTCCAGCGAAGTATTGGCCACCTCGCCGCCCGGCGTATAGAAGAGGCCGATAATGGGGGCTTCGGGGCTGAGTTCCTTTATTCCCTGTTCTTGCAGCCTGCGGAGGTTCTCGGCATTGTCGATAGAGTAGAAGCCGTAGCGGTGCGCGCCTTTTTTGCCTGAAAAGTAATTGCCCTTGTTGCGGTAGGCATAGGTGAGTATGGCATCGAAATTATCCTGTTTGGTCGCAGCGGCGATGCGGTAGGCCTTGTCTTCCGAAAATTTATGCTTGCCGCCGAAGCGCGGGGTCAGTCTGTCGGAATCGTCGGCATAAAACCGCCAGTATCCGCCCATTACATTTTCAGGATGTTCCAAAGTGCGGTAATCCACGTTTTCGGCATAGGTGGCTTTACGCGGCTTGATGGAATTGTTGCTGGTTTCCGCCTTGATTTCCACGCCGTATTTCTGACCTTCGGGCACGATGTCGTTTGCCTCGAGGGTTTTCAGCGCCACCGAACCGCCGATACCGCTTTTGACTTCGCGGTTGAACGACGGGCCTTTTTCCACATACACGCTGCTGATGATATTGGGATCGACATAGTTGCGGTTGTTTGCGCCGAACATGCCGCGCCAGACGGTAATCGCCTGCTCGGTGCCGTCGATGGTAACGGGGATGCGGCCCTGCCCCTGCACGCCGCGGATGTTGGGATCGAGCGCGCCGCTGTTGCGCGCCTCGCCGCTGTAGACACCGGGCAGGCCGCTGAAGAGGTCGGATACGGTGTTGCCCTTGAAGGTTTCGACTTCGTTTTTGCCTTTGTAAAGATTGACGATTTCGCGGGTATAAACCCGGTTTTTACCGATTTCGTCTTTATTGCGCGTGCCTTTGACGGTAACGGGATCGAGAATGACGGTCGGCGTATTATCGGCAGCATAAATGATGGGAGAGAAACCAATGACGGCGATGCAGGCGGCAAGGGTGTTGACTTTGACTGGCTTCATAACGGATTCCTTGTGTGGCGGAATGTCAGACAGCGTCGTCTGAAAGTTTTCAGACGACCTCGGAAAGGTTTTGCCGCAAACAGATTGAATAATATTTAATGATTTTGATTATTATTTGTATATTTTTTGAGATTTTAACAAGTTTTTAAGCGCATGCAAACATTTGCCAGATATATCCGCATTCAATAGTTAAAATGATTTAAAAACTTATTCCATTGTTTAACATGAAAATATTCCATTTCTATATAACCCATATAGGCAAACAAGAAATTCAAAAATAAAAATTGCCTGAATATGTCTTATCAGCCGGTCAAAACACTTTCTTACCATTCAAACGAAAAATCCTAACCAAGCCCATAAGGCATTTTCAGACGACCTTTTTAGCTACCTGCTTTGGGTTCTTCTTCTCATGTGACTCAAACTGCTCAAGCAGTTTGCGCTTTTATCCTATGAAGAGAATAATGACTTCCATCCATCATCTATACACACGAGGGCAGGCATGAACTCTTTTACATCATTGTTAAACCATCCCGATATTTCTTTTCTCCCGATTCCAGACAGTATCAAAGTCGATAATCCGGCAACGGGCGAGACTTTGGCGTTTGTCCGTACGACTCGTTCAGACGGCCTCAAGCTGCTGATTCAAAAGGCGGAGGCCGCACAAAAATTATGGGCGGCAAAAACTGCCTTGGAGCGAGCCGATGTGTTGTGGCGTTGGTATTTCTTAATTAAGGAAAACAAAGAAGAACTGGCGCGCATCATGACGATGGAACAGGGCAAAAGCCTGACCGAGGCGCGCGGCGAAATCGATTATGCGGCTTCGTTTGTGCGCTGGTTTGCCGAAGAAGCGCGGCGGATTGACGGCGATGTGCTGACAAGCGTGAAAGCGTCGCAAAAACTGGTCGTGTTGAAACAGCCCGTCGGCGTTACCGCTGCGATTACGCCGTGGAATTTCCCGTCCGCAATGATTGCACGCAAAGCCGCGCCTGCTTTGGCGGTGGGCTGCGCGATGCTTGTCAAACCTGCATCACTCACGCCCCTGAGCGCGTATGCGCTGGCGCTACTGGCTTACGAAGCGGGCGTGCCGCAGGATTTGCTTCCCGTCGTCAGCGGCCGCGCTTCGGAAATCAGCCATGAATTTGCCACGAACCCGACCGTGCGCAAAATCAGCTTCACCGGTTCGACCGAAGTCGGCGCGAAAATTTTTGCCGACAGCGCGGCGGACATTAAAAAACTCAGTTTGGAACTGGGCGGCAACGCGCCGTTTATCGTGTTTGACGATGCCAATTTGGACAAAGCCGTCGAAGGCGCGCTGGCCAGCAAGTTCCGCAACAGCGGCCAGACCTGCGTCTGCACCAACCGCGTGTACGCTCAATCCGGCATTTACGACGAATTTTGCCGCAAATTAAGCGAAAAAGTGGCTATGCTCAAATTGGGCAACGGCTTAGATGAAGGCGTGAACCAAGGGCCGCTGATTGAGGAAAAAGCTGTGGAAAAAGTCGAGCAGCACATCGCCGACGCGCTCTCCAAAGGCGCGGTCTGCCTAACCGGCGGCAAACGCAGCGCGCTGGGCGGAACGTTTTTCGAACCGACCGTCTTAAGCGGCGTAACGGCGCAAATGGCGGTGGCGCGCGAAGAAACTTTTGGGCCGTTGTGCCCCGTGTTCCGCTTTGAAACCGAAGCCGAAGTCATCGCGGCTGCCAACGATACGGAATACGGTTTGGCGGCCTACCTCTTCACTTCCAATACTGCCCGCCAATGGCGCGTAGGCGAAGCCTTGGAATATGGCATGGTCGGCATCAATACCGGCCTAATCAGCAATGAAGCGGCACCGTTCGGCGGCGTGAAACGCAGCGGGCTGGGACGCGAAGGCAGCAAATACGGTGTGGACGAATATTTGGAATTGAAATATTTGTGTATCGATGTAGCGGATTGAGTTTAGTCTCAGGAGGTCGTCTGAAAACGTAACTTCAGCAAGATAATCTCCCCCTATCTTTGTAGCAGCACTCTGAAAAAATTGGCGGAAATCAACAAATACGCGATACAAGACTAACGTGTCGTGCAACTGATGAGTTCGCCAAATATTTTGCTGGGGCAACGACACCAAACTTTAAGGCTCACTGGATAGTATGGGAAAGTCCGTTGGTAGGCCGGCAAACAGGGGAGATAATCAACTGATACAGTGGATTTGAAACTGTTTACTTGAAGCAATAATTTTTAAAGCAATAACATAGGAAAAAAGAAAATGAAAAGATTGTTTATATTTGCTCTAGCTTGCTTTACTGCGAGCTGTACTGTCACACCAAAAGTCGAATCATTGCCTGATGCAGAATTAAATAAGCCATATTTCATAGAATTTAATGTGGCTAACCAAGCTACTTATCCTGATTATTTCAAAGTAAAAATGAATCCTCCGAATTCGGGGTTGACTGTAAAGCCCATCGATGAATGGTATGATACGGTTCATATTTCTGGAACTCCACAGACCAAACAGGATATTACGATTGAAATCTCTTATTATATAAGAGGGCCAGGAGGATTTTTAGGATTGGGAAAGAAGGATCATAAGAAATTTTATCAGATAAAAGTTAAAGAATGAGGTGAGGTTAAGTTTAGATAGCTTTCCCCTAAGAAAGGATTGTTGATATTTCAAGAAAGTACTGTGTTGTTTACATAACAGGCGTAGGTTGAATTGGAAGCCTAACTTTCTCAAAGGTCGTCTGAAAAATTTCTAAAAGCCAGCTTTGGAGCAATCGATTTTAGAATTCTGTGAAATATCAGCAAATTATGGAGCATATTTTAATTATGATAAGGAAAGTATTTATCTTTTCGGCTGTAATAGCATTATCCGGTTGTTTTGCCGGTAAACATAAAGTTCAGGTATTACCGGATGCAGAATTAAATAAGCCATATTTCGTAGAATTTAATGGGGCTAACCAAGCTACTTATCCCGATCATTTCATAGTAGAAATGGATCCTCCGAATTCGGGGTTAACTGTAAAGCCCATCGATAAGTGGTATGATACGGTTCATATTTCTGGAACTCCAAAGATGAAGCAGGATATCATGATTGAAATATCATATTTAATAAGAGGGCCCGTAGGTTTTTTTGAAGATCCGGAACAGAAGAAATTTTATCAGATAAAAGTTAAAGAATAATTTAAGGTTATCTGAAGGTTTAGTTTAGATGGCTTTTCTCAAAGAAAGGATTGTTCATATTTCAAGAAAGCACTGTGTTATTTACATAACAGGCGTAGTTTGAATTGGACACCTAACTTTCTCAAAGGTCGTCTGAAAGTTTTCAGACGACCTTTTTATTAATGGCAGTCGTCCCGTTCGATTGTTCATGCAACAGAAAAAACGGAAGATGATATAGTGGATTAACTTTAAACCAGTACGGCGTTGCCTCGCCTTAGCTCAAAG
>ERZ1674236.281-NODE-281-length-11157-cov-7.572600_pt1 | contig 11157 bp, 7 predicted proteins | sample MGYA00581210_ERZ1674236 | MGnify/ENA primary metagenome ERZ1674236 (study PRJEB41354, sample SAMEA4873328) | human saliva metagenome | biome: human-associated habitat [ENVO:00009003]; feature: mouth environment [ENVO:08000002]; material: saliva material...
GTCACGAGGCGGCCCTCGCGGGCGCGGGCGACGATGTCGGCGAGGAGGCGGCGGTCGCCTCGGCGCGTGAGCATGTCGGCGGCACGCTCGGGCGAGGTCCACGCGGTCTGGTCGATTTCGGTGCGCGGGGCGCGCGCGACGGGGGCTCGCAAGCGCTCAGACGCGTGACCGGCGGGGACGGGGGTGCCCACCCAGTAGTGGACTTCCTTGGTCTGTCCGCCGCCCAGGCGGTAGCGCTGGGTCGTCAGAGGCGCGCCGAGCGTGATGATCTGGCCGGTTTCCTCCTCGACTTCGCGCACGGCAGCGGCGACGAGGGATTCACCGTTTTCGGTCTTGCCCTTGGGCCAGGACCAGTCGTGGTAGCGCGGCCGATGAACCATGAGGACTTCGATGTCCGCTGGGTCGATGGACTCGCCGGGGACAGCGACGCGCTCGGGGTCCGTGAAGCGCCAGACAAGCGCGCCGGCAGAGCGAACGAGTCGCTGGGGGCGGGGGGCTGGCATCGGACGCATAGGGACAAGGGTAGTCGCCCGCGCGCGCCCGTGCCCTGGTGGGCGCGCCACGTCACCCCGGTTCGGGCCTTTCACGAGGCCGTCCAGGGTACGCCGAGATCAGCAACGACGCTGCGAACGCGGGGTCAGTCGAGGGTGCCGACGGCCGCCTCGCGCGCGGCGACATCGAGTTCGTCGGCAGTGACCAGCAGCGCGGAGTGGCGCATGGTGACGCGGTGGGCGAGCGGGTCGGCGGGGTCTTCGATCCACAGGGCCCCGGCCTCGCCGGCGGCGAGCACGCGCATGGCGCGCGAGGCCTCGCCCAGCACGTAGTCCAGGTCGTCGTCGGTCAGGTCGCCTCGCAGCAGCGAGTCGACTTCCTCCATGATGAGGCTCAGGGGACGCAGCTCAACGGGGGCTTCGAGGCCCTGGATGATGGGCGCGCGCGAGCCCTCGGCGTAGCGCTCGGCCACCAGGAGAGGGTCACGGTGGTACCACTCGTGCAGCAGGTAGACGCGCCACAGCGCGCCGGGGAGGGTGAATTCTGGGCTGCGCGACCACACGTGCGCGATCGTGTCGACCCCGCTAGTACGCACGGTCTCGCGCAGGCGAGCCACGTCGGCGTCGGTGAAGGTCTCGTCGCCCACGCCCATGAGGGCCCAGGCGGCGGTGTGGGCGACGGCGGCGCTGGCCGCGGGGTCTTCGTCGCCGATAATGGCGTCAGCCCTGGCGGCATCAAGCATGGCGGGGCGTCGCGGCATCTTCGATTGGGCCATGGGGACTTCTTCCTCCTACAATGGGGCTGCTGGGCCTATAGCTCAATGGTAGAGCAGCGGACTTTTAATCCGTAGGTTGGGGGTTCGAGTCCCCCTGGGCCTACTGGTCGCCTCGGAACGTTCCGGGGCGTTCACGCTATCTGCGGGCGCGCGCCCGCGCTGGAGGTGCAGCATGGATCCTCGTCTTTCTCACGCGCATGGCGCCCTGGCCGGCCTGGCGCTCGGAGACGCGCTGGGCATGCCGACGCAGGAGATGTCACCTGCGCAGATCCGCGCGGTGTACGGGCGCATCACCGGCCTCGTCGACGGCGACACCTCCCAGCCCTACGCCCCGGGGATGCCGGCGGGGTCGGTCACGGACGACACGGAACAGGCGCTGCTGGTCGCGTCCCTCTTAATACGAGGCCGGGGCTCGTCCTCGGGTCACGTTGCCCTCAACGCGGTCGAGTTCGCCCACGCCCTGCTGGCCTGGGAGGATTCAATGATCGAGCGAGGGTCACTCGACCTGCTGGGCCCCTCAACGAAGGCGGCACTCGAGCGCGTGCGCGCGGGCGAGGACCCGCTGACCGTAGGCGGCGAGGGCACCACAAACGGCGCGGCGATGCGCGTCACCCCAATCGGTATTGCGGTCTCGACGGAGGATCCGGAGGCCTTCGCCGAGGCCGTGTGGTCGTCGTGCCGGGTCACGCACGCGACGCGACAGGGCTTCCAGTCGGCTGCCCTCGTGGCGGCAGCCGTATCCATGGGTATTGACGCGGCGCGCTCACCTTCCCTGGATCTGAGAGGGCTGCTGCGGAAGGCCCTCACCTACGTCGATTCCCTCCCCGATCGCGGCGCGTGGACCCCAGACCCGGACGTCATTGCCGCGACGCGCAGGGCCATGCAGCTGGCCGTCAACCCCACCTCCTCATCCCTGGAATGCCTCGTCGAACAGGTGGGAACATCCGTGGCCTCGGCGCACGCGATCCCTATGGCCTTCGCACTGCTCGCGCGAGATCCCTCCCCGCAGGCCCTCCTGGACGCCGCCAACATCGGCGGGGACACCGACACGATCGGCGCGATCGCGGGCGCAATCCTGGGCGCCGCCCTCGGGGTCGAGGTTCTCCCCGCAGACAGCCTCTCGATGATCGAGGAGGTCTCCCACCTCGGCCTGTCCAGCGTCGCCGGGGATCTCCTGGCGCTGCGCGATCAGGCGCTTGTCGGGCGCCCGGAGGACGCTGCAACGGATGCCTCTTCAGACGCCAGGCCCGAGCTTTCGCGCGGCGTCACTGCTCCGGAGGAGCCAGCCCCCACCTCGTCGCCGGCCTCCCCCACAGGCCGAGTCGTCCTCATGGGGCAGATCCTCGTGGACCTCGCCGTGCGCGGCGAGGCTCTGCCCTCGCCGGGCGGTGACGTGTGGGCCATCGACGAGGGAATGCACGTGGGCGGCGGCTTCAACGCCCTCGTGGCGGCGCGGCGCATGGGGGCCGACGCCGTCTCCCTCAGCCCGATCGGCGACGGCCCCTACTCCTCTCTCATCCAAGCGGCGCTGACGCACGAGGGGATCACTGACCTCGGGCCTCGCGTGACGGGCATTGACAACGGGTTCTGCATCGCGTTCACGGACCGCACGGGCGAGCGCACCTTCATCTCCACAAAGGGCGCCGAGACGATGGCACCCGCGAGCGCGTGGGCAGACTTCGTGCGCACGATGCACCCGGGCGACGTGCTCTACGTTGACGGCTACCTGATGGACCATCCCGCGAACCGCGAGGCCGCGGAGGCGGCGCTGCGCGTCCTGCCCGAGGGCGTGCGCGTGGTTCTGGACGTCTCCCCCGTCATTGGAATCCCAGAGGGACTGCCCTCTGACGACGTCATCGTCTCGATGAACCACAGGGAGGCTCAGGAGATCGTTCACCAGAGAGGCCATGCGAGCGTTCGCGACCGATGCGACCAGCCTCGCGAGGTGGCTCAAGGGGTGCTCGCTGTGCTGGATCGCCCCGTTCTCGTGCGCGCGGGAGCCGAGGGCGCATACTTTGTGCGCCCCGCCGCGACAGCCCCGAATGCCCGCAATGAGGACGTGATCCATGTCCCGACGCCTCGCGTCAAGGCGATCGACACGAACGGCGCGGGCGACGCGCATTCCGGAGTCCTGGCGGCCTCCCTCGCTCAGGGCATTCCCACCGAGCAGGCACTCCTCCTCGCCAACTGCGCGGGCGCCCTGTCCACGACGGTCGTCGGGCCGGCCTCCTGCCCGACGCGCGAGGAGATCGAGGCCGCGGCGGACGCGCTGGAGGCGAGCAACGACGAGGAGTGAGCGCGGTCGAGCCGTTCGCGCGGAAGGAGCGCTGCCAGCCAGTGCACATGTGTGCACGTCAGCCTCTGCGGCGTGAGAGATTCATCAATAAATTAACCGATTTGACTATTGCAAACTCGCGCGGGAGGACAATCATCTGGTGACGACTGATCAGACCAACAAGCGCGATGGCATCATCGGCGGGGCGCTCACGGTTGCCCTGCTGATCACGCTGGCCGTACAGAACGCCGTGCCCCCGATGGCGACCGACATGTACTCGGCGGCGTTCCCGCAGATCACGGCGGACCTGGCGACGAACTCGACGATGCTCGGGTTCACGCTCACAACCTTCTTCGTGGGCTACGCGTCCGGCCAGGTCCTGGGCGGCGCCATCTCGGACCAGATCGGCCGCCGCCGCCCCATCGTCGCTGGCGGCATCATCGCCCTCGTCGGCTCCATGATCTGCGTGTTCACGCCCAACATCTGGGTGTTCCTCGTTGGCCGAGTCTTCCAGGGCCTCGGCGGCGGCGTCGCCTCCTCGGTGGCGCGCGCCATCCTCGTCGACGTCGCGCACGGCAAGACGCTGGCTCGCGCGATGAGCCTCATCCAGGCGATCGTCGGCTTCGCGCCGATGCTCGCCCCGGTCCTCGGCGCATTCATCATCACACACGCGACGTGGAGGGTCGTCTTCTGGGCGCTCGCCGCCTTCACTCTGATCATGGCGGCCCTCGCGTGGTTCGTCGTGCCCGAGTCCCTGCCCGAGGAGCGCCGCCACCCCGGCGGTATTCCACGGTTCTTCCACGGCCTCGTTCAGGTCGTACGCATCCGCCCCTTCGTGGGCTTCATGCTGACCAACGCCTTCTCGAGCTTCTGCATGTTCGGCTACATCTCGAACGCCACCTACGTCCTGCAGGGCCCGCTGGGCCTGTCCCCCATGGCTTTCGCGTGGGTGTTCGCGTTTAATGCGCTGCTGTCGACGGGCTTCGCGCTGGTCAACGTGCGCCTGATCTCGCACTTCACGCCGCGCACGCTCATCATCACGGGCCTGACAATCGCCGCGACCGGCGTGGTGACGCTGGCGATCTCGATCTTCCTCCTCGACCTGCCGCTGATCCTCACGTGCGTGGGCTTCGCGCTGGTCATGACGGCGAACGCGTTCATTTTCGGGAATTCGGGCGCGCAGGCCATGAGCGAAGCGCGCGAGCACGCGGGCACAGCCTCGTCCGTCATGGGCGTGTTCCAGTCGATCGCGAACGGTATCGCCGCTCCCCTGGCGACCTCGGGCGGCGACAGCGCCGTGCCGATGGTGCTCGTCATGATCGTCGGCTCCGCCGGTGCATGGTTCGCGTTCTGGGTGATCGCCCGCGGTGGCAAGCACACGCCCCGCCAGCTCAACCTCGACTGAGGGGCTTCAACACCCCAGGACAAAACCCATAGGAACCCCTCGAAAGGCCGACGCGCCCGGCTGTTGTTACAAACGTCGTCAATCCGCAGCATTTTCAACGCGTCTCCGACCCCGCATGTTACAAACGTCGTCAATCCGCGGGCTAAAACGCCAGAAAAAGCCGATTTCGGGCTCGGATTGACGACGTTTGTAACAAGGAGCGCTAAACCCCCTTGAAAAACGGGGTGGTTTGACGACGTTTGTAACATCGCAACGTGCGCGCATCCGACCGCCGGCACATCGGCAGGCGTTAGGCCGCACTGACGCGCACCTGAGGGATGGCGCGGACACACCGGCACAGAAAACCGGGAAAGTGCCCCGCCGAAAACCCTTAATCGCGCGAGGCCAGCCAGACCGCGACCGACACCAGGACCAGACCGATCAGCTCGAAGACGCCGGGGATCTGACGGAGCATGACGGCCCCGACCAGGGCGGACGTGGCCGGTAGGATCGCGGCGAACAGCGCGAAGGTCGACGCCGCCAGGCGCCGCATCGCGAGTGCCTCGAAGGTGTAGGGAATCGCGGTGGACAGGAGGCCCACCCCGACGACGATGGCGATCAGCTTCCACGAGGCCAGGGCCGCCATCGCGCCCGGTCCGAGGATGGGCGCGAAAAACAGGGTGCCCCACGCACATCCAAGCGCCAGATTCGTGACCCCGTCGCGCGTGGTCGAGGCCTTCTGCCCGACGACGATGTAGGCCGACCAGGCGAGGGCCGCAAGGAGAATCCAGGCGACGCCGACGCGCACGCTCGGCACGCTGAGGTCGAGGGCGAGCCCACCGATGCACGCCACCCCCGCGAACGCGAGGACAGCGGCAATGCGCGGCCGCCAGCCACGGCCTCGTATGACGGCGACGGCAACCGGGCCGATGAACCCGATAGACACGGCGGTCCCCAGAGGGATCCGCGCGATCGACTCGTAGAACGAGGAGTTCATCGTCAGGATGATGACGCCGAAGAGCGCGGAAATAGCCAGGTCGGAGCGCGTGAGGCCGCCGCGCCACGGGCGCTTCCAGGCGAGGAGAACGATCGCGCCGGTCAGGACGCGCCACCAGGCGACGGAGGCGGGTTCGACGGACGCGAAGGCAATAACCGCGAGAGCCGCGCCCACGTACTGGATGAGGCCGGAGCCGACGATGTAGAGCTGGGGCGGGATGCGGTCGGTGACGGGGCGCTGCGCGGGCGCATTCACTGGGCGGGCGCGAAGGTGAGGGCCGCCGAGTTCATGCAGTAGCGCATGCCGGTGGGCTGGTCGGGCGCGTCGGGGAAGACGTGGCCGAGGTGGGAGTCGCAGGTCGCGCAGCGCACCTCGGTACGGATCATGCCGTGGCTGGTGTCGACGCTCTCGACGGTCGCGCCGTCGTGGGCCTGGAAGAAGGAGGGCCACCCGCAGGAGGAGTCGAATTTCGCGTCGGAGTCGAAGAGCTTGGATCCGCAGGCCGCGCACGAGTAGGTGCCGACGCGCGCCTCGTCGAGGAGCTCACCGGTGAAGGGGCGCTCGGTGCCGGCCTCGCGCAGCACGTGGTAGCGCATAGGGCTCAGGAGTTTCTTCCACTCGGCGTCGGTGCGGGCAGCGGGATCAGTAGCGTTCATGGTTCTATTGTCCCGCGCCGCCCGCGCCCTCGCACGCGTACGGCCGCTTTCCTTGCGCGCCTCGATCGACGAGGCGGGGGCTCAGTCCGCGGTCACCGCTCCGGACCCGCGCTTGCCGAAGAGGCGCCGCGGAACGATCGTCACGCCCGACATGGTCCAGAGCGCACTGGTGACGAGTACGAGACCGAGGAGATCGAGGACGCTGGGAACCTGTCCGAGCACGATGCCACCGACAACCATCGCAACTGCGGGGTAGAAGGCGTTGTAGCGGGCTGCGGTTCGCGTATATGCCCCTTGATCGCCGACGCGATGCAGCACGGCGGGAATGATGAACATCAGGAGGCTTACCGCAACGATGACCGCGATAAAAGACCCGGTCAGGGCGGGAATTACACCGGAGACGGCGTCCCACACACCAAATCCCGCGGCGGCGATCGTGAGTCCCACCCCGCGGATCGTGCCGCGGTCGTAGCCGAGGCGCAGTACGGCAGCCTGCACCGCCGTTAGGAGCAACAGGGAGAGACCAGCAAAGATACTCGCCATCATGCTCGCCTGCTGCACATTGCCGTTAACGGTGCTCGGGGGTGTCTGGCTCACGAACGCGACCAGCCCCGCCAGGGCGAGAGCCAAGCTGAGGAAGCGAAGCTTCCCCCACCCGTGGACCACACCAACAGGAATGATGATGGTCATCAAGAACACCGCAACGGTACCTACGAGCAGATGGTTCATCGCCGAGAAGACGAGGCTGGCGTACCCGACTTCCAGGAGCCCAACGAGCGCGGCAATGCCCAGCCCACGCAGGTCGAGGCGCTGACGCCAGGGCCGTTTCCATACGAGGAGGACGATCGCCGCAGGGACCAGGATCATCCACGCAATGGTGATGGGAGTTGCGACACCCAGGATCGTTCCGGCCAGAGCAATACCGATGATCGGAAGAACGAGCCTGGCAGCGAGGGCAGCATGGTCGGCACCAGTGACGTGCCCGCCGGGGGGATCGTTCTGGTCGGGTGCATCCTGCGGGTCGAGGACGGCCTGCTGGTCAGGGGCAGGATTCAGGTCGGGCATCTCATTGCGGGAGGCAGGATCGGGAGCGGTCACGCCTCTATTGTCGCGGACCGCCCGCGCCCACGCACATATGTGCACGGGCCCGGGCGGTCCGTTTTCCTCGCGCTGACCTCATTGACGAGGCCGGGGCCCGTTCACCTATCCCCATCACTCATTGGTGGAGGGCCCTGCGTTGGAGGTCTTCTTTGCTGCTGCCTTCTTGGGAGCCGCCTTCTTGGCGGCACCCTTCTTGGCGGCGGGCTTCTTCGCGGTGGCCTTCTTGGTGGCTGCCTTCTTCGTGGGAGCCTTCTTCGCGCCGGCCTTGGTGGAGGCTGTCTTCTTGGCGGGCTCCTTCTTCGTCGTGGTTTCCTCTTCCGCCGCAGAGACGTCTGTCGCGGCGGCCTCCGCAGCCTTCGCGGCCTCAGAAGCCGGCTCGGCGATGGCCGCAGCGAGCATCACGAGGGTCTCGTCCACGGGCTCGTCGACCGAGGGCAGGACCTGCGTGGCGTCCGAGTCGAGCGCGCCAGCCTCTGCTGCCTCCACGGGATCCATGACGGCGGTCTCGTCGGCAGTGGGTTCGTCGGCGGCGTCGTTCTCCGCAGCCTTGGCCTCGCGCGCCTCAACCTCGGGGGCCACGTCCTCCGCGGGCGCGCTCTCGGGCGCCGCGGCTTCGTCGGTCGCGGCCTTTTCGGCCACCGCAGACTCGGCGTTCTCGGGCTTGGGTTCCCGGGGCTCGACGGCCGGGATCTGGCCGGTGACGGCGCGCAGGACGTCAGCCTCGGCGCCGGTGGGGGCAACGGCGGGGAAGAAGTCCATGATGGACACGCGCGCGTGCTTCACCGTGGGCGTGGGGCGGCTTTCCGCGTCGAGGCGGGCCTCTTCGGCAACCGCGTACCAGCCGGGGTGGACGGCGGGCTCGTCGGCCTCGTCCTCGGGCGCGCGCGATGCGGCCATCTCGGCGGGGGTCGGCGCGGGCGGCGGCACGAGCGCCGGCGCGATCGCCTGGACTGTGTCGGTCATGACGGGTCGGCCCGTGCGCACGGGCGGGGGCACCTGCACGGGATGTTTCACGGATGTTTCACGCGCGGGGATCGGCGTGGTCTCCTGCTCGTCCGGGGACAGTTCGACGTCCGACGAGGCGTGAGCCTCTTCCTCGTCGCCCGTTTCCTCGGGTGCGTCGGGGGCGGGTGCGCCCTCAGGTTCAGCCTCCTCGACGGGGGCGCTGCCCTCCTGCGAATCGACGGCGCGCGAGACGCCGGAATCGGCGGATGCGCCAGCATCGGTGGCCGCGTCGGTGGGGGCCTCACCCTGCGCGGGGGCAGCTTGCACGTCGGCGGCCTGTTCCTCAGCGGAAGCGCCATCGGCGGACTGCGCGTCGGCCTCAGGCTTTACGCCCTCGGTCTGGTCGTCAGCGATGTCGGATCCAGCGGCCGCAGAACCGGCGGCCGCAGAATCAGCGGCCACATCCTGAGGAGCCTCGGGCGCCTCGTTGTCGGGCGCCTCATTGCCAGCAACCACCGGCTCAACGCCAACGGCCGCCAGGGCAAGGGTTGCCGCGGGGTCAAGGGCATCGGCTTCGCGGCGCTTGTGGGCCTCGCGGCGCTCCTGGGCGCGGCGGGCCTCGGCCTCGCGCTCAGCGTAGACCTCTTCACCCGGGCCCGTGAGGGCGGCGGCGCGTTCCTCGGCCTCGGCGGAGCCCGAGAAGAAGCGTTCGCCTCGGCCGATGGAGGTTGTGGTGAGGGTCTGAGTGAGCTGCGGGTTCGCGTTGCCGGCGGCCTCGATGATCTTGCGGAGCGCGCTCTTGGAGATCACCTGGGTTTCGTCGCGGGAGGTGCTGGGGCCGCCCTCGGCGAGTTCGCGCTGGCGGTCGGCCATGGCGCGGCGGCGGGCGCGCTTGGCCTTGCGGCGGGCGGCGACCATGCGCGCGGCGTGGGCGGGGTCCTTCGGGGCGGCAGCCGTGGCGGCGGACGCGGAGATCGCGGAGGCGGCGCCACCCGTCGCGGCGCCGGACTGCTCGCCGGCCGACGCAGGCGTACCCGCGTGGGAAGCCGACGTGCCCGTGGCGGCCACGGCCTCGTTCGTGCCGGAGATCCCGGCGAGCTCGGCGGCCAGGCGCGCGATGCGTTCGCGGCTCATGTCCTGCTCGACGGTGACGGTCTGGCGCGGCTCGATGCGCTGGGCGGGGCGCGCCCACGGCTCTTCGGTGACGATCCACGAGATGAGCTGCTCGCGCATGTAGGCGCGCAGGTCGGAGAGGTGGCCGGAGTTCTTCGCGGAGACGAGGACGCGCACGGTGACCGTGTACTCGTCGGAGTCCGTGATCTGCACGCCCCACGTGCGACCATCCCACAGGTCGGTGGCGGTCAGGAGCTGCTCGACCTTGGCGCGGATGAGGGTCATGGGCGCGGACCAGTCGAGCTTGAGCTCGACGGTGCCGAGCTGGGCGGCGGCGCGGCGCGTCCAGTTCTCGAAGGGCGTCTGCGTGAAGTAGCGCGACGGGATGATGAGGCGGCGCTCGTCCCAGATGCGCACGACCACGTAGGAGAGCGTGATTTCCTCGACGGAGCCGGTTTCCTTCTTCTCGCCGGCGACGACGACGTCGCCCACGCGGATCGCGTCGGTGAAGGCTAGCTGCAGGCCAGCGAACACGTTGCCGAGGGTCTGCTGGGCGGCGAGGCCGACAATCACGGAGATGACGCCGGCGGAGGCCAGGACGGTGGTCATGGCGTGGCGGGCGACCTCGAAGGTGCTGATGATGGCGACCACGCCCACGACGACGACGATCGACTGGGTGAGTCGGCGCAGGACCTGGGCCTGGGTCTCAAAGCGACGCGAACGCCCTTGGTCGGAGGACTGGCGGGCCTTGGCGGCGTCCTCGAAGACCCACGCGGCGGCGTACGCCATCCAGGTCAGGCAGGCGAGGGCGACGATGAGCAGCACGTGCATGAGGAACGTCGTGATCGACGTGCCATTCCAGTCGGACAGGTGGGGGTTGACCAGGGCGATGCCGAGTCCCGCCCACGCTCCCCAGGCCGCGAACGTGAAGTGGCCCGGGCGGCGCACGCGCGCCAGGATCGACGAGGCCGTGGCCGCCTTCGAGAAGGCCTTGCGCAGCAGGGCGGAGAGAAGGACTGAGACGACGACACCCACGAAGGCGCCGACGAGCGGGCCGAGGATCAGGAGGGTGATGTCGATGGTCGTGGCCACAGCGCCCTCCGCCCCGGATTGCGGGTCTGCGGCCGCCCGCGCGAGGGCGTCCGAGGCCTGGGCGAGGGCACCGAGTGCTGGTGTCGTAGTCATGCATCAAGCCTAGGTCGGACAGCTGATGAATTCCTGGGAATTCCGCACAATTGCAACGTTTTTCGGTAATGTGTTAGCTGTCACTTAATTTCGTTTTGACGTGCCGCGCGCGTTCTGCCTAAACTATCTCCCGTCCTCGGACGCCAGTTCGACGGCCAGACAGGCCCCCATCGTCTAGCGGCCTAGGACACCGCCCTTTCACGGCGGCGACACGGGTTCGAATCCCGTTGGGGG
>ERZ1674236.282-NODE-282-length-11111-cov-9.243849_pt1 | contig 11111 bp, 10 predicted proteins | sample MGYA00581210_ERZ1674236 | MGnify/ENA primary metagenome ERZ1674236 (study PRJEB41354, sample SAMEA4873328) | human saliva metagenome | biome: human-associated habitat [ENVO:00009003]; feature: mouth environment [ENVO:08000002]; material: saliva material...
GTGTGCCCCTCGACGTACTCCATGACGATGTAGGGCACCGCGATCGAGCGGCCGGTCGCATCCTCGATGATCTCCTCGCCCGTGTCGTACACGGCGACGATGTTCGGGTGATTCAGCGACGCCGCCGACTGCGCTTCGCGGCGGAAGCGCGCCTGGAAAATCGAGTCCTGCGCCAGATCGCGGCGCAGCATCTTGATTGCTACGACGCGCGACAGGCGAGTGTCGAAGCCCAGGTGGACTTCGGCCATTCCGCCTCGCCCGATGAGCGAGCGGACCTCGTATCGGCCAGCTAGACGGTGGGCCATGGGCTCTGCCATGTCCTAACCTCCTCGATAATGTGTGCTCCCGCACTTGGTTGCATCAGGGAGCCAAGCATGTGTTTGATCGTAATAGCTGCAAGCGCGATGAGCGCAATCACGATGATTGCGACGAAGACCGCGCGAATAATCTGCCTGGATGCTGGGACGGGTGGTGCGACGACGCTGCGCGAGTACGCGGTCTTGGCCGCCGGACGGATACGTTGTGCGCTGCGAGCGTCGAGCTCGTGCCAGCGCGGCCCGCGCTTCGCCTTCTCGGGCTGCGCCTCGTAGACCGAGCGTCGCTGGTGCTTTGAGGGCGTGGCTGCGCGAGGCTGGGGAACGGTCCCGTACACGCGCGGCGACGAGGCCGTGGCCGCCTTGTCGCGGCGAGGCGACTCGGAACGGGCAGGCTGAGGAATGCGTGGGGTTGCCTGACGCTTGGCTTCTTCGGCCTCGCGGCGTTCGCGGGCTTCTTGAAGCTCGCGCTGGCGCCGTTCTTCCTCGCGGGCGACGGCTGCGCGGCGCTGTTCCTCGGCTGCGTCTTCGGCCTGGCGGGCCGCCTCGCGTTGGCGCAGTCGCTCGGCGAGGGCGGCGCGTCGATCCTGCGGCTTGGACGGCAGTGGGGTCTTCGGTGCGGCGGTGTGCGCGGGTGCTGCGCCGGCCGGAGGGGCCGGGATAGGCACGGAACGCTGCGCGGACGCCGAGGCCTGGGGGCGCTGGGCGGTCCCGCTGCTGGGCTGCGGGACCTGCTCGGAGCGGGCGGGAGCTGCATGTCTTGGGATGGAACCCGTGGTCGTGCGGGCGGTGGCGGCCTGCGCGGGCACAGGAGCAGCGGGTGCAGGAGCCGGGTGCGTGGGGGCTGTCTTGGCTGTGGATCGCGTCGGGATCGGGGCCGAGGAGGGTGCGATCGTCGTCGCTTCGTCGAGGATGGGCAGCTTGGCGTGGCGGCCCGTCGTCGCACGCACCTTCGGAGTGAGTCCCGAGGGGGGCTGCAGCATCTCGTCGGGCAGCGTGCGGCGTGTCAGGTGACGCACGGGCGCGACGATCGGCACCGATGGCTGGACGGGCGTGCGCACCTCTTCGGGGCGCTGCGCAGCCTTCGGCAGGGGCAGCGGGCGAGGGGTTACGGACACGCCCATCGCTTTGGCGGCGCTCGCGATTTCGCGCACGGCTGCGGACCCGGACTCGGGGCGCTTCGCGGGGTCCTTCTCCAGCAGGTGCAGGATGACGTCGGCCAGGGGCTCGGGCACGAAGTCCGGCAGCGGCGGAACGGGATCGTTGACGTGCGCGAAGGCAATGTCCACCTGGGTCTCGCCGGTGAACGGGCGTCGACCGGCTGCGGCCTCGTAGGCGATGACACCCAGGGCGTAGAGGTCACCGATGGGGGTGGCGACCTCGCCCATGGCTTGCTCGGGCGGCAGGTACTGGGCGGTGCCCATGACCATGCCCGCAGCGGTCAGGTTGACCTGGCCATTCGCACGAGAGATGCCGAAGTCTGTCAGCTTCACCATGCCATCAGGGCGAACAATGATGTTCGCGGGCTTGATGTCGCGGTGTACGACGCCCGCGCGCGCGGCAGCGCCCAGCGCCATCGCGACCTGCACGAGGATCGGCAAGAGGTACTCGGGCTCAATGCGGGAGCCGCCGCGCAGGTAATCCGTCAGCGGATGGCCGTCGACGAGCTCCATGATGATCCAGCCGATGCCGTCTTCCTCGCCCGAATCCTGAGTGTTGGCGATATTCGGGTGCGAGATCGACATCGAGTTACGGGCCTCGAGGCGCAGACGCGAGAGCGAGAGCTCCTCGCCCGTCAGCTCGGGGCGCAGGACCTTCGCGGCGACGATGTGGCCGCTGACGCGGTCGCGGGCTTTCCACACCTCGCCCATGCCGCCCTGGGCGATCGGGGTGAGGAGCGTGTAGCGCCCTCCGAGCACTCGCCCGGCACCGGAAGTCATGCGTGGTGTACTCACTGCAGCCCCGCTTCCAGGAGGGCGCGCGCGATCGGGCCGGCCACGTCTCCGCCGTGGGGCGTGGGATCGTTGTCATCGCCCTCGACAAGGACGGCGAAAGCGATGCGTGGGCTGTCCGCTGGGGCAAAACCGACGGCCCAGGCGTTCGCGCGGTCGCCGTTGCCGGTCTCGGCAGTGCCGGTCTTCGCGGCCACCGCAATGTTCGGCAGGGCCATCGTCGTGCCGGTGCCGTAGGGCTGGGAGACCACGGATTCCATCATGGCTCGCAGCTTCGAGGCCGTCTCCGACGAGATTGGTTTACCGGCGTCGGTCGGGCTGTTCGTGCGCACGACCTGGTTGTCGGCGTCCACGATCGAGTCGATGAGGTAGGGGGTCATCATCTGGCCGTCGTTCGCGATGGCCTGGGCGACCTGCGCCATCTGCAGAGGCGTCGTCTGAACCGTGTACTGGCCGATCGAGCTCATCGCGAGCTGCGCGGCGTCCGCGTCGGCGGGGAACACGGAGGGCGTTACCGTCAGCGGAATCTGAGACTCACGGCCAAAGCCGAAGCGGTTCGTCACGTCGAGGAGCTGCTGGTTCGTCAGCTGCTCGGAAGCCAGCACGAAGGTCGTGTTGCATGAGCGCGCGAAGGCCTCGGTCAGCGTTGGGTTGCCGTCGCCGCAGGTGGAGGACTCGATGTTGGAGACCTCGGTCGCCGTGCCCGGCAGGGTCGTCGACACGGGCGAGGGCATGTGCATATCCGGGTCGGCGAGGCCGTTTTCGATGAGGGCGATCGTCGTGAGGATCTTGAACGTCGAGCCGGGGGCGTAGCGCTCGGAGATCGCGCGGTTGAGCAGGGGATTGTTTGGGTCCGAGGAGAGCGCGGAGAACGCGTCGGACACCGCGTTGGCGTCGGAGGATGCCAGCTGGTTCGGGTCGAAGGTCGGCGACGAGTACATCGCCAGGACCGCGCCGGTGCGCGCATCGAGGGCCACGACGGCACCCTTTCGGTTACCGAGGGCCTCGGCCGCAGCCTTCTGCATCTGAGAGTTCAGGGTGAGGGAGACGCCGCCACCCTGACGATTCTGGCCCGTCAGGAGGTTGCGTAGGCGCTGTCCGAGGAGGGTCTGGGACTGGCCGTCCAGGACGTCCTCCTCGGCGGCCTCAATGCCCGTCGACGCGTTGCCCACCGACGAGAAGTAGCCCGTGACCGGCGCGTATAGCGGCCCCTCGGAGTATGTGCGCACGTAGCGCTTCGAGTCTTCCTCGCGCTGCGAGGAAGCGACCGCCGTCTTGTCGACGATGATTGGGCCGCGGTCGGTTTCGGCTGCGTGCAGGATCCTGCGCTGGTTGCGAGCGTCGGCGTTGAGTGAGGACGCGGAAATGAACTGCGTGTTCGTGACGCCCACGCCCAGCAGGGCGAACATCAGGAGAACGATGATGAAGATCTTGCGGATCTGGTTATTCACGGCTCACTCACCCACTCCCACGGCAGGTTGGATACCGGAGTTCCACGGCGCGGGGGTCGAGGCCGGGCGACGAGCAGCGTCCGACACGCGGATCAGCAGCGCGACGGTGATCCAGGAGGACACCATCGACGAGCCGCCCGCGGCCAGGAACGGGGCCGTCAGGCCGGTCAGTGGAATGATGCGCGTGATGCCGCCGAGCACCACGAACAGCTGAATGGCCAGCGAGAAGCTCAGGCCGGTCGCCAGGAGCTTGCCGAAGCCGTCGCGCACAGTCAGCGCCGCGCGCAGGCCTCGCTGGATGAGGATCAGGTACAGGACCAGGATGGCGGCCATGCCGGTTAGACCCAGTTCCTCCGCGAAGGAGGACAGGATGAAGTCGGAGTTCGCCAGCGGCACGAGCTGCGGGTAGCCGCGACCCCAACCGGTGCCCATGAGGCCGCCCGAGGCCTGGCCGAACAAGCCCTGAACGAGCTGGTACGAACCTCGTTCGTACACCTCGGGATCCAGGGCGTTGAGCCAGATGTTGAAGCGCGTCTGCACGTGGCTGAAAGACTTCACCGCGATCGCGACGGCCGGCACGAAGAGCGTGAAACCGATGACCAGCCACGACACGCGGTTCGTCGCCACGTACAGCATCGCGACGAACAGGCCGAAGAAGAGGAGCGAGGTACCCAGGTCGCGCTGCAGGACGAGGATCGCGATGCCGATCAGCCACACGACCATGATCGGGCCGAGGTCGCGGGCGCGCGGCAGGCGCATGCCCAAGAACTTGCGGCCGCCGATCGCCAGGTTGTCGCGGTTCGTCACGAGGTATCCGGCGAAGAAGATCGCCAGCGTGATCTTCACGAGCTCACCGGGCTGGACGGAGATGGGACCCAGGTGGATCCAGACGCGCGCACCGAAGGTCTCCTGGCCCAGGCCGGGAATCATCGGCAGGAGCAGAAGGAACAGCGACAGCGCGCCGAAGGTGTAGGTGTAGCGGCGCAGCATGCGGTGGTCGCGCAGCATGATCAAGATGATGGCCGCGATAACGATCGCGATGCCCACGAAGAGCGCTTGGCGGAAGCCCACCACGGCCTCGTCCCTGCGTGCGTACGACAGGTCGAGGCGGTAGATCATCGCCAGTCCCAGGCCCGTCAGCGCGACGGCGACCGGCAGAATCACCGGGTCCGCGTAGGGGGCCAGGAAGTGCACACCGACCTCGGCAATGATGGCGATCGCGACGAGCACGCCGACCTGCGTGAGAAGGTTCGCGGGGATCTCCCCCGTGTAGTTCAGCGAGGTCAGCACGTAGCCGGCGATGCCGACGGCCAGAGCCAGGCCCATGAGGGTCAGCTCCAGGAATCGGCGAGGCTGGGCGGGCGCGATCGAAACGGTAGCCATTAGGAGGCGCCCCCGCTCTGTGCCCCGGACTGGGCCTCACCGGACTGCGGCGCGCCCGACTGGGGCGTCGGCGACGAGGGGGTGTCGGGATGGACGACCGAGCGGCGCAGGCTCTCGATGTAGGAGTCGATATCGGCGCGCGAGGAGCGCAGCACCGGGGTGTCGAGGCGCTGGCGGTCCACGGGCGCGAGGTCGGACAGCGCGACGTTGGTGACCTCCACGGCGTGGGAGAGCTGCCACGGGCCGATCGACTGGGGGATGCCCTGGTAGATGACGACGTAGCCGTCCTGGCCGATCGCGTAGTACTGGGTCTGCGTCCACTTCCACGACATCCACGACGCGGCGACCACGAGGACCGTCACGAGTGAGACGAACACGGGGGTCCACCACGAGGAGCGGGGCTTGAGCTCGGCGGGGGCCTCGGCCTCGTCGCTGGGGGTGCCCGAAGCCGAGGAGCCCAGGGCAGCAGCGCGCGCGGCCGCTCCGTCTCCGCCGCGCGACTTGGCGTTGCGGTCGATGGCCGCGGCACCCACGATCTGCGGGGGAGCGGGCGGGAACGTGCCGGCGGGGACAATGTCCGCGATCACGCACGTGATGTTGTCGGGTCCGCCGCCCAGGAGGGCCAGGCGGATGAGCTCTTCGGCGCACTCGCCCGGATCCTTGAAATCGGCCATGACCTGGCCGATTGTCTCGGGGGAGACGACGCCGGACAGGCCGTCGGAGCACAGCATCCAGCGGTCGCCGACGACGGCCTCGCGGATCGTCTCGTCGGGGGCCACGTCGGCCTGCGCGTCGCCGAGGATCTTCAGGACGACGTTGCGGTTGGGGTGGTGCTCGGCTTCCTCGGGAGTGATCTGGCCGGTGTCGACCAGGTACTGCACGAAGGAGTGGTCGGTCGTGACCTGCGTGAGCGTGTCGCCGCGCAGCACGTAGGCGCGAGAGTCGCCGATGTGGACCATCGCGAGGCGGTTGCCGGAGCGCATGATCGCGATGCAGGTGGTGCCCAGGCCCTCGAGGTCGCGGTCGCGGCTCGAGCGGTCGGTGAGCTCCTCGTGCGCGTCGAGGAGGGCCTCGCGCAGGAGGGGGAGCATCGAGTCTGCCGGGTGCGAGTCCGTGTCGAGGGGGACGAGGTGCGCGAGTGCCACCGAGGAGGCGATGTCGCCGCCTGCGGGACCGCCCATGCCGTCGGCGAGGACCAGCAGGTTCGCGCCGGCGTAGCCGGAGTCCTGGTTGTTGGAACGTACGAGGCCCACGTCGGAGCGGGCAGCGTAGTGGAATTGAACCGCGTTTCCTGACATATCAACCCACCAATTCGAGAGTCGTCTGGCCGATGCGGATGACGTCACCGATCTTGAGCTGGCGCGGGGCGTTGAGGCGCTCGTCGTCGATGAAGGTGCCGTTACGGCTGGAGAGGTCTTCGATCCACCAGCCGTCGGACTGGGGGGTGAGTGCCGCGTGGCGGCTGGACGCGTACTCGTCTTCGAGCACGAGGGTGCACGCGGGGGAGCGGCCGATGACGATGGGGGCCTCGCCGAGGGGCAGTATGGTGCCGACGAGTGGGCCTCCGGTCACCAGGAGATCCTTGGGAGCCAGGGGGTTCGTGGAGGTGCGCTTCTTGTTGTCCTTGCGCTTCTCACGGGAGGCTTTGTGGCGTGAGGTGGCCTTGTCGCGTCCCTTGCCGCGCGGGGTCACGACGGTGCCGAAGATGTCGCGTCGCAGCGTGTTGACGGCCGCGAGCACGAGGAGCCAGAGCAGCACCAGGAACCCGATGCGGAAAACGGTAAATGCGAGGTCTGTGGTCACTTCATTAAACTCCGCTCTGGTCTGGGTGCGTCCAGAAGAGGATCTTGGTACGTCCGATGACGATTTGGTTGCCGTCGAGCAGGGTCGCTGCGTCGATACGGTGCCCCTCGACGAAGGTGCCGTTGGTGGAACCGAGGTCGGTGGCGATCACGCCGGTGGGGGTGATGCGCAGTTCGAGGTGACGGCGCGAGACACCCGAGTCGTTGACGACGATGTCGGCCTCGGAGCCGCGTCCGATGACGGTCACGGGCTCGGTGAGGAGCCATTTTTCGCCGTCGACGTCGATGATGGGGTGCTCGGGGGATGCGGACGAGGCGGTGGCGGGTGCCGCGGGTCCCCTGCGGTTTTCGGCGTCGACCTTGAGGGTGCCGCTGGGTTCGGAGGCGTCGGCGATGAATTCGATCGTCACGGGGCCGAGGAGGGAGTAGCCGTTTGAGGAGGCGTGCTCGGTGGCCTGCTGGGCGAACTCGTCGGCGAGGACGTCAAGGGATGCCTCGAGGGACGTGAGGTCGGTGCGCGAGGCGTAGACCGCGAAGTGGTTCGCGGCGATGATGCGCGAGGCGGAGACTTCCTGGACGGATTCGTCCATGGCGCGGCGGATCGCCGTGGTGATGTCCACGGGCTTGATCCCCGACCGGAACACGCGCGAGAAGGCGCCGTTGACGCCTCTCTCGACGGCGCTCTCGAAGCGGTCGAAGATACTCATAGTCGTGCTCTCCTCATTCCCCCGCGCTGTGCGCGCGACGTACGGTGTGGGTGGAAGCGAGGCCGCTCCCAGTCACAGTTTAGCCGCCGCGCGAAGCGGTGTGGCCCCATCTGCCGGGATGTTCCCGATGGGCAAAGGCCTGCGCGCTCGCATCGAAGGTCCGTCATGGCAGGGAATACCTTGCCATGATGCGCCTGTGACATTTGGTGCACATGTTACACGTGTGACGATAATTGTGTCCGAGCAAACAGAGTGTGGACAGGTCGTGTCGCATTTCTGTTGCTGGTGACGGCGTAGGAGCCGTTGAAAACGATGTGGGTGTGCCCGCCATCTGGCGGGCGCACCCACGTACGTCTTGAGCTGAGGGAGGCGGTCAGGCGGCGTGGTTCGCGCGCCCCGGACCCGGCCTCGTGAAACTCAGAAGTCCCAGTCCTCATCCTCGGTGTCCACGACCTCGCCCATCACGTAGGACGAGCCGGAACCCGAGAAGAAGTCGTGGTTCTCGTCCGCGTTGGGGCTCAGGGCCGCCAGGATCGCGGGGTTCACGTCGGTCGCATCGGCCGGGAACAGGGCCTCGTAACCCAGGTTCATGAGCGCCTTGTTCGCGTTGTAACGCAGGAACTTCTTGACGTCCTCGGTCAGGCCGAGCGGATCGTACAGGTCCTCCGTGTACTGCTCCTCGTTCTCGTAGAGCTCGTACAGTAGCGAGTACGTGTAGTCGCGCAGGTCGTCCTGGCGCTCCTGGCTCGACTCATTCACGGCCAGCTGGTACTTGTAGCCGATGTAGTAGCCGTGGACGGCCTCGTCGCGGATGATGAGGCGGATCAGGTCGGCCGTGTTGGTGAGCTTGGCGTGCGAGCTCCAGTACATGGGCGCGTAGAAGCCCGAGTAGAACAGGAAGGACTCGAGCATCGTCGAGGCGACCTTGCGCTTCTCCGGGTCGTTGCCGTCGTAGTAGGACTTGACGATCTCGGCCTTCTTCTGCAGGGCCTCGTTCTCGTTCGACCAGCGGAAGGACTCGTTGATTTCCTCCGTGGACAGCAGGGTGGAGAAGATCGACGAGTAGGACTTGGCGTGCACCGACTCCATGAACGCGATGTTCGTGTAGACGGCCTCCTCGTGCGGGGTACGCGCGTCCGGGATCAGCGACACCGCGCCGACCGTGCCCTGGAGCGTGTCCAGCAGGGTCAGGCCCGTGAACACGCGGTTCGTCATGAGCTGCTCATCCTTGGTGAGGGTCTTCCAACTCGGCAGGTCGTTGGAGAGCGGAATCTTCTCAGGCAGCCAGAAGTTGCCCGTCAGGCGATCCCAGACCTCAAGGTCCTTGTCGTCTTGGATCTTGTTCCAGTTGATGGCCTCGAACACGGGCTCGGTCGCCATGGGGGCTCCTCTGTGTGCGGTGTCGGACGGACGAGGCCGGGGCGGCCTCGCGTATAGGGTCCAGGATAGTGGGTGCGAGGCCCGCGACGAGGCTGGTGGCCCGTGTTTCGTGGACGAGGTCACCTCGGTTGGTCGGATCCTTCTTCGTCGACGTCGATGGGGTCTCCGTTCTCGTCCAGCATTCCTGCTCCCCCAAGAGTGAAGAGCAGACTAAGGAGTGGTTTGACGAGAGTTCTGCTCTTTCCCAACGCCTGAGGGGAGGTGGACATGCGTCTCCATAGCGAGGCGCTTGATGAGTCCGTGTAGGTCTGTGCGTACCACGAGTACAGGCCAAAAGGCCCGATGAGAATCAGTCCCACAATCGCAATCATGGTGTGTGCTCAGAAGTCAAGTGTGACGTGCTGTGTTTCATGGACGGGGTCAGCTTGATGAGGGGGTCACGGCTGTGATCTGTGTGTTCCCCGTTGGAATCGGGGGCGTGTACTTGTGGTTGTATTCGTCGTTGTAGCGTTGGATCTCGCGCATTACGTCCGCGACCGCGTCGTCCGTGCACTTGAAGTCCTCTGTCGCGGCGGCGAGGCCCAAGTAGATGCCGTTCAGGATCCACGCCATGTGTCTGCGTGTTGAGTTCAGCGCCGTGACGTGTTTGCTCAGGGTTGCATCGTGTTCGCTGCCAGTGTCGGACGTGCTGAGGGCTGGCGTGTCCCTGAGTTCCAGGCAGGCGTTGCTGAGCTTCGCAATGATCGAATTAACTTCGCCGTAATTCCATTCGAGAACGACGTACGTCATGGCAGTTTCCTCTCGGGTGACAGGGTGAAGAAATACGTGATGAGCGCCCACAGTTGCGTGTTGTAGATGGGGTGGATGGGGATGTGAGGTCCGGTGCTGGGCGCGAAAAGCGGAGCCTCGACCCTGTAGGCGGCGGCTGGTGTGATGAAGGTGGAGAGGGTGGAGGTCGGAACAAAGGAGCCCTTCTTCGTGCGCTCTTCCCGGATCCAGGTCGTGTATGCCCAGCGTTGGGCCACGAGAGCCTGCGCGAAGGCGGAATCTGAGGGGCCGTAGGAGGAATAGTTCTCGAGAAGCTGGGCCGTCTGTTGGGTCGTGCCCTGCTGTGCGGCGTACACGATGGCCGTCGGCAGGATGGGAGGTCCATCGAAGACGGCGGGGTTAGGCGTGAGTGGAGATACCGCCGCCGCGACATGGGGGATTTCCTCGTTATCGATCTGATAAATGTGGGTCTCAGTGTCGCCGTTGGGGGTGGTGGCGGTGCGGGCGACGACGCAGGGGCCCGGCTGCATCCAGATGAGAGCCTGGCGGCACTGGGAAGCATCCGGAGACGTGGTGGCGATGACCAATCGCGAGCGAGCCGTGCGCATGAGAGCCGCGAGACGTGCCGCGTCGTCGGTGAGTCCCTCGGAGGTAGCGAAGCTTAAGGTGACGTCGCCCGGAATGATGATGTGAGGACGGTCAGGCATTGCGCACCTCCAGGCTCATGATGATTGCGAGAACATCTTCGTTCAGGTCGCCGAATGCGGGTGTCGTCATCGTCGCAGTCGCCGTGAGGAGGAAGTCATTCGCGCCGTCGGAATGAATCCATGCCCACTGGCAGGCGGTGATGGGAACGCTGCCCTGAATGTAGATCCCCGTGCGCAGCTGCGACGATTCGGGTCGCGCCGGCCACTCGCAATCCTCCAGCATGCGGAAGCCGGGAACCTGATCGGACATGGACCGTGCCGAGTCAGCGAGCGCCTGCGCGGGCGTCGTGCTCGCGGGGATCGGAGATGCGAGCACGAGGAGGGTGGGCGTGAAATCGTAGTCGGTATCGATGGGACCGACGGCCAGGGCGATGACGCCCCCTTCGGCCGGATGCTGATCGCTGTCTGGCGTTCGATCCTGTGTGTCGTCGGCGCTCCCGAATGCCTGGTCGAGGATCGAGGAGATCTCCTCCTGTGGGCACGACGACCAGCGGGGAGGCATCAGCCAATAGGTCGACAGGCTCATGGTGTCCCCCAGCCCTGATCGTTGTCAGCAGACTCCTCGCCGTCCTCCGAAAGCTCAAACTGCGGGAGGGGATCACCATTCTCGTCCAGCATGCCGTGGCGCTTCATGTACTGGTACCGAG
>ERZ1674236.285-NODE-285-length-11077-cov-7.203411_pt1 | contig 11077 bp, 11 predicted proteins | sample MGYA00581210_ERZ1674236 | MGnify/ENA primary metagenome ERZ1674236 (study PRJEB41354, sample SAMEA4873328) | human saliva metagenome | biome: human-associated habitat [ENVO:00009003]; feature: mouth environment [ENVO:08000002]; material: saliva material...
CGCGAGTGACAAGGGCACCTACAATGGGGCCTCAGATGAAAGGGGAACGCCATGTCGGACGCGTCGAGCAACTACTCCGCGGTCGTGGAGGACATCCTCAAGCTTGTGTGGAGCGCCGAGGAAGCCGGCCGTGACGGCGTCAAGCCCAAGGATGTCTCCGAACACATGGACGTCGTCCCTTCGACGGCAACGGAGAACATTCAACGCCTGGCCCGCCAGGGCCTCGTCACGCACGAGCGGTACGGTCGCGTGCGACTGACCCCACAGGGGCGTGCGATCGCCCTCGGTATGGTGCGCCGCCACCGTCTGCTCGAAACCTACCTGCACGAGGCGCTCGGCTTCTCATGGGATGAGGTGCACGAGGAGGCCGAGATTCTCGAACACGCGGTCTCCGATCGGCTTCTCGACCGTCTCGACCGAGTCCTCGGCTACCCGAGCCGTGACCCGCACGGTGATCCGATCCCGCGAGCCGACGGCTCCAGCGACGATGTCTCGGGTAGTCCCCTTGATGCGCTCGACGTCACCGCCGGGGGAATCGTCGTCCGGCTGCCCGATCGCGACCCCGAAGCGTTACGCGCGTGGAAGGAAGCTGGCCTCGTGCCCGGCGCTCATGTGGCCGTTGTCGCGTCTGATGCTGGGGGAGTGACCGTTCTGCTTAAGGATGGGCAGATGCTCCTCCTTGACTCCGCCCAGGCCTCGGGCATCGTCGTCCGGGACTGAGCCACACCGGCACGCCCCCGCTTCCTATTGACAAGGCCCGGAAACAATCCAGCCCACCTGACCGAGTCGGCCGGGCGTGCTGGGAACGCCCGTCGGCGGGCGCACAGGAGGGGAGCGCAGTCCTCAGGCGAGGGCCGCTGATCCCATTGACGGGGGCACGTGGCGGCCGTGGCCGGCGGACAGGAGCGCCTCGCGGAGGGCGGTGATCGCGCTATCGAGTTCCTCGTCGCTGGCGGGGGCCGCCTTGGACAGGAGGATGTCGGTCTCGTCGCGCAGGGGGATGACGTGCAGGTGGGTGTGGGGCACCTCGAATCCCGCGATCGCCAGGCCGGCGCGCGGCACGCCGAACGCGGCCTTCTGCGCCAGCCCGATCGTGCGGGCCACGGTCATGAGGTGGGCGGCGACGTCCGAGGGAGCCTCCGTCCACGCGTCGTACGCGGTGCGCGGAACCACCAGGACGTGGCCCGGCGAGGTCGGCTCGATCGTCGCGAAGGTGACGCACACGTCATCGGCCCACACGAAGCGGCCGGGCCAGACACCCGTGATGATGTTGTCGAAGATAGTGCTCATGCGACTATTGTCACCTATTCGCGCTCACTTCGGTAGGTGGGCGCGTCCGGCGGGGCGGGCGGGTGTGAACTACCCTGGTGGGGAGTATTGTTACGCGACCCATCGTTAAGCGAGGAACGCACAGATGAGCGATAATCCGCAGAGTGCCCCGGCCCAGCGCTACACCGCTGAGCTCGCAGGTCAGATCGAGACGAAGTGGCAGGACCGCTGGGAGGAGCTGGGCACGTTCTACGCGGACAACCCCACGGGCGACCTGGCTGGCCCGCTGGCCTCCCACAACCCCTTCTTCATTCTCGACATGTTCCCCTACCCCTCGGGTAAGGGCCTGCACGTGGGGCACCCGCTGGGCTACATCGCGACCGACACGCTAGCGCGCTACCGCCGCATGTTGGGCGACAACGTCCTGTACACGATGGGCTACGACGCCTTCGGCCTGCCCGCCGAGCAGTACGCCGTCCAGACCGGCCAGCACCCGGCCATCACCACGAACCAGAACATCGCGAACATGCGCCGCCAGCTGCGCCGCATGGGACTGTCCCACGACTCGCGCCGTTCTTTCGCCACGACCGACATCGAATACGTGCACTGGACGCAGTGGATCTTCCTGCAGGTCTTCAACTCCTGGTTCGACCCCGAGGCGACGGCCCCCGACGGCTCCCAGGGCGCGGCCCGCCCGATCAGCGAGCTGATCGCCAAGCTCGAGTCCGGCGAGATTCGCCCTGAGGACGGCTCCGATTACAACTCCCTGGACCGCGTCGCCCAGGCGAAGGTTGTCGACTCCTACCGCCTCGCCTACGTCTCCGAGGCCCCCGTCAACTGGTGCCCCGGCCTGGGAACCGTCCTGGCCAACGAAGAGGTCACCGCCGACGGACGCTCCGAGCGCGGCAACTACCCGGTTTTCAAGCGCAACCTGCGCCAGTGGATGATGCGTATTACCGCCTACGGCAAGCGCCTGTCCGACGACCTCGACACGATTGACTGGCCTGAGAAGGTGCGCACGATGCAGCGCAACTGGATCGGCCGCTCCGAGGGTGCGACCGTGCGCTTCGACGTGCCCGGAGCGCGCGAGGCCGGCGCTTCCCTCGACTCCCTGGACGTCTACACGACGCGCCCCGACACGCTGTTCGGCGCGACCTTCATGGTCGTGGCTCCCGAGCACCCGATCCTCGGCGGAACCGTCGGTGGCGACCCCGGCGATGAGGCCGCCCTCACCCTGCCCGCCTCCTGGCCCGAGGGCACGAAGGACGCGTGGACGGGTGGCGCCGCCTACCCGAAGGAAGCCGTGAGCGCCTACCGCGCCCAGGCCGCCGCGAAGTCCGAGGCCGAGCGCGCTGACGAAGAACGCACCAAGACTGGCGTGTTCACCGGCCTCTTCGGCATCGATCCGGTCAACGGCCGCCCCGTTCCGATCTTCGTTGCCGACTACGTCCTGTGGGGCTACGGCACCGGCGCCATCATGGCCGTTCCCGCGCACGACGACCGTGACTGGGCCTTCGCCCGCGCCTACGACCTCGACATCGTTCGCACGATTGGCCCGGCCGACGACCCCTACGGCCCCGACCTCGAGGCCGGCGCGTACACGGGCGATGGCGTGGCCGTCGACTCCGCGAACGATGAGATCGACCTGAACGGCCTTGTGAAGGACGAGGCCAAGGCCGCCATGATCGAGTGGCTGGTCGCCAAGGGCCTGGGCCACGGCACCGTCACCTACCGCCTGCGCGACTGGCTGTTCAGCCGCCAGCGCTACTGGGGCGAGCCCTTCCCGATCGTGTGGGACGAGGACGGCGTCGCGCACGCCCTGCCCGAGGACATGCTCCCCGTCGAGCTGCCCGAGGTCAGCGACTACAGCCCGCGCACCTTCGACGCGGATGACGCCGACTCTTCGCCCGAGGCCCCGCTGGGCCGCGCCGAGGACTGGGTGAACGTCACGCTCGACCTGGGCGATGGCCCCAAGACCTACCGTCGCGAGACCAACACGATGCCCCAGTGGGCGGGCTCGTGCTGGTACGAGATGCGCTACACCGACCCGACGAACTCTGAGCGTTTCTCCGGCGAGGAGAACCTGGCCTACTGGATGGGTCCGCGCGAGGGTAAGGTCAGCGGCGGCACCGACATGTACGTCGGCGGCGTCGAGCACGCGGTGCTGCACCTGCTCTACGCCCGTTTCTGGCAGAAGGTCCTCTTCGACCTGGGTCACGTGCCGGGCTCCGAGCCCTTCCACACGCTCTTCAACCAGGGGTACGTGCAGGCCTACGCCTACACCGACGAACGTGGCCAGTACGTGCCCGCCGACGAGGTCGAGGGCGATGAGACGACCGGCTTCACCTACAAGGGCGAGCCCGTCAACCGCGAGTACGGCAAGATGGGCAAGTCCCTGAAGAACATCGTCACGCCCGACGAGATGTACGACGCCTACGGCGCCGACGTCTTCCGCGTGTACGAGATGAGCATGGGCCCCCTCGACCTGTCGCGCCCGTGGGACACCCGCGCCGTCGTCGGCTCCCAGCGCTTCCTGCAGCGCCTGTGGCGTAACGCGGTCGACGAGGAGACCGGCGAGCTCACGATCACCGACGAGCCCGCGGACGACAAGACGCGTCGCCTCGTGGCCCGCACGATCGCGGAGGTCACCGAAGAGTACGAGAACCTGCGCATCAACACCGCGATCTCCAAGCTCATCGTCCTCAACAACCACCTGACCAGCCTGGATGCCGTCCCGCGCGACGCCATCGAGCCCCTGATCCTCATGCTCGCCCCGGTAGCCCCGCACCTGTGCGAAGAGCTGTGGAGCCGCCTGGGGCACGAGGCCTCCCTGGCCCGCGAGCCATTCCCGGTCGTCGAAGATTCCTCGCTGCTGGTCGAGGATACGGTCACGGCCGTCATCCAGGTCAATGGCAAGGTCAAGGCCCGCATCGAGGTCACTCCCTCCATCTCCGAGGAGGACCTCATTGCGGCCGCCCTGGCCGAGGCCCCTATCGTCAAGGCCCTCGGCGGGGCAGAACCCCTCAAGGTGATCGCACGCGCGCCGAAGCTGGTCAACGTCGTCGTCAAGAAGTGAGGTCGCATGCCTGAAGGCGATGCAGTCCGTCGCCTAGCCGGTACCCTCGACGAGCTTTTCGTCGGGGGTATGGTCTCGGCGTCGTCCCCGCAGGGGCGCTTCGCGTCCTCCGCAGCCCTCCTGGACGGGTGGGTCATGCAGCGGGTGCGCGTGCACGGCAAACACATGTTCATCGGTTTTGTCCCGCCCATCGAAGGTGAGACGTATGAGGCCGGGGTGGCCCTCCTGGAGGGTGCCGCGGCCGGCAGTGGGGAGCCGATCCTCGGCGAGGATGCTCCCTGGCCGGACCGGTGGGTGCATATCCACCTGGGCCTGTACGGCTGGTGGCGCTTCAACGGCGATGAGACCGTCGTCGACGAGGGGCACGGCGTTGCTCACCGCATCCCCAACGTCCCGAAGGGGGAGTGGAACGGCCACTCCGAGACCCGCTGGGGCGAGGGCTTTGGCGAGGCCAAGGCGGGGGAGTGGGAGCCGCCGGAGCCGGTCGGTGCCGTGCGCCTGCGTCTGTTTAACGACCATGCTGTCGCTGACCTTGTGGGTCCGAACCGCTGTGACCTCATCACGGATGAGGAGCGCATCAAGGCCGAGTCGAAGCTGGGGCCGGATCCCCTGGACGCCGGGGCCCGCTCCGATGCCGAGGCCATGGAGCGTTTCGCTCAGGTCGCCCACTCGAAGAAGCGCGCGATCGGTGAGATTGTCATGGATCAGTCGATTATCGCGGGCGTGGGCAACATCTACCGTGCCGACGCCCTGTTCCTCGCGGGCATTTCGCCGCACCGTAAGGGCGCCAATATCTCCATCAAGCGCCTGCGCGAGCTGTGGGTCCTGATCTGCGACCTCATGAACCGCGGCCTGGCTGCAGGTCGCCTGGACACGATGGATCCGGAGGAGGCCCCCAATCCGCCGATTGAGGGTGACGAGGAGGCCTCGCGGTGGTACGTGTACCACCGCACGGACCGCCCGTGCCTGCGCTGTGGGACGCCGATCCGCGAGGCGCTCATGCAGAACCGACGCCTGTTCTGGTGTCCGTCCTGCCAGCGCTGAGCGCGCGAAGAACCGTCAGGGGAGTGCGGGCCGCAAGGCTCGCACTCCTCGCCCGTTGTCAGGCGATCTCTTCGAATCCGAGAACCGAGTAGAGTTCGCGGGCCCCGCCGTGTCGCGTGTCGAGACGCAGGGCGAGGGAGTCGAAGCCCCACCGTGAGCAGCGTGTGGCGACCTCGGAGACGAGGGCTGTCGCGATGCCACGCCTGCGGTAGTCGGGGGCGACGATCAGGTCCACCACGAAGGGGCAGCCCGGCGCATCATCCCAGGGGGATTCGCGGATGACGAGGATCGCTCCGACGAGCGTTCCCCCGTCCCACGCGCCGATGAACGAGTCTTCCGTGGTCGCCCCGAAAGCGCCCTCAAACGTCAGGCGTAGTTCTTCGGAGGTTTCCAAGAGCGCCTCGGGCGTGACGTCGTCGCCGTACGCCTCGAGGGTAAGCGCCGCGAGCGCGGGGATGTCGAATGTTGTGAGCGTGGCGATCTCAATACCCTGAGGCCGATTCGCAGCTGACAACGCGTCCAGGGGGGCATGTAGGGTTCGAGCTTCCATAAACCAACTATAGGTGAGGATGCTCACTTTGTCATGGGTCTTGAACGGATTCTTACAGACCCCATCTGATGAGGGCGAACGCCCCTCAGATGTAGAGGGCCGGCTCCTCGAAGAAGTAGTTGGGATCGACAATGAGATCGCGGTCGCGCGTGTCCTTTTCCGGCTTGGGCAGCAGACGCGCGGGCACGCCGATTGCGACGTTGCCGCAGGGCACATCCTTGACGACGACGGCGTTCGCGCCGATCTTGACACCCGTGCCCACGGTGATGGGTCCCAGGACCTTCGCGCCCGCCCCAATCATGACGTGGTCACCGACGGTGGGGTGACGCTTGCCCGGCGTCATGGCGACGCCGCCGAGGGTGACGCCGTGGAAGATGACGACATCGTTGCCGACCTCGGCGGTCTGGCCGATGACGACGCCCGTCGCATGATCGATGAAGACGCGGCGTCCGATGGTGGCCTCGGGATGAATGTCCACGCCGGTGACGGCCCGGGCCATGGAGGAAAGGGCGCGCGCGGGGGTGTGGGCGCCGTGAGTCCACAGAGCGTGGGAGACGCGGTGCGTCCACAGGGCGTGCACGCCCGGGTAGGTCAGTGCGATCTCCAGGGCGGAGGTGGCCGCGGGGTCGCGGCGCTGCGCTGTCACGAGATCCTCGCGGAAAAGCCCGAGTGCCTTGGTGGGCAGGGCGCGCGACAGGGTCTTCGACAGGGCGCGTACGGTGAGCTTCACGAGTTCCTCCTGGACAGTCGACTGAGACGGAAACGAACAGGTAGCCCCGGACATTCCATCCGGGGCCACCTTAGCGCGTCGAGCTGGAAAGATCAGTCCTCGAGGCCCGCGAACAGGGCAGTCGAGAGGTAACGCTCACCCGTGTCGGGCAGGAGCGTGACGATCTTCTTGCCGGCCAGCTCGGGGCGGGCGGCGACGGCGGCCGCCCCGGCCAGGGCAGCGCCCGAGGAGATGCCCACGAGCAGACCCTCTTCGGCGGCAGCACGGCGAGCGAACTCGAGGGCATGCGCGGTCTCGACGGAGATGACCTCGTCCACGATGTCCGCGTCGAAAGTCTCGGGCACGAAGTTGGGCATGAGGCCCTGGATGCCGTGCGGGCCGGGGGTGCCGCCGGTCAGCAGGGGAGACTCGGTGGGCTGAACGGCGATGATGCGCACGTTCGGGTTCTTCTCCTTGAGAACCTTCGCGACGCCAGAGATGGTGCCGCCCGTGCCAACGCCGGCGACGAAGACGTCAACCTGGCCGTCGGTGTCGGCCCAGATCTCCTCACCGGTGTGCGCCACGTGGGCGGCCGGGTTGGCGGGGTTGGTGAACTGGGAGGCGATAATCGCGCCGGGGCGCTCGGAGGCGATGCGCTCGGCCTCGGCGACAGCGGCGGAGACGCCGCCCTTCGGGTCGGTGAGGACCAACTCGGCGCCGAATGCGCGCACGATCGCGCGGCGCTCGACGGACATCGAGGCGGGCATGACGATGACGACCTTGTAGCCGCGTGCCGCGCCCACCATCGACAGGGCGATACCCGTGTTACCGGAGGTAGCCTCAACGATCGTGCCGCCGGGAGCCAGGGCACCCGAGGCCTCGGCTGCGTCGATGATCGAACGGGCGATGCGATCCTTCACGGAGGAGGCGGGGTTGAAGGCCTCAACCTTGGCGACCACGTCGACGCCGTCGCCGGCAACGTGGTTAATACGGACGAGAGGGGTGCCGCCGATCAGATCAGCGACGGTGGAGGCGATGCGAGCCATGAGGGGTCCTTCCTAAGCAGGTGTACCCCTGAATTGTCATCCCGCGCTCGGAGCTTCGTCTAGTTCAATTCGCCGTGTTTCCACGTAGCGAAACTTTGCAACACCGGACGAGGCCTGGGCAAGGCACGCGTCAATCGAGTCGCGGTCGCTCGGATCGATGGCAATGCGCAGCGTGACATCCGCGCCCCAGATCGTGTCGATGACCGCCGCCCCTCGCGCGCGAAGCTCGGCCTCGATGCGGCCCGCGTCCCCGGGGTTCAGCTGGGTTTTGAGGATGTCTCGCCCGACCAGATAGGCAATGGGGGCGCGGGCGACAGCCTCGGACACGGAGGTGGAATAGGCCCGCACGAGGCCGCCCCCGCCCAGGAGGATTCCGCCGAAGTAGCGGGTGACAACCGCCGTGGTGTTCCACGTGTCAGAGGCGCGGAGGGCCTCCAGCATCGGAGTTCCGGCCGTGCCCGAGGGCTCGCCGTCGTCCGATGAATGCTGCAAAGGTGCGGCGTCTGGCGGGTCGATCAGGTATGCGGAGCAGTTATGGCGGGCCTGCGGGTGCTCGGCTTTGACTGCGTCGATGAGCTCGCGAGCCTCCTCAGGGGTGTCCGTCCGGGCGAGCGTCGTGATGAAACGGGACCGCTTGATCTCAATTTCGTGGGTGAGGAGCGTGCCGGAGGTGAGCGTGCGAAGAGCGGACATGCGCCCAGTCTAAGGGAGAGGGGCCGCCCTCAGTCTGTAACCAGGATCGCAGGCGCGTAGGCTCTCGCGATGTGCTTCAGGGGCAGGTCCGTGGTAGTCTTGTCGGGTTGTCGCCGTGCGCCCGCGTGGCGCACCGATCAGAATAGTCGTCGAGAAAGAAGAGGAGCGGTAAGACATGGCAGTTCCCAAGCGCAAGATGTCCCGTGCGAACACCCGCACCCGCCGGTCTACCTGGAAGGCTGATCTTACCGAGCTGAACACCGTCAAGGTTGCCGGCCGTGAGATCCGCGTGCCCCGCCGCCTGGCCAAGGCCTACAAGAACGGCCTCCTGGACGTCGAGGGCTGACCTCGCATCCACGCACGGGCCCGGGACTTGTTGTCCCGGGCCTTTGTCATGCCCGTAATTCCTGAATACGTGCCCCCGGCCCCATCGGTCGTTGGCGCGCGCCTCATACGAGTACCCGAAAAGGAACGCACATGAGCCTGCCGATGTCTCTGCCCGCCGCGAGCGTGGGAGTGGGCCACGGCCTCTTCGCCGCGTCGAGCACGAGTGATACCGAGGGAGCCATCGTCTCCCTCTTCCTGATTGCCGCCGCTGCGGCCATCGCGCCCCTGCTGTCCTCGCTCACGCGCAAGCGCGTGCCCGACGTTGTCTGGCTGCTCATCCTCGGCGTCATCATCGGGCCGAACGTTCTCGGGCTCGCATCTCTCACCGAGCCGATCTCCGTGTTCCGCGAGGTCGGCATGGGCATGCTCTTCCTCATCGCAGGCACCGAAATCGACGTCGAAGAGGTGCATGGGCGGGCGGGGAGGCGCTCGCTGCTCACGTGGCTGGCGTGTTTCGGTATCGGCCTGGCCGTCTCCTGGGTGGCGGTCGCCGCGTCGGGGACGACGGGTGTCGCCACCGCCACCTACATTGCGCTCGCGATCGCGCTGACCTCGACCGCGCTCGGCACCCTGCTGCCCATCCTCATGGAAGCCGGCGTCATGGGGACGACGACCGGCAAGGCCGTCCTCGTCCACGGCGCCGTCGGCGAGCTAGCACCCATCATCGCCATGTCGCTGCTGCTGTCGGCACGCAGCCCGTGGGCCGCGGCGATCGTTCTGTTGCTCTTCGCGTTGGCCACGGTCCTTGCGGTTGCCATCCCGACGCGCTTCATCCTGAAACATCCCGCGATCGGGCGGACGATCCTCCACGGGGCGCAGACCTCGCAAAAGACGCTCATGCGCGTCGTCATGCTCGTCCTCACCGGCCTCATGGCGCTGTCCGCGGTCATGGAACTGGACATGGTGCTCGGCGCGTTTGCGGCCGGCATCATCGTGCGCGCGCTGGCGCCCGGCAACTTCACGATGGTTGAGAGCGAGCTGCGCACCCTCGGCTTCTCTTTCCTGATCCCGCTGTTCTTCGTGACCTCGGGCATGAACATCTCGCTCAGCGCCGTCGCGGGCTACCCGTTCCTGCTCGTCGCCTTCGTCGGCGCAATCCTCGTGGTACGCGGTGTGCCCATCGTCCTTCTCGAACGTTTCCACGGATCAATCGAGCGAGTCGGCTGGATGGACGCGATGCGCATCGGCCTGTACGGCGCGACGGGCCTGCCTATCATCGTCGCCGTCACGGAGCTGGGCGTCTCGACGCGAGTTCTGCCCTCGTGGCTCGCTTCGCTGCTTGTCGTCGCCGGCGCACTGTCCGTGCTGCTCTTCCCGCTGCTCGCATTCCTGCTGGGCCGCGCTGGTGGAAAGGCACGCTAACCTCCGCTAGTCTTACAGGCGGTGCACCGCGCCACGCCTCCGTAGCTCAATGGATAGAGCGAGGGCCTTCTAATCCCGAGGTTGCAGGTTCGAGTCCTGTCGGAGGCGCGTTTCCCGCACGGTCGGAGTTACCAAATCGACAACCGAGACGCCTAGCGCCGATGCCAGGCTGTCCAATTCTTCAAGCTGCCGGGGGCGCTTTCCGGTCCATTGTTTGTTGACGGATGACTGGGTAATTCCCAGCATCTGGCCCAATCGGACCTGATTGTACCCCAAGCGCGCTGCTTCAGTGCGAACGTTCGCCGCGACGATATCACGCTTCGTGAGCTGCTTTGCCTCGGTGCGCATGATGTTGCTTGACCGACCTTTGGACAGTCAGTAGCGGCACAATTGGTGACTGCTTGGATCTGCTTCGCTCATTCCTCTCGTTCGTGTTCTATCTCAACATCAATCACAACATTCGCTATCAGTGCTTTCCTCGACGTTGTTGCCCGTGAGGACGCTCTAAACATACGTGCAATGGGCAACTTGCAAACACTGATGGCGGTAACTATCGGAGCGCGTCAATCGACGCTGTCTCAGCGCGTTAACTGCGAATCGCTTTGCTGGAGCGGTGAATCGGCGTTGTCGCCGGTGCACTCGGCGGGGCTAGCTCGCGCATACGGATAGGTTGTGACGATGTGCATAACCTATCCGCGAACGCGCTGGACGAGGTGTGTCGCGGGGCCCAGTCAGAACCTCGGGCACGACCCAGCGCGGCACTGAGGCTGGGGAGCATGGTCAGACACGTGGGGCGCGTGTGGGGGAGCAAGCCTGCGGTGCCGAACGCAGCTTGCCGAGCGTAGGTCCGCAAGCTGACACGTCATGCGCCGATGTGAAGTCTTGTGGGGCTGTCAATACGAATAACTCATGGAGATGAGACGGGCGCTGTCACAAACTCC
>ERZ1674236.286-NODE-286-length-10982-cov-7.426192_pt1 | contig 10982 bp, 11 predicted proteins | sample MGYA00581210_ERZ1674236 | MGnify/ENA primary metagenome ERZ1674236 (study PRJEB41354, sample SAMEA4873328) | human saliva metagenome | biome: human-associated habitat [ENVO:00009003]; feature: mouth environment [ENVO:08000002]; material: saliva material...
TACGGGTGAGGCCGGAGCAGGGAATCCTGCTCCGGCCTCCTCCGTTGTGTGCTTGGTACGCACCGATATCACATGAGGAGCATCGCCAGGCGCGTGCGAGCCTTGGAAACCTCGGGGGAGGATCCTGCAACACGGAAGAGGTCCAGGAGACGCAGGCGCAGCGCGTCGCGCTCCTCGTCATCCTTCGTAGCGGCCAGCAGGTCGAGCAACACGTCGAAGGCTCCCGCGGCGTCACCAGCAGCGAACATGGCGTCCGCACGGGCGGCAGGGTCATCCGTGTTCTGTTCGCCGTAGGCGCGCGCCGCGAAGCGCACGCGGGACAGGTGAGACTTCGCGTCCTCGTCGCGCGGATTCAGCTCGATAACCTTCTGCCAGCCGGCGATGGCCTCGTCGAGGTTTCCGGCAGCCTCGGCGGCCAGGGGTGCCTCGTGCTCGGGCGGGGTGGGGGCGACGGTGTCCTCGGCGGCTACGGCGATACGCGCCGTGACGCCCATCTGCGCTGCGGCGTCCAAAACCTGCGTGACGATGGGGAGCACCTGCTCCTTAGAGGCTGCACCCTGGAAGAGGGGAACGGGGCGCCCGCCGACGAGGGCGACGACCGTGGGCACACCCTGGATCTGGAACGCCTGGGCGATCGCGGGTGCTTGGTCGATGTCGACCTCGACCAGCTGGAACTTGCCCGCCTGCTCGCGCGCGATCTCCTCGAGCATGGCCAGTGCCGGCTTGGACTCGAGCGAACGCGGCGACCACATGATCATAATGACCGGCACGGCCTGGGAGGTGGACATGACGTCCTGGAAGTTCTCCTCGTCCGTGGTGGTGATCAGCGGGATGTGCAAGCCCTCTCCCGCTGCGGGAGCGGAGGACTCCTCGGAAGCGGGTGAGCTCGCGCGTGCCGACAGGTCGACGGCTCCGTGCGAGTCTGCGGGCATGGGCGTCGCCACGGATGCGGGACGAGGGTCAGGCGTAGTCATGGTGTCCTCTTCGTCAAAACAGTTGTTACTAAGAACGATGATATGCGTCGTCCCCACGACTCTAAGCCGCGGGGACGACGTGTGCGCTGTGGGTGAAAATCAGCCCGGGCTCGACGAAGGATCGAGCGTCACGGACACAATGGCGTACTCGCCACCAACGATCTGGGGACTTCCCCCTGCCGTCTTCGACGGAATGCGCATCAGGATCGTCGCCAGGTACTCCGCAGTAGCGGTGCCTTCGACAGTCGTGCCGTCAGCACTCATCGTCGCCGTCTTACCGCCCAGATTCATGGTCGCACCCGCGACCGTGCGCTGGTAGGTCAGCGTGAACTTGAAGTTGGCCGCAACCAGTGCCGAACCGTCCTGGAGAACCAGGCCGGAAATCGGGTAGTCCGTCGCCGTGGCCGCGGCGGTCACGCTACCGGCAGCGCTCACCGAGGAGTTCAGATCAGTGACGTTCGACAGGTAGGTCTTCGTGAAGTCGTCCGCGACAAACTGCGTGGTGTCCTGGGTGCCGGAGTTCAGCATCGTGATGTACTGAGCGAGCGCCGCCTCGGGGCTCACCGTGAAGCCCTCGGAGGTACCGGTCACGTAGGCCGAGCCGGTTCCCACAGGGGGCAGCGTCAGCTGGGTGCCGCCCAGGAGGCGCGCATAGTTCGTCAGCTGGTAGTCCGAACGCGCGGAATCCTGCACGTAGACCTGCACCACGGGCAGGGCTGTTGAGGAAGACTCGGAGATGTTGAAGATCGCACGAGGCCACGAGTCGGAGTTCGTGATGGCCAGCGAGGCCGGCGTGAAGTCAAGGGCCTGCGGTGTCTGGCCCGAGGCCTTCGCGTATGCGTACTGGGCAGTGCGGTACGCAAGGGCACCCTGCGAGACGCGTCCCGACAGGTCCGAGGCGTCCATCGACGCATCCGCAGTGGTCATGGCCTTACCGGTCGCGTCGAGCACGGAGGAGATGCGCTCGAGGTCGAGGTTGGCGGCGCTCTGTGCTTCCTCACCCGACTGGGCGACGATCTCGTTCGAACATGCGCTCATTCCCAGAGCAGAGGTCATGAGCAGGGCGGCCGCAGCGGCGGCGAGGGTGCGTCGTTTCATCACTTACCTTCCTGGCGGTCCTTCAGCCAGCCGGACATGATCGAGGTCCAGCCGCCCGTCGAGGACGCGTCGTCATCGGGTGCCGACGTCGGCGCGGGAGCCTGCTCGGTAGCGCGCGGACGCGTCACCGGGATGAGGCCCGTGTTGAATTCCTGGCCATCGACAACGACGACCTGCTCACCGTTGTTGCGGGCCTCGCGCAGCGCGCGGCGCGACGGCAGCGTGCGACCACCACGAATACCGGACAGGTCGATGACGCCGGTATCAGTCGTGGCGCGCTCCGGCGGATCCTGGTCGATCAGACCATTGTCGAGGCCGTGGCGGCCACGACGCTCAAAGGTATCGGTCAGCGGGTCCGGGACGTACTCCTCGGAGATGTCAACGGTAGGCTGTGCCTGCTCAGCGTTGTCGTCCGAGGACTCGGCGGTCTCCACGGGCGCCTCATCGGCGGGCTCGGCCTCGGCACTGTCCTCAGCCACCACCTCGTCGGCTTCCACGACAGGAGCTTCGTCGTCCTCGGCCTCATTCTTGCCGGACGCGAAGGCGGCGGCGCCCCACGTAGGAGCGTTGTCTGCGTGCTGGTCGTCGGCGTCAGCCTCACGCTGCTCCGACTCTTCCACGGAGGGCTCGTCGGCCCTTGCCGGCTCGGATGCCACTACGGCGGCCGGGGCGGCCTCGCGGGCAGCGGCGATGCGTTCGGCGACGGCGGCGGAGTTGATCGAGGAGGTCTCGAGGGAGTCGGCCTTACGGCGCTCTTCGATGCGGGCCTCGCGAATCTTGCGCAGACGCAGGAGCTGCCAGCGCGTGAGGAAGAGCGCGAGGGCAATCAGCGCGAAGATGCAGGCGGCAAGGAACGCGACGATCGCGAGGGTGTTGGTCTGCTCGACCTTCCAGGTCAGCGTCAGCGTGAGGTCGTTGGGGCCAGCGGCCGAGGCGGCGAGAGCGGAACGGCCCGATGGAACGTTCTCGAGCTCCAGGCTCACGGTGCCCTCACCGCTGGCCTGCTTGAACCACATGTCGGAGGAGGCGAGCTGCTGGACCAGATCGGCGGACGACGGCTCGGCGAGGGGCTGCGCACCGGACTGCACGCCCGACTGTGCGCCAGACTGGGCCGGGGTGGGCGACGGGACGCGAGACTGGCCGATCGCATCGTGCGATTCGGCCTTCAGCTTCGTACGGTCGGACTCCACGCCGATGACCTCGGTGTAGGCGGCATCGCCAATCCAGCCCTTGACGTCCTGCGTGGTGCCGATGCTCAGCGTCACGGGTGCACCCGACTTCGACGTCGCTGTGACCGTCACATCGTCCTTCACGATCGACAGCACATTGCCGCGCGTCATGATCAGATCGGTCGAAGACACGACCGACGAGACCTGATGCGTCGGCGGCCGCAGCACGGTCACACCGAGCAGCCCGACGAGCACGCATACGAGAGCCACAACGCCCATCGACGTTGCCGCCACGTATCGCTTAAAGAGTTCCACGGTTGCTCCTCACGTCCAACACCCACACTGCTGGCATTCTTCAGGCTCCACTTTACGTGCTCACCCCGATGACGGCCGAATTCGCACGCGGGGCAGTGATGCATCACATCCGCGCGTCACAGGGGACGCAGTCCTCGCCGCCAGCACTCCGAGTGCCAGTGACGGCGTGCCTCGACTCCCTGAGGCAGGCCAAACGGAGCTTCTTCGGGCCACGCAACCACGTGCGCTGTGCCCGCGGGAATCGGGCGCAAGCAGGCCGGGCAGGTGTATACCTTCTCCGAACCGGGCAGGCGGCGCACCTGATAATCGCCCCCGTCAGGGCCGCGTTCCATACGCGGCACGGAGGCGAGGCGGTCCATCTGCAATGGACGCGCCTCGCCCCACGGTCGTTTCTTGCTACGTTTGCCTCTCACTCAACCACAGTGCCACGTCGCCAGACGCGGCGCACGTCGAGGTCAGAGTCGACCTCGACAATGTCGGCCTTCTTTCCGGCCGCCAGCGAGCCGATCGTGTCGTCGCCCAGAATCGTGGCTCCCTGAGCGGAGGCCATGTACACGGCGTCAACGAGCGGGATCCCGCCCTTGGTGACGGCTACGCGCACGCAGTCCATGAGGTGCGCCGTGCCGCCCGCGATGGAGTTGCCGTGAGCCAGGCGAGCGACGCCGTCCTTCACGATGACGTCCTGGGGGCCGAGCGTGTATTCACCATCGGCCATGCCGGCGGCCGCCATCGCATCGGTGATGAGAACGACGTGCTCGCGGCCGACCAGTTCGTACACGTCACGAACGAGGGTCGGATCGACGTGGACGGAGTCGCAGATTAGCTCGGCGACGGCACCTCCGCGAGCGGCGTCCGAGAGGAACTCGGCGATCGGGCCGGTGTCGCGGTGGTGCAGCGGGCGCATGCCGTTGAACAGGTGGGTGATCGTCGCACGCGGGCCGCGCTTGGTCTCCACCTGCGCGAAACGTTCGCGCGAGTAGGCCAGGGCCTCGCGAGCCTTCACGGAGTTGGAGTCAGTGTGCCCCCAGGAAGGCAGCGCTCCCCCGTCGATGAGGGCCTCGGCGACCGAGCCGGGGCCGTAGGCGTTCGGCTTCTCGGGGGCCAGCGTCATGGACAGTGCGTATCCCTGGCAGTCCTCGATGAGGGTGCGCGTCAGGTCAGCGTCGGGATCGACGATGTAGGTCGGGTCCTGGGCGCCGCACCGTTCGTGGGAGACGAAGGGACCCTCGAAGTGGATGCCGGCGAGTTCGTCGGCCTTCGCCAGCTCAGCCAGGGTCTTCGCGCGGGCACGCAGCACCTCGGCGGAGGCGGTCACGCAGGATGCGACGAGGGAGGTCGTGCCGTGACGGCGATGCTCGAGGACAGCAACGAGAGCGGCCTCGGCGGTCTCAGCGTTGGGGAAGGACTCTCCGCCGCCGCCGTGACAGTGCACATCGACGAGGCCGGGCAGGTAGGTCGAATCGCTGGCTTCGGGCACCTCGCCCTCGTACTCGGAAACGGGACACACACGGGTAATAGTCGCGCCGTCGAACTCGATAATTCCATCCTCAACGACGGTATCTTCCAGAACCAGACGGCCACGCAACACAGAAGTAGTCATGCATTAATTGTGGCACAAATGACACTTCACTGCTGCGTCTCAGACAACCATTTCTCCCAGTCGCCGAACGCCCGTCGCGCCGATTCCTCATAGGCTCCGCAGCCGTCGGCAGCCACAACCTGGCTGCCGGGAGCACGCACGGCAACCACGCGTCCACCTGCAACAGCAATCGGACGGAACATCCCGTTCTTCGCCGGGCAGATCAAAGCCTCGCCCGCCTCGTCCGTCAGACAGGAACGGTCCTTGTAACCGACATGCAGCTCATCAAACGAGGGCAGCGCGAGCATCGCCTCCGCCTCAGCACGGAAGTCTTCCACGAGATCTGTGAGGTCCGCGCGAGCCAGACCGGCTCCACATGCTGCAAGAGGAAGGCCCATGCTCTCCCCCACCACGCGCGCTCCAGCCAACGCTCGACGGGCTTCGGTGAGAGTCAACCCGGTCCACCTAGCCAGGTCGGCCTCGTCGACGGGACCGTGCCCCCAGGCGTAACGCGCTGCCAGGACCGCGAGGGCTTCTTCGTGCCCCGACTCCCCTTTAGCGACACCGGGGGCGGCCGGAAGTGAGCGCGCGTCAACGATCAGGTGTTCACCCGCGCGCACGGGCCCCGCGGTGAGCACACCATCCACATGGAGGCGCATGATGAGGTGGCGGCGCCGTAGCCCGTCCTGTGAGGAAGAAGCCGTCACTGTATCGATCCCACTACTGCCCCACGCCTCGACAAGCTCGGCGCGGCTCACTCCCTGGGGCGAGGTTTCCAGCAGGTCACACGCAACCTGCGCCGCACGCTCGACGAGAGCATCAGTGAGGCCCAGAGAAAGCGCCTGGCGTTCCCACGCCGCACGGCGGTGACGCAGCAGTCGGCGCAGCCAATGGTGGTCGCGGGCGCTCGTCACGTGAACGGTGCCGCGCATCGGCCAAGATCGAACCAGCTCACCACGCGCGAACGACTCCTCGACGCGAGCGCGCGACACACCCGCGCAGCGCACTCCAATCGCCCAGGGGATCGCGCTCGCCTGCTGACCTTGCAGTGCCGCCAGATTCTCAACGGCGTCCAGCGGGGAACGCGCCGCGGTCGCAGGGACGAGTCCTTGGGCGATGATTCTCCCCAGGCTCACCCGACGGGATGCCTCCATCAGAAAAGTCGAGACTCGGGGTCATCCACCCCGCGCATCGCGTCGTAGTCCAGCACCACGCAGCGGATACCGCGATCCTCAGCGAGGGTGCGCGCCTGCTTGGTGATCTCCTGGGCCGCGAAAATACCGGTCACGTCGCCCAGAAGCGCATCGCGCCCCAGCAGCGACAGGTAGCGCGTCAGCTGCTCGACGCCGTCGATGCCGCCCCGACGCTTCACCTCGATCGCCACGTGATTGCCGTCGGCGTCGCGCACCATGAGGTCCACCGGGCCCACGGGTGTGGGGAACTCGCGGCGCACCAGCTCCCAGCCCTCGCCAAGGATCTGGGGCACCTGCTCCGCGAGAAGCTCCTGAAGGTGCCCCTCGACGCCATCCTTCACGAGGCCGGGGTCGACACCCAGGTCCTCGGTGACATCCGCGATGATCTCGTGTATGCGGATGATCAGCTTGTCGTCAGTCTTGTCTGCCTGAACCGTCCAGACCTGCTCGACACCCTCCTCGTCCTCGCCGGGATCCCCCATAGAGACCGTGCAGGGAGCCGTCATCCAGTTGAGCGGCTTGTAGGAACCGCCCTCGGAATGGATGAGGACCGAGCCGTCACCTTTGAGCATGATGACGCGCTTAGCGGGATCCAGGTGGGCGCTCAGACGACCGGAATAATCAACGGTACAGGTTGCAATAACAATACGCACCCCGCGAGCTTACCAATCCTGCTCACACGAGGCGCGGAGGACCAGACTCCACCCAGGAGACCAATCCGTTATATGTCAAGCGTTCCACGGCCACCTCGTAACGATGGTCACCGTACGCCAGGCGCACTTCGACGACGGAACCGTCCGCCGAGTGCGCGATTGGGGCCGAAACCTCCATGCCCCGACGCGGGATCGAATACACCGGCTTGAAGGACAGCCCCACCAGCCGATACCAGGACAGCTCCTCAACGCCATACACGCCGATGCCGGCCGTCCATCCCGAATGAACGTCCGGGCGCGACCAACAGCGGAACGCCCCCAAACGCGAAACGATCCTGCGGGCGCGCACATTCATGTACGCCCACAGGATCGCCCCCACGCACGCGAGAAGAACTGCACACCAGATCACAATCGTCATCAGGCTCATGAGGTCCTCCTCGCGTTGCGTCGAATTACTGTTCTGCCACTGTAGCGTGGTCGGCCACGACCGTGACGAAATCCGAGTCGACTGAGGCGAATCCCCCCGTGACCTGGAAGGACACGACCTCGTCCGCCCGCGACACCGTCACGGTTCCCTCGCTCAGCTGAGCGAGAAGGGGCTGACGACCCGGCAGCACGCCGAGGCTTCCGTCGACCGTCGGAAACTGGACGGACGCAGCCGCGCCGTGCCACAGGCGTCCCTCGTGGGAGACGACCTCGACCTGCAAGGACTTGCCCGATGCCATCAGGCTTCCTTGGCCAGCTCGTGAGCGTTGCGCTCCAGGTCGTCGATACCACCGCAGTTGTAGAACGCCTGCTCCGGAACATCGTCGTAGTAGCCCTCGGCGATGCGCTTGAACGCCTCAATGGTCTCCGACAGCGGCACGGTCGAGCCGGGCACGCCCGTGAACTTCTCGGCCATGTACATGTTCTGCGACAGGAACTGCTCGATGCGACGAGCACGCGCGACGGTCACCTTGTCGTCCTCGCTCAGCTCGTCGACGCCGAGGATGGCGATGATGTCCTGCAGTTCCTTGTTCTTCTGCAGGATGGCCTTGACGTGCGTGGCGACGTCGTAGTGCTCGCGGCCGACGAGGGCCGGGTCGAGGATACGCGAGGTCGAAGCCAGCGGATCCACGGCGGGGTAAATACCCTTGGCCGCGATCTCACGGGAGAGCTCCGTCGTCGCATCCAGGTGGGCGAAGGTCGTCGCCGGAGCCGGGTCGGTGTAGTCGTCAGCGGGAACGTAGATCGCCTGCAGCGAGGTGATCGAGTGGCCGCCGGCCGACGTAATGCGCTCCTGGAGCAGACCCATCTCGTCAGCCAGGTTGGGCTGGTAGCCCACGGCCGAGGGCATGCGGCCCAGCAGAGTGGAGACCTCGGAGCCCGCCTGGGTGAAGCGGAAGATGTTGTCGATGAACAGGAGGACGTCCTGGTGCTGAACATCGCGGAAGTACTCCGCCATGGTCAGGCCCGTCAGGGCGATGCGCAGACGCGTGCCCGGCGGCTCGTCCATCTGGCCGAAGACGAGGGCGGTCTTGTCGAAGACGCCCGCCTCTTCCATTTCGCCAATGAGATCGTTGCCCTCACGGGTACGCTCGCCGACGCCGGCGAACACGGAGACGCCGCCGTGGTCCTGGGCCACGCGCTGGATCATCTCCTGGATGAGGACGGTCTTGCCGACGCCCGCACCGCCGAAGAGGCCGATCTTGCCGCCCTGAACGTAGGGGGTCAGCAGGTCGATGACCTTAATGCCAGTCTCGAACATCTTGGTGCGCGCCTCGAGCTGGTCGAAGGCCGGGGGCTGCCGGTGGATCGGCCAGCGCTCGGTGACCTCGAGGGCCTCGCCCTCTTCGAGGTTCAGCACATCACCGGTCACGTTGAAAACGTGGCCCTTGGTGACGTCGCCGACAGGCACGGTGATCGGGGCGCCGGTGTCGGTGACGGGGGCGCCACGCACGAGGCCGTCGGTCGGCTTCAGCGCGATGGTACGCACGAGGTTGTCACCGAGGTGCTGGGCGACCTCGAGGGTCATCGTGAAGGTCGACTCGCCCTCACCCTGGCCCGCGAGGTTCACCTCGACGGTCAGCGCGTTGTAGAGCGGCGGGATGCGGTCCGGGGGAAACTCGACATCGACGACAGGGCCGACGACGCGTGCGACGCGTCCCTCGGCGATTGCATGTGTATCAGTCATGGTGTTACTCCGTGTCTCGAAGGGCTTAGCTCGCGTTAAGAGCGTCGGCCCCGCCCACGATTTCGGTGATTTCCTGGGTAATTTCCGCCTGGCGGGCCGAGTTCGCCAGACGCGTGTACTTGGTGATGAGCTCGTTCGCGTTGTCCGTCGCGGTGTGCATGGCGCGCTGGCGCGATGCAAGCTCGGACGCTGCCGACTGAAGGAGCACGTTGTGGATACGCGCCTCCACGTACAGGGGAAGAAGCGTGTCCAGAACAGCTTCCGCAGACGGAATGAACTCGTACTCCGGCTGGGCCGAGGACAGATCGTCCGCGAAGCCGCGTTCAGTGGCACGCTCCTCGTCCGATTCGGGGGCATCCACAACCGTCAGCGGCAGCATCTGGCGCACCTCGGGAACCTGGCTCATGACGGTCTTGAAGCGCGTGTACACGAGGTGCAGGGCACCGACACCCGTATCGGGGTCCTTGTCCAAGAAACGTTCGAGCAAGACGTTCGCCATCTCGCGCGCGGTCTCGGGAGACGGAGAATCCGACTCCCCTTCCCACTCGCGTTCGATGTCAACGCCGCGGAAGCGGAAGTACGCCGAGGCCCTGCGACCGAAGGTGTAGAGAACGGGCTCGTAGCCGTCCTCCCGCAGGTCCGCGATGAGCTTTTCCGATTCACGCAGGATGGTCGCCGAGTAGGCTCCGGCCATACCGCGATCCGATGCCACGACCAGGATGGCCACGCGATTGGTGTCTTCGCGTTCCTCGGTCAGCGGGTGGTCGAGGTCCGTGTGGACCGCGACCGCCGCGACCGCCTGGGTCAGGGCCTTTTCGTAAGGCCCCGCCTCGGTGGCAGCGCGCCGCGCCGCACCAATGCGAGACGCAGCGATCATCTCCATGGCGCGGAAGACCTTCGCGAGCGTCGTCGTCGAGGCGATACGCTGCTTGTAGATCCTCTGCTGTCCACCCATCGCTTAGGCCTTCTCGCTCGTGCGACCGCGCGAGATTTCCTCGCGGGTACGCTCAGCCACGACCTCGCCGTCCTCGAGTCCGGCGGCGCCACGTCCGGCGCTGATCCACTGGTGGTGGAACTCCTCGACGGCGTTTTTGAGCGCTTCTTCCGTCTCGGACGTCAGGTCGCCGGTCGCCGCGATCGTGTCGAGCACGGTCGAGTTCGCGTGGAGGTGGTCGAGCAGGCCGCGCTCGAAGCGCAGGACGTCCTCGACCTCGATGTCATCGAGGTAGCCCTTGGTGCCCATCCAGATCGAGGCGACCTGGTCTTCCATCGCGTAAGGCGTGGACTGAGGCTGCTTGAGAAGCTCCATGAGGCGCTCACCGCGGGTCAGCTGACGACGAGTCGCCGCATCCAGGTCGGAAGCGAACATGGCGAAGGCGGCCATCGAGCGGTACTGCGCGAGCGTCAGCTTGAGCGTACCGGCGACCTTCTTCATGGCCTTGGGCTGGGCTGCGCCACCAACACGGGACACGGAGATACCCACGTCGACGGCGGGACGCTGGTTCGAGTTGAACAGGTCGGACTGCAGGAAGATCTGGCCATCGGTGATCGAAATGACGTTCGTCGGGATGTAGGCCGACACGTCGTTCGCCTTGGTCTCGATGATCGGCAGGCCTGTCATCGAACCGCCACCCAGGGCGTCCGAGAGCTTCGCGCAACGCTCCAGCAGGCGGGAGTGCAAGTAGAAGACGTCGCCGGGGTAGGCTTCGCGGCCCGGCGGGCGACGCAGCAGCAGCGACACCGCACGGTAGGCCTCGGCCTGCTTGGACAGGTCGTCGAAGACGATGAGGACGTGCTTGCCCTGGTACATCCAGTGCTGGCCGATGGC
>ERZ1674236.287-NODE-287-length-10970-cov-4.001649_pt1 | contig 10970 bp, 5 predicted proteins | sample MGYA00581210_ERZ1674236 | MGnify/ENA primary metagenome ERZ1674236 (study PRJEB41354, sample SAMEA4873328) | human saliva metagenome | biome: human-associated habitat [ENVO:00009003]; feature: mouth environment [ENVO:08000002]; material: saliva material...
AGGTGCCCTGGAAGGAGTTAATTGCCAAGTAAACATCTTCGGAAGCGTCAAACTTCGCGGTGCCCTGGAACTCTGAGGTGCTGGATTCCAAGATGACATCGTTCGAGCGGGCCGCATCCATCACGCGCAGGTTCATTACCGGCCTGCGCTCGTAGCCAGCCTCCAAAGTGCCCGAGCCGCCCGAGTAGATCACGGCGTAGGAGTTGAACGCGGCGCTGATCTTCTCACCCTTAGAAATCTTCGGTGCGGAGGAAGCATCGTAGACGCGAATAAGCCACTCGCCCTCACTATCGACATTCACCTTGCGGGTGGGGCTGGAAGTCTTTAAGTCCATCCACAGGGTGCCCGAGATTTTATCTTTGGTCAGCGCGGAGGTGTACAGAGCGAAGCTGGAAGTTTTATCGTCCCCCGTGCGCCCCTCCAGGGAATGGCGCGAGTTGGATTCTTTGGAGGGGGTGAACTCATAGTAGACGATAGCCTTCGAATCGTTGCCCTTGGGCTTCTCGATATCGATGGTCTGCTTATCTTTGCCCTTGTACTCCTTGAAATCGCCGCTGGGCAGTTTCGCTTCAACATTCTTCAGCTCGGCGGGCGATGAGCTTGCCGAGCTCTCTGACGATGCCGAGGCTGCCGATGATGACTCGGCGGGGCTTTCCGATGCTGCTGCATTGGAAGATCCGCGCGGCAGGGTGAAAATCAGCACCAGAATGATAATAATCAACAGCGCCACAGCACCGGCGATGACGCTCCACCCAGCGGGAGTCGCAAAGAACGGGCGCTTCGGCTTCTCGGGCTGGTTGAAGGGAGTCTGACCGTTTGCATACGGCGAATCGCTGAACCCGGATGCTGCCGCTGCGGTGAACCCGTTGAGCGCATCCGAGGTGTTTGACTCGGAGTATTGCTGATTCTGGTTCGACTGGTTCTGATTGTACGAACCCTGAGCAAAACCGCTGTTCTGAACGTTATTATTCTGAGCACCGTTCTGCTGCTGGAACTGCTGCGATTGACCGGCCTGGTACTGACCCTGCTGAGGCTGGTTCTGCTGCGACTGCGAGCCCTGGAATTGGTTGGGCTGACCCTGCCCCTGGAACTGGTTACCCTGCTGGTTCGAAGCGTTCTGCACCGAGTGCTGCTGATTCTGTCCCGACTGAGAGCTCTGATCCTGTTGGGCATTCTGACTCTGCGTATTTTGGCTCTGAGAACCCTGCTGCTGAGCCGAAGCGCCGGATGCGCCCGCCCCGGAGGAGGCCGCTGCACCCGCGCCCGCTGCAGCGCCTGCGACAGCACCAGCGGCGGCACCCGCACCAAAGCCCGAGCGTGACCGATCCTGCCCCTGCTGAGGCTGTTGTCCCTGGTACGACTGACCGGACTGACCCTGTCCCTGCTGAGGCTGACCGGACTGAGAATATCCTGACTGGGATTGTCCGGGCCGCACCTGGCCGGATTGCTGCTGTTGAGACTGCGACTGAGCGAATCCCTGCTGGCTCTGCTGCTCTCGACTCTGGGACTGCTGCGCCTGCGAACCCTGGTTCGGGGCACTCTGACCCTGGGTATCTCGGTTCTGAGCGCCCTGGCTTTGGGTGCCCTGGCTTCGCGGATCCTGCCCCTGAGCGCTTCGCTCCTGAGCGTTCTGCCCGGCAAATCCCTGCTGAGACTGGGCGCTTAAACCCTGCTGCTCGGAGCCCTGGTCCTGCTGCGCAAAACCTTGACGCTGCTCGGAGCCCTGCTGTTGCTGGTTGAAGTTCTGCTGGCGCTGTATAGAATCCTGCTGCTGGCGCTGTGCAAATTCTTGCTGACGCTGGGCCTCAAAAGACTGCGGCTGCTGACCCTGCTGAGACTGTGCGGGCTGCTGCGGCTGAGCCTGATTCTGCTCACGGGACTGGCTGAACTGCTGCTGACCGGGCTGATTCTGCCAAGGCTGAGAGGCCTGACCCTCAAACCCGCGAGGCTGCTGCTGGTTCTGAGAACCCTGCGCTTGAGGATCCCGATTCTGCGGAGCCTGACCGCCAAAGCCCTGCTGAGACTGAGCACCAAAATTCTGCTGGGAATTCTGCGATGCAAATCCCTGCTGCTGAGAGCCGCTTCCCGGCGTCTGAGACTGTGAAATGGTTGAACTCGACTGACGCTGCGCAAAATCCTGCTGACGCTGCTCAGAGCCCTGCTGTTGCTGGTTGAAGCTCTGCTGGCGCTGTGTAGAATCCTGCTGCTGGCGCTGGGCAAATTCTTGCTGGCGCTGAGCCTCAAAAGACTGCGGCTGCTGAGATTGCCCGGGCTGTTGGGCCTGAGTAACGTGTTGAGGCTGTGCGGGCTGCTGAGGCTGAGCCTGCTGATCTCGGTTCTGGGCGTTCTGCTCCTGAGAACTCTGCGCAGCAAAGCCCGACTGCTGCTGATTCACGGGAGCCTGAGGCTGCCCCTCAAAACGCTGTTGTGTGGGAGGAACCTGGGAAGTGCCGCGCGGGGGAGTAGCCGGTCGGGAAGATGCCTGAGCCTCGGTGCCACGCGAATCAGCCGAATCGCGCGCATCAGACAGGGTGCGTGCATCCGTAGGCTCACCCTGAGACTGACCCGAAGACTGCTCGGGGCGCGACTCGCGTGAAGGAACCTGCTGCTGTGTGGATTCTGAAGATACAGACTCCTGTCGTGCAGCCTCGGGTCGTTCGGCACCTGCTGCAGTGGCAGAACCTGCGGACCCCTGAGAATCCTGTGCGTCGCTGAGGGGCTCTCGCGCATCGTAAGAAACACCCGAACCCTGCGCGACTCCCGGCTGCTGTGCGCTCGTCTCTGGCGCGGATGGGGCATTGTGGGCATCACGAGCGGTCTCGCGGGTAGGCTCCGAAACCTGAGGCTTTGGAGCCTCGGCAGTGCCGCTCTGACGGTTCACGGGGGTCTCAGAAACGCTCTGCTCGGAACGCACCTGCGAATCGGCTGAAGAGCCTGCCGCTGCACCGGGACCGGATGCGCCCGCACGCTCACCCGCGACCTCGCGCGACTCGGAACCGGCTGACGCCGCATCCTGAACATGGGCAGACTCCGCCTGAGTCTTCTGCTCAGGGGTCTGCTGATGGGAAGTTTTCTGCTCGGCAAACTGTTCGGAAATGGTCGGCGCGGTACGCTGCTTCGGGGCGGAAGCCTGCGCAGACTCACCGCTCTGCTCAGAGCTTGACGATGGCGAGGGCTTCGCGCTGGAAGAACCCTCAGAAGAGCCCGATGCGGCAGATGAAGACTCCGCCGTCGAGGGTGCCTGCTCATTCTCAGGCTCGGGCTCCTCAATCCACAGCTGCCAACCTTCGGGAACAGGACCCCATGCGGGATCGGGCCGCCACGTCGGGGTAGGAGACCACCCGGCAGGCGGTTTGGGCCAATTTGGGGGCGGATTGAAGACGAGAGCCATCTGAACCTTCCTTCACTACTGGCGCCAAAAACACCCGGAAGCGTAGGCACGAGTAGCCTCAAATTTTAAACTACGGTAACCCTCAAATTATGGCATATTTCCCATAAAATATAAGCCCGAAAAGTTCATAGGCAGGTAAATTATTACACCGTAAGGCAACCCGCACAGATGGCCCCGGTGTGACATTCGGGGGAGGGTCCCCTCTATTATGGATACTATGAGCACTAATCACCAGCAGGAACCCGGACATCACGGTTCTGAGTTCATTCCAACAAACCAACCACCTGGCGCAGTCACTAATACCCAAAATATGCCCACGCTGCTGAGCCCGCATCAGGCAGAAAGTTACGGGTACGGCGCTGAGTCTACCTTCGCCTCCGCTGAGTATTACAGGAGTAACCGCCTTACCCGTAAGGAACTTCTGGAACGCGCCAGCGAGCTGCCCTATCACCGGTTATCGCATGTGAACCCGCGTGCCCGTTGGTTCACCCCGGTTCTTGAGGGTTTGCTGATTGCCGGCATCTATTTTGTGCTCCTGCTGATGGTGAGCTTTGCGCTGCTGGCATTCGCCGTGATGCTGCGCGTCCCTTACGATTACCTGACCGATCTGCAGCGTATTTACGCGAACGTTTTTAAGACCCCGCTTGTTTTTGTTGCGCTTCTTATTACCATCATTCCGGTGATTCCGGCGATTTTCATTGCGCGCCTGATTACTAACTTCAAACCCTTAGGGCTGATTCACTCCATTGCGGGCCGCATGCGGTGGTCCTATTTAGGTGTTTTCCTAGGCTTTGGGTTCCTCATTTTCGGTCTTTACAATGTGGGGAACTTGGTTCTGGCTGGTTCTTTGACCACGCAGAACAGCGTGCATCCGCTGAATTCCGGCATGTTCTGGCTGTACATTGTGCTTATTCTGTTGATAGTTCCGTTCCAGTGCTACGCCGAGGAACTGCTCTTCCGCGGTTATCTCATGCAGACCGTGGGCCGGTGGCTGAAGAACCCCGCTTGGGCAATTATTATTCCAGCGCCTATCTTCATGGTGCTGCATGGTTACGGACTGTGGGGTCTGCTTTCGGTGCTTACAATGGCTCTGATCGCCGGGTTCTTGTGCTGGTACACTGGCGGTCTTGAAGCCGGTATCGGCCTGCATATTGCGAATAATGTTTCGATTTTTATCTTTGGGCTGCTGGGTCTGGCTGACCCCTTTGACGCGAATCGTGAGGCTCAGGCGCTTGACTTTGTGCAGGCCCTTATTCTGCAGCTTGCCTTCGCCGGGCTCGTGTACATGTACACCTACCGGCAAAAGAGGAAAGCCGCTCTGAACCAGGGGCAGGATGCGGCTGCCGCCTCCTCGGCTGAGGGTGCGTCAATGGGTGTGGAAGCGCCCGTTTCTTCCTCGGATGCCCCTGCCACCGCAGCACCGGCTTCGGGCGTTGCACACGCGGCTGTGCAGCCCGGTATGTCCGTGAAAAATGCTGCTGCTTCACCTGCTGCTGATACCTCTGCTTCTGCACCGCAAGGGTCGCAGGCGCCGGTACAATCACAACCTGTACAAACTGCTGCCTCTGCGGTGGTGAACGCCAAGCCCGCACAGGATAATGCTTCGGTAAAATCGGCGTCTCCGACTGCCCCCGCAAGCCCGCAAACGGTTGAGGAGCATCGTGCACCCGAGCGGAATATCGCGGAGAAACCGGCTGCACAAGCACCGGCCGCGAAGCCTGTGGAAGGCGTTCGTAAGAGCGAGCAGAATGATAGGTCGGCCGGGGCTTCTGCCCCCGTACAGCCCGAGCGTTCGGCACCGGCTAATAAGCCTGCACCAATCGGTAAGCCTGCGCCAGCCAAGGAATCTGTGCCGACTCATGAGTCAGCCCAGTCCCAGAAACCGGCGCAAACTGCCAAACCGGCACAGGCTTATGAATCGACTCAGCCTCAAAAGCCGGTACACACTAATGAATCAGCTCAGGCTGAGCGTCCGACGGCCGCGAATACTGCCGCCCGCGCGACCGGGAAAGAAGCGCAGACCGTCGATAAACCCGCGCAGTCTGCACAGGCGAGGACTATCGCTGACGAGCTCAAGCCTGCCGTGGTTGCCCCCGCAGCAGCGGAAAAGGCTCCGTCAGGCATAGATCTGGATGCGGCGCAGAAAGCTGCACGCGCCTCCGCGCAGAAGACTCAGCAGGGCTCGAACCAGGCCGATTCTTCTGTGCGCGCCTCCAGGGCGCAGGGGTCTGCATCGAATGCAGCCGCGCCGCAGAAGGGAACCGCCAGCGCATCCGCCGCGCAGGCAGACGATACGAAGAACCCTTCCTCGAAGAACTACGCGCCGGATACCTCCACAATGAGCATTCCCGTGCAAAATGCCTTGTCAGCCTATGAGCGTGCCAAAGCTCAGGCCCTTGCTCAGCAGAAAGAAGCTGCCCGGCAGAAGGAAAGCGGGCAGGGCACATCTGCCGCGAAGAAGGCGGCTGTGGACGGCTCGGCTGCAGTTTCGCAGACCTCGCGGGCTCAGCAGGAGGAATCCCAGAATACCTCAGAGGTTCCCTGGGCTACCGCTCCGATTCCGAAAATCTCGCCGGAAGCCGCACAATCGCATAAGCAGGGATCAACCGACGCTTCACCGTGGACCTCAGCGTTCCCCGTCATTCCCAAACCCAAGAAGTAGGCGCATAGTATGACCGTTGATGCCGTCAAAAATATCGAAGACCTCGCCCAGTTCGTCTGCGATTCGCCCGTCTCATATTTGGCGGCGCGAACCGTGGCGCGACGCCTGCAGGCGGCGGGGTTTACCGAGCTGAACGAAACCGAGCCGTGGCAGAATGAGGCTGCCGTCGGCAGGCATTTCGTGATGCGTGACGGCGCGATCATCGCTTGGGCTGGCGGTCGGCAGGCGCAGAAGGCGAGCGGTTACCGGGTGCTGGGTGCGCATACGGATTCGCCGTCGCTTAAGCTCAAACCGAGTTCGTCGGTGACAGCGGCAGGATGGCATCAAATGGGCGTCGAAAATTACGGTGGCGCACTGCTTAATTCCTTTTTGGATCGTGAGCTGCGCGCCGCCGGGCGCCTGACGGTACTTCGTGAGGACGGCACCCTTCAGGACCGCTATGTGGTGACTGGACCGTTGGCGCGTGTGCCGCAGCTGGCCCCTCATCTGGATCATAAACGTAATGAGCTGACTCTCGATAAACAGTTCAATATGTACCCCATTTGGGGCGTGGATGATACCGAGAACGATGTGCTCGCCTATTTGGCGCAGCAGACCATCGACGAGGGCGGTTCGGTCGATCCGGAGCAGATCGTCGGTTACGATGTGCTCTTTGCGGATGCGCAGGAACCCCGCCGTTTCGGGCGAGACGGAGAGTTTTTCGCCTCGGGCAGGTTGGATAATCTCTCGTCGGTTCATGCCGGATTGTGCGCCTTAGAACGCTATGTGGCCGAGAATGCTGACGAAGACTCGGCGCATACCATTATGCTTGCAGGATTCGATCACGAAGAGATTGGTTCTGAAACCCGCAGCGGCGCCGCCGGTCCGTTCCTAGAGGATGTGCTGGTGCGGCTCTCGCAGGCTCGCGGGGAAAGCCAGGACGAATACCGCCGCTCGCTTGCCGATTCTGTGTGCCTTTCGGCGGATGCCGGGCATCTGGTGAACCCGAACTACCAGGGGCATCACGACCCGACGGTGCGCCCACTTCCCGGTGCTGGACCGCTGCTGAAGATCAACGCGAATCAGCGGTATGCAACCGATGCGGTAGGTGCCGGTATTTTTGCGGCGGCGTGCAAGGCGGCGGGCGTTCCCTATCAAGAGTTCGTGTCGAATAACAATATGCCCTGCGGTTCCACGATCGGGCCTATCACCGCCACCCGGCTGGGGATGCGCACCATTGATGTGGGGATCGGACTACTGTCGATGCATTCGATGCGCGAAATGTGCCACGTTCACGATATGGCATACCTGACCCGCGCGGTGGAAGGCTTCTACCGGCTGTAGACGCCGTGTCCTTTCATCCCTTCCGTGGGGTGATAATAAAAAGAGCCTTGATCGTGAATACAGAGGATTTTTCCAATGCTTTATTCACGATCAAGGCTCTTTTTTATACAGGTGAGACCCTGAAAGGTCTAGTCCCTGCGGGCTAGCGCCCACAGTGCGGATGCGCATCCCAGAAGGCCCCAAAAACCGACGACTATTACGTCTAGGATCTGTATCTGGCCGATGTCGAAGAGGGCGGCTCGCACAAGGTTTGCCGCAGGTACGAACGGCAGGAACTGCTGAACGTGCACGTACCAGTCGGGCAGCCGCTCGGGCGGGTAGTTAATCGGCGCAAACAGCAAAACCATGAAGGTAATAGACTGCGTCACGATAGTAAGAAGTGACGCTGGAACCCAGTACGCAAGCATAAACCCTAACACCGCCATAACAACTTGAAGTGCGAATACAACGGCAATAGCGCCGATATTCAGGTTCACATCAAAACCAAATTTGAGCTTCGCGGCTACACCGCCCGCAATAATGCCGGGAAGAGCGAGAACCGCCCAAACGAGTACATCCGCCGCCAGAATCGCCAGGCGCGGGACCGGAAGGGACCGCTGATAGTCGAACATACCGTTCGTCTTAGCGGCAGCAATAAATTGCGGAGCTATTACACACCCCATAGAAATGAAGTTCACCGTTACCGCGCCGGATGCCAGATATTCTGCAGAATTCCGGTCAAGATGCGGCATGAAGACCGAGATGCCGTAAAGAAGTGCAAAGGCTAAAAGGACCTGCACCACCGCAAAAAGCGGCGCGTTGATGGCGTTACGAATCAGTGACCAGCGGATCAGCTCGACCGTGGCACGTACCGTCGAAATTCGTGAGGACACGAGGGCGCTAGTCATGGTTAATCATCTCCTCATAGTTATCGGCCAAAGACGCCGAGCCTATGCGATAGCTTTCGACGCATCCCGCACGGATTCCTGAAAGTACATGGGGCAAGACCAGCTCAAGCGCATCGGTACTCAGGGTTACGGTAAACTCTCGAGGGCTGGAGGAGTCGCCTTCTATGCGCTTGTCGATATATTCCGTATCTGGCATATTTCCTAGTGGAGATGTTTTTTCTACATCTAGTGCGCTGCGAAGTTCTTGAAGGAACTCCGGGGTTGCCGTGATCGAGAGCGTACTTTTTGCTTCTGCCAAACCCAGCGCGCTTGTCGGTTCATCACGAACTAGCCGCCCCTTATTGAACAGCAGGTACCTATCGGCATGGCGCTCTACCTCCAGGAGGTTGTGGGTTACGATCAGCACCGTGGCACCCTGCTCGGCGCGCCTTCGCAGCATCGTCCACAGCAGTTCACGGCGCACCGGATCGACATCGTTCGTGGGTTCGTCGAAGAGATAGCTGGGGGCGGGCGCGGTGACCGCCATACCGAATGAGGTTAGGCGCTTGATACCGCCCGAGAGCTTATGCCCCGGCCTATCCGCCCAATCCCCTAAATCGAGAGTATCGAGAGTTTCCTGAACCGCACGTTGTGCCTGATTCGACTTCAACCCACGAATGCGAACCGCCGTCGCTATCGCCTGGCGCGGGGTCACCCCCTCTAGGGATGACGTTACCTGCGGCATGATCGCACATATCTGCCGAGCCTGTGTCGGATGCGCTATCAGGTCTGTGCTGCCATAGTTGATGCTACCCGCATCTGGCCTGGTCAGCCCTACAATTTGGTTAAGAAACGTCGTTTTCCCGGCACCGTTGTGACCGATCAGCGCCGTTACCTCCCCGGGTATAAGCTGCACACTAATATCGTCATTCGCACGGGTTTTGCCGAATGACTTGCATAACCCCGTGATGATAAGACCGCCCTTTGCTTTCGCCGCGGACACACCCTCGGGTAAGGCGGAACCAGAGATACCTGCCATAGGTGCTTCAACCTGCCTTATGCTCTTGTCGTGAACACCGAATATGCAATAGCGTATCCCCGTTTTTTCGGCGTACCCGTGACATTCGTCAGGGATGCAGGCTAGGGCATCCTCGCGTCAAAAAAAATTCGACCTTGAAACCGGTTCGGCAATCCATGACATTTAACATAGGAGCCTTCCGTTCGCCGGTGTATGCTCAAAGAGCCTCATTTATGAGGGATACAGTGTCCGGCAGCGAGTACCAACGGAGCGAGCATGACAACGACGCGCACACCGCATGTCTCTCAGCACGATGCGGGTACGCCGGAGAACCGCCGCCTTCAGCCAGGTAGCGCAGATGCCCCATTCTTCGATAAAACGGGTATTGCACGAAGCCTTATCTGGCCAACCTGTCTGAACCTGTCGATGAGCGGGCTGGTTCGCCTTGCTATCGAATCTGAAGAACCCATTCGGGACCATTTTTTCGAGTACTATTTTTGCTACCAAACATGCGGGGTGATGTTTTTCCTCGCGAATACAATGCCGCGGCTTATTCCCGTGAAGAACCTCGTACTGCGCACCTCCTTGTGGACTCTGGCGGTCATGGTGCCGATTGCTATCATCTCTGCGCTGTATCCTCAAGGCAGCGCTGGGTTCCTTTATACCGCATCCCCCCTGTGGGCGGCACTGTGGCTGATGAATGTGCACGTACCCTTCAAACTGGGGGTAAAAACAGCTGTTAGTATTGCGGTAGTCTTCACCACTAACTACTTTGTTGGCGTGGTGGGGCAGGGGTATTTCGATAACGCACCCACTGCCCCGTTCCCAGTCGTTTCCGGCGATAAAACCCTCAACGGGTTCTTCATTTTCGATATTGTCACCACGTTCCACATTATCGCCTACTTCGTGGGCCGCAGTATGCACAAGAGTCGGGAACACAAGGCTATTGAGAAAGAACTCGGTATCCTCAGCGAACGTGAACGCATCGCCCGCGATGTGCACGATGTTTTGGGGCATTCCCTCACGATCGTGAACCTCAAAGCCGAGCTGGCCGCAAAACTCGTAGAAACCAACACCCCCGCCGCGCAGGAGCAGATGCGGCAGGTCGCCCAGCTCTCCCGCCAAGCCCTCGCGGAGGTGCATTCCACCGTCACCCGTTTGCGCGTGCCCGACCTTGAAGGTGAGGTTCTGGCATCTTCACGCGCCCTGGAAACCGCCGGAATACAGGCGGATCTGCCCGATGCGACAACCGCCGCGAACATTGCGGGCATGAACTCTTCCCTGTTCAGTTGGGCGCTGCGCGAGACCGTTACCAATATTGTGAGGCACTCTCACGCCACCTACGCCACCGTGCGGCTGAACTCCACCGGGTTAGAGGTTACCGACAACGGCATAGGGATTGGTGAGGCCCCGTGTAAGAGCGGGCTCACCGGTCTGCGCACCCGCATCGAAGACGCCGGCGGCACCCTCACACTCGGGAATGCACCCGAACACTGGCTGCAGCAGGCTCCTGTGGCAGGTGTGGGGGGTGGGTGCCGCATCCGCATCAGCATGGACGAGAAAACCGACGAGATTATGGGGTAGCCGTGCCGCTGAGAATACTTCTTGCCGACGATCAGCAGATGATTCGTGAAGCGCTCGCCATGATTCTCGATCTTGAAATTGATCTTGAAGTGGTCAAGCAGGTGGGCCGCGGTGATGAGGTGCTGC
>ERZ1674236.289-NODE-289-length-10913-cov-33.752625_pt1 | contig 10913 bp, 8 predicted proteins | sample MGYA00581210_ERZ1674236 | MGnify/ENA primary metagenome ERZ1674236 (study PRJEB41354, sample SAMEA4873328) | human saliva metagenome | biome: human-associated habitat [ENVO:00009003]; feature: mouth environment [ENVO:08000002]; material: saliva material...
CCTTTTTCTGTTATGGAAAGTTGCACTTCAAATGCGAATACGCCGTCGTCTGAAAACCTTATTCCGAGTTTTCAGACGACCTTTTTCAACCTGGCATCAAGGCATTAGGACTCGACGGGGATGATGCCGATTTTTGCCTGCCATTGGCGCGGGGCGGTGGCGTGGATGGATTCGCCTTTGCTGTCCACGGCGACGGTTACGGGCATGTCTTTGACTTCAAACTCGTAAACCGCTTCCATACCCAATTCGGGGAACGCCAAAACTTTGGAAGACTTGATGGCTTTTGCCACGAGGTATGCCGCGCCGCCGACTGCCATGAGGTACACGGCTTTGTTGTCGGCGATGGCTTCGCAGGTGGCTGCGCCGCGCTCGGATTTGCCGATCATGCCCAAGAGGCCGGTTTGTTCGAGCATTTGGCGGGTGAATTTATCCATGCGGGTAGCGGTGGTCGGGCCTGCCGGACCGACTACTTCGTCGCCGACCGGATCGACGGGGCCGACGTAGTAAATCAGGCGGTTGGTGAAATCGACGGGCAATTCTTCGCCTTTGTCGAGCATATCGACGAGGCGTTTGTGCGCAGCATCGCGGCCGGTAAGGATTTTGCCGTTCAACAGCAATACGTCGCCGGTTTTCCAGCTGGCGACTTCTTCTTTGGTCAGTTTGTCGACATCGATGCGTTTGCCGTTGTCGGGGCTGTAAGTCAAATCGGGCCAGTCTTCAACGCGCGGCGGGGTCAGTTCGACCGGACCGGAGCCGTCCAATTCGAATTCGACGTGGCGGGTGGCGGCGCAGTTCGGAATCATGGCAATCGGTTTGGAAGCGGCATGGGTCGGGTAATCGAGGATTTTGACGTCCAACACGGTGGTCAGTCCGCCCAAACCTTGTGCACCAATGCCCAACGCGTTGACTTTTTCAAAGAGTTCGAGGCGCAGGGCTTCGGTGGTGGACAATTCTGCACCTGACGCGGCTTTTTCCTGCAATTCTTGAATGTCGATGTGGCTCATCAGGGATTCTTTTGCCATCAGCACGGCTTTTTCGGGCGTACCGCCGATACCGATGCCCAAAATGCCGGGAGGACACCAGCCCGCGCCCATGGTCGGGATGGTTTTCAATACCCAATCGACGATGTTGTCGGAAGGATTAAGCATGGCGAGTTTGGATTTGTTTTCAGAGCCGCCGCCTTTTGCCGCGCAGGTTACTTCGACTTTGTCGCCCGGCACGATGCTCATGTGGATGACGGCGGGGGTGTTGTCTTTGGTGTTTTGGCGTTTGCCGGCCGGGTCGGCGAGGACGGACGCGCGCAGGGTGTTGCCTTCCCAAGTGTAGGCGCGGCGTACGCCTTCGTTAACCATCTCTTCCACGCTCATGTCCGCATCCCATTGGACGTTCATGCCGACTTTGAGGAAGACGGTTGCGATACCGGTGTCTTGGCAGATGGGGCGGTTGTTTTCGGCACACATGCGGCTGTTGACCAAAATCTGCGTCATCGCGTCTTTGGCGGCGGGATTTTCTTCCTTCTGCCACGCTTTATAGAGCGCGTCGATGTAGTCTTTCGGATGGTAATAGCTGATGAATTGGAAGGCATCGCAGATACTTTGGATAAAGTCTTCTTGCTTGATGACGGTCATGATTGTGTTCCTTTTCATATGGTAGGGAGGGTTTGTTAGCTTTTTTTATAGAGGCCGTTTTTCAGACGACCTTAATCGGTGTAATAGTGCTGTCAATCGATATGAGGCGACAATATGATTTTTATAATCCATTGATTTTCATAAAACTTAATAACCCATCATTTCACTCAAATGATGATAACGGATATTGTCGGCAATATTTACCGGTAGAAATAAAACTACAATTAATCTGTCCACTCAAATTTCAAAGGGTCGTCTGAAAAGGCTGGATTCACCGCCGCAATGAATCTTACTAATAACATGAATTTAAAAAGAAACAATTATTTTTCAGACGACCTGTCTTTCTTTTTTCAACCATACACAAATGTAAAAGCCGTGTCATTCTACCCACGATGATTTTTGACAGAAGTCAAACTTAGCCATTTTTATGAAATTTTATAACACTATTTGCATTCGCTTACACTTTGCAAATTTATCCAATAAATACATAGATATATACTTTTATATCAAACACTTAATAATGATATTTACTCGTATTTCAAAACGGTTTTTAGCAGTTATTCCTTTATCGTAAGTTTATTTTATCTTACAAAATAACAAGATGGCACAAAGGTCGTCTGAAAACCGCTGTTTTTTGTTCACAATCTGCCCCACCCTGCCTTTACGACTCCGCCATCATCAAAAAACCCAAATTCTGATACACTAATAAAAGACAGTCAGACGTTGATTTATAAGACGTTTCCTGAAAAACATCTGCATTTTAAAAGTTTGTAATAAAAATACACACACCCAATTTCCCCTATCCCATTCCACAGGACACTACCATGAGTGAAAACTTGTTAACCCTGACCATAGACGGCCACGAGGTCAAAGCCTCCGCCGACTCGTCAATCATTCAGGCCTATGCCCGTTCCGGCGGCGCGATTACCGCCAACGTCGGCTGCATGGGGCAAGGCGTGTGCGGTTCGTGCCGCTGCATGATCCGCAAGGAAGGCGAGCGCGAGGTAACGACTGCGTTGGCGTGTGAAACCAAAGTCGAAGAAGGGATGCAGGTCAGCTTCTTGGACTACTTCATTCCCGAGCATATCCAATATTACGACGTGAGCGAGGTCGGCGACGGCTGGAACTGGCTGGACGATACTGCCAAAGCCTTCCCCGAAGCGCAAAACTGCCGTCATTGCGGCGGCTGCAACCGCGCCTGCCCCAAAGGTTTGGAAGTGGAAAACGGCGTGGCGCAAGTGGTATCGGGCGATTTCGGCGCGGCTGCGCTGACCTTCGACCAATGCGTGATGTGCAACCTCTGTACCCTTTCCTGCCCCGAACACATCCGTCCGAACCACTTAGGCCTGTTCGCCCGCCGCATGAAAGCGGCGCGCACACTGCGTCCGGTGGATTTGATGCGCCGCCTGCAAGAAATCGACAGCGGCAAAATGAAAGTCGAATTTGAAGAGGAGGCAATGTGATGGCGAAAAAAATCCAAGGCATAGACTACGAAACCGCCCTTGCCAACCTGCGCGCTTCCTCATTGGAACTGCGCGGCGACCTGCCGGAAAAAAACGAATTGTTGAGTCAGTTCCACCCCGACTATCAGGCAAATGCGCGTGTCAAACTGCCCATCGGTCCGAACACGGGCGATTACTGCCATCCTGATTTGGCGAAACTGCTGATCAGTCATCCGCTGATTGACGACTATGATTTGTCGGGCGCGGAACACCTGAACACTGACGTGTTGGTTATCGGCGGCGGCGGTGCGGGTGCGGCGGCGGCATTGTCTGCAACCGAGGCAGGCGCGCGCGTGATTATGGCGAACAAGCTGCGTATCGGCGACAGCAATACCGTGATGGCCGAAGGCGGCATTCAGGCAGCGGTCGGCGCGGAAGACAGCTTGCAGCAACACTTTGACGACACCATCAAAGGCGGCCACAACGCAGGCAAAAAAGAATTGGTGGCGCAAATGGTTACCGACGCGCCGTCCGCCATCCGCTGGCTGATCGGCTTGGGCATGACTTTCGACCTTGCCAAAGGCGCGGACAGCAACGGCATGTTGAGCCGCAAACGTGCAGGCGGCACAACCGTGCCGCGTATCCTGAGCTACCGCGACTTTACCGGCCTCGAAATGATGCGCGTACTGCGCGAGGCGGTCGAACTTGACGAAAACATTACCCAACTCAACCGCCACCCCGCCATCGAATTATTGTCGGACGAACACGGCCGCTGCGTCGGCGCGATTTTGTACGATTTGGAAAAACGCTCTTTGGTATTGGTTCACGCCAAAGCCGTGGTCTTGGCAACCGGCGGCAGCGGACGGCTGCATTTGCAGGGTTTCGCCACTTCCAACCACTACGGCGCAACAGCCGACGGTTTGGTGATGGCATACCGCATCGGCGCGAAACTGCGCGACATCGATTCCTTCCAATACCATCCGACCGGCGTCGCCCATCCGCCGCACTTGGCGGGCGCGCTGATTTCCGAAGCCGTGCGTTCCGCAGGCACCAAACTGGTCAACGGTTTGGGCGAGCGTTTCGTTGACGAATTGCAGCCGCGCGACGTCGTTGCCGCCGCCATTTTGCGCGAGTGCCGCGAAGGCCGCGGCGTGGTGCGCGACGGACAGGTGGGCGTGTTCCTCGATACGCCGCGCCTGATTGAAAACGACCCTGATGTGTTGAACCGTTTGGTTACGCTCGGCCACGTCGCCCATAAATGCGGCATCGACCCCGCCGTCGAACCCGTAATGATTCATCCGACCCTGCACTACCAAAACGGCGGCGTCGAAATCAACGGCGACGGTGCGACCTGCGTCGAAGGCCTCTATTGCGCCGGCGAAGTAACCGGTGGCATCCACGGTCGTAACCGCCTGATGGGCAACGCGCTTTTGGACATCATCAGCTTCGGCCGCCGCGCGGGTAAAGCTGCCGCCGGTTGCGGCCTGCCGCTGAAAAAAGTGCGCGGCGGTGTCGGACACGTTCACGATCTGCAACGCGAAATGACCCGCGCCGGACTGACCAGCGACATCAAAGCCCCCGTTTTATATCCCGACTACGGCAAATTCGATTTGCGCGAACACGCCGGTTTGCAGGAGCAACAATCATGAACCAAGCCAATCAAAACTTACTGCACCCGTCCCGCCAAGTCGGCGCGGATTTGGCCGCGTGGCGCAAAGTCGGCGGCGGCGAAGGCCTGCTGGCAGCGCTTGCCGATCCTCAAAGCATCGTTTCCAAACTGCAAGACGCCAATCTCTGCGGCATGGGCGGCGCAGGTTTCCCGACCTGGCGCAAATGGGAGGCGGCCGTTGCCGCCCAAAGCAAACACGGCGACAAATACGTCGTCTGTAACGCCAACGAAGACGAACCGGGTACGTTCAAAGACCGCGTATTGCTGGCGAAAACGCCGCACCAAGTCATCGAAGGCGTCCTGATTGCCGCCGTCGCCTGCCGCGCCAACAAAGCGATTATGTATGTCAACCCGCACCAGACCGAATCCATTGCCTCCATCGTGCCCGCCATCGAGCAATGGAAAAAAAGCGATTTGTTCATCCGCATCGAAAACTATCTGGGCAAACCTTTAGACCTGAAATTGGTCGAAACTTCAGGCCGCTACATCGGCGGCGAAGAAACCGCCGTGATTTCATGGTTGGAAGGCAGTTTTCCGTTCCCGCGCCGCAAGCCGCCGTTCCCCGCCGAAAGCGGCGTAGAAGGCGAACCGACCCTTATCAACAATACCGAAACCTTCGCCAACATCCCGCAAATCCTTGCCAAAGGCGCGGAATGGTACAAATCGCTGGGTTTGGGCGATGCCGCAGGCACGAAACTCTACTCGCTTTCCGGCGACGTGTTGAATCCGGGCCTATACGAACTGCCGATGGGTACGACCCTGCAATCGCTGATTTTCGACCACGGCGGCGGTATGCTCGAAGGGCGCACGTTTAAAGCCGTCTTTACCGGCGGCCCGTCAAACACGCTTCTGACCGCGAAAGATTTGGATGTGCCTTTGGACTTCGTGTCCGTGCGCGAACGCAAATCCAGCCTCGGTACGGGCGCAATGATTGTGATTTCCGAAGGAACCAGCGTGGTGCGTAAAGTGTCCGAGTATGTGGAATTTTTTGCGTCCAACTCATGCGGACAATGCCCGCCGTGCAAAGGCGGCACGTTCCAACTTTCACGCCTGCTCAACCGCGTGGATACCGGCATCGGCACTTCAGACGACCTCCGCGCCCTGCAAAGCCTGTGCCAACTGCTGCCCCGAAGCGGCCGCTGCGGTCTGATTGACGGCGCGGTTACCGTGTTGCAAAGCTCGCTGCGTACCTTCCCCGAAGAGTACGGCCTGCCGGCAGAGCAGGATTAATCCGATACGGGGTTTCAGACGACCTTTTCTATTATGGGAGGTCGTCTGAAAAATACCTGTAGATTGGGGCATGAACCAACATGATGATTAGGGTTTAAGTATTTGTTGGATTTCACAACCGAAACCGCTAAATCTGAGGTTTTGCCCTCTCCCTAGCCCTCTCCCCGTGGGAGAGGGTTAGGGAGAGGGCAAAACGTAAAACTCAAGAAACGTCGTCTGAAAAAGATGACAACACAAACACGCATTACCCAAACCACCAAAAGAAAAACATAAACAACAACTGCTGCCAAATACGTTTCAGACGACCCCTCCCCACTAAAACGGACACACATCGTCTGACTAAAACTTACGGTAGATTTGCCATCAGAGAAAACGATACGGACATCCTAGGGTTTCGCTCTCTCCCTAACCCTCTCCCACAGGGAGAGGGAATGATAGTGCTGAAGCCGACCATTATCGGACTTTCTGCAATCTGTCCCCTCTTCCACGGAGAGGGAATGATGGTGCTGAAACCGACCATTATCGGACTTTCTGCAATCTATCCCCTCTCCCCGTGGGAGAGGGCTAGGGAGAGGGCAAAACGCAATAACCTCAAGAAACGTCGTCTGAAAAAGATGTCAACACAAAACACGCATTACCCAAACCACCAAAAGAAAAACATAAAAAACAACTACTGCCAAAATACGTTTCAGACGACCTCTCCCCACCAAAACGGACACACGTCGTCTGAAATCCGATTTCCCCGATACCTCAAACTAGGAGACTCAACATGGGCTTCAAGCCAATTCCTGCTGCGGTTGCGCTCGCGCTGACGCTGATTATCTGGTTCGTCATACCCGTGCCGCAGGGCGTATCGCCCGACGCATGGCACCTTTTGGCGTTGTTCGTCGGCATCATCGCCGGCATCATCGGCAAAGCCATGCCCATCGGCGCAATGGCGATTTTGGGCATTACCTTGGTCGCGCTGACCGGCGTGACCAACGAAAAAGCAGCCGACGCAACCAAAGACGCTCTAAGCAGCCTCAACAACTCGTTAATCTGGATGATTGGTATCGCCATCATCATCTCGCGTGGTTTGTTGAAAACCGGCTTGGGGATGCGTATCGGCTACCTTCTGATTTCCCTTTTCGGCAAACGCACGCTGGGCGTAGGTTACAGCTTAGCTTTGGCCGACTTGGTCATCGGTCCGGTCACACCGAGCAACACCGCGCGTGGCGGTGCGATTGTGCATCCGATTATGCGTTCCATCGCCCTGAGCTTCGATTCCGACCCCGAAAAAGGCACGGAAGGCAAAATCGGTAAATACCTCGCGCTGGTCAACTACCACGCCAACATCATCACCTGCTGCATCTTCGTTACCGCGACCGCGCCCAACCCGCTGGTCGTCGAATTGGTCGCCAAAGCCACCGATTCGCAAATCCACCTCTCTTGGGGCACATGGTTCGCCGCCATGGTCGTACCCGGCCTGATCGCCATGCTCCTGATGCCGCTGGTGCTGTATTTCCTGTATCCGCCCGAAATCAAACAAACGCCTAACGCGACCGCCCTTGCCAAAGAAAAACTGAAAGAAATGGGTGCGATGAAGCGTGACGAAAAAATCATGCTCGGCATTTTCGTGATTCTGCTGCTTTTGTGGGCAGGGGTTCCCGAAATGCTGTTCGGCGTGAAAGTCGATGCCACCGCCACCACCTTCCTTGGTCTCTCCCTGTGTCTGCTCACCGGCGTACTGACTTGGGACGACGCGCTGAAAGAAAAAGGCGCGTGGGACACCATCGTCTGGTTTGCCGCATTGGTGATGATGGCGAACTTCCTCAACAAATTGGGACTGATTGCATGGCTGTCCGAATCCATGCAGGGCGGCATCTCCCATCTCGGCTTGGGCTGGGAAGCCGGCTGCGCCCTGTTGGTACTCGCCTACCTCTACGCCCACTACGTTTTTGCCAGCGGCACGGCACACGTTACCGCCATGTTCGGCGCGTTCTACGGCGCAGGTCTCGCCTTGGACGCACCGCCGATGCTGTTCGCCCTGATTATGGCGTCTGCCACCGGCATCATGATGTCGCTGACCCACTACGCTTCAGGTTCGTCCCCCGTCATCTACGGCTCGAACTATGTCAGCATGACTGAATGGTGGAAAGCCGGCTTCATCATGAGCGTGGTCGAAATCCTGATTTTCGGCACCATCGGCATTATCTGGTGGAAAGTGCTGGGCTACTGGTAAACCCTGCCTGAAATCAACAAAAGGTCGTCTGAAAATAGGTTTTCAGACGACCTTTTTGTTTTTTTGGAGAGAAGCAGTTGCAAGACGATGCTGGATATTCAACCCATTATTGGCTGCCCAACCATTCGTCGCGCGTTTGCTTGGCTTCTTCAAAATAACGGTATAACGCGTCGCGGTTTTCTTGTTCGAGGATACGCTCCAGCTCGGAAAGCTGGTCGTGCAGTCCGGCAATCAGCTTGATCAGGCTGTTTTTATTGTCCAGGCAGATGTCTGTCCAAATGGCGGGATGGCTGGAGGCGATACGGGTAAAGTCTCGGAAACCGCTGGCGGCAAATTTCAAATATTCCTGTCCGTCCGGATGGTCGGCGATTTGGTGGACATAGGCAAAAGCCGTCAAATGCGGCATATGGGAAACAGCGGCAAACACGGCATCGTGTTCTTCCGCACTCATTTCAAACGTCTGTGCGCCGACCGCCTGCCACAGGCTTTTTATCAAAGCGATTCCTTCGGGGCGCTCTTGTCCGTGTGTGGTGATAATCAGTTTTTTATCTTGATACAATCCGAATTGCGCCGCCAATGCGCCGCTGCGGTCGGAGCCTGCAATGGGGTGAGCGGCTATACAGTGTGAAATCCGCTCGGGCAGATATTGGCGGAAAGCAGCGATGGCAGTCCGCTTGGTGCTGCCCACATCAGACACATAAGCCTCCGGCGCAAGCAGCGGCGCAATGGCTTGGCAGATGGTCGGCAAAGTGGAAACAGGCGTGGCAATCAACACCAAATCGGCATGACCGATGCTTTCGGCGTTGATTTCCGTAAACGCTTTATCAATCACCCGACGCTCAAGCGCACGGTCGAGATTGTCGCGGTCGAGATCAATACCGGTCACGGTTTGCACCCATCCCAATCGTTTGAGATCCAGAACGAAAGAGCCGCCTATCAGTCCGACGCCGATAAGGGTGATGTGTTGGAGCGGGGCATTTGGTGTCATGGCGGATGTGTAAGGCGGTGGATAAAGGAAAGGTCGTCTGAAAACGTACCGAGGACTAGGATTTGCTTCGAAACCTGCAAAACTTTTTGGAACACAAATCCTGCCTGCGGCTTGGGCTATTATAGTGAATCGGCCCCATTCCAGCCACAACCCTGTCAGGCAGACAGTCAGCACACATTCGTTTTCAGAACGGAATAATCTTCCGCAGTGTCAAAAGATTTTGCATACACCGGCCATCCTAAATCAATATTGTTTAAGAAAATCAAAGAAAACCGACAGCGTTCATTTGCTCTAAAAACCGTTTATACAGAAACAGTTTTCCAAACCTTGCGTTCCGTTTTAAAATTGAGAGCCATTCTTGAACCAGGTCGTCTGAAAGTACCGTATGTCACTTGCACAACCCAACCGTATCCTCGTCATCAAACTGCGCCATCATGGTGACGTATTGCTCAGTACGCCGGTCGTCGATGCGATCAAACAACATTTTCCCGAGTGCGAAGTCGATATGCTGGTTTATCAGGAAACTGCCGACATCATCCGCGACAATCCGCAAATCGCCCGGATTTTCACCATTGACCGGCAATGGAAGAAACAAGGCGTGCGGATGCAGTTCAAACACGAAAAAGACCTTTTCCGTCAGTTAAAAGCCCGTCAATACGATTGGGCATTCAACCTTTCCGACCAATGGCGTGCCGCCATCATTGCCAAACTCTGTTCAAAATGCAGCGTCGGCTTCAACTGCATCAAACGCGACAATGCCGCCTGGCGCTGGTGTCACGACTTTCTCAACCCCGATATGGGCACAACCAAACATATCGTTGAAACCCATCTGGGCATACTGCCTCCGCTTATCCGTCCGGAAGAGCTGTCCCACGCAAAAGTCCGTATGAGCATCTCCCCAGATGTCCGCAACAGTATGGAACAAAAATTGCGCGAACAAGGCTGGCAAGGCGAAAACTACGTCTTACTGCATCCGGGCGCGCGCTGGCTGTTCAAATGTTGGGAAGACGGCAAGAACGCCGCACTCGTCCAGCTTCTGCTGAACCACGGACACAACGTCGTCCTGACCGCCTCCCCCAGCCCTATCGAACACGACATGATCGAGGCCATCTTAGGTCGTCTGAAAATACCGGAAGGCGGCAAAGTATGGGTATTGTCCGGCTGCCTAACTTTGCGCGAACTTGCGGCGGCAATAGACCGCGCCAAACTGTTTATCGGCGTCGATTCCGTTCCCATGCACATCGCCGCCGCGCTCGACAAACCGCAAATCGCCCTATTCGGCGCGACTTGGCTGGGCATATGGCATCCTTATTCACTCAATGCCGAAGTGATATGGGCGGGCGATTATACCGACCTCCCCCACCCCGACAGCATCAATACAAACAATCCCGAACGTCTCCTGAAAGCCATTCCTCTGGAAGAAGTATGGAACCGCGTTTCCGCCAAACTCGAAAAAATTGACCAAACGGGAACACACGCAGCAACAGAATAATCCCTGCTTCGGTAGCAATAAACGGTTGTCTATAAATAAGGTAGAGGTCTTTGCAAAATTAACTCCAACAGAATTTCACCCTATTCCTACATCTCAAGAGAACACCTAAGATTTATCCAAACATCCTGAAACCTTAACGGACGTGAACGCGCTATTTGGTGAGGACGTAGTCGGCATAGTGCGCCGGCAAGGCAGTATTGCAGCCCGCCACCTTTTCAAACGACCCTTCCACATAGGTCTCCC
>ERZ1674236.291-NODE-291-length-10877-cov-11.832471_pt1 | contig 10877 bp, 9 predicted proteins | sample MGYA00581210_ERZ1674236 | MGnify/ENA primary metagenome ERZ1674236 (study PRJEB41354, sample SAMEA4873328) | human saliva metagenome | biome: human-associated habitat [ENVO:00009003]; feature: mouth environment [ENVO:08000002]; material: saliva material...
AAACAAGGCTGCGAACAAATCTTCGCTGCACAACGTGAAGCATTAGGTTTATAGGAACAAAAAATGGAAAGCTACAAAATCGAATTTATTAAATTTGCCTTGAGCCGTAACGTGCTTAAATTTGGCGAGTTTGCACTAAAATCAGGTCGAAAAAGCCCTTATTTTTTTAACGCAGGATTATTCAGCACGGGTGCAGATCTTGCTCGCTTAGGTGAATTCTATGCGAAGGCAATTCAGTCAAGTGCGGTCGATTTTGATGTTATTTTTGGACCTGCCTACAAAGGCATTCCAATTGCGACGAGCGTTTCCATTGCACTATTCAATCAATTTAATCGTGATACACCGGTTTGCTTTAACCGCAAAGAAGCGAAAGATCACGGTGAAGGCGGTAATTTGATCGGTAGCCCACTAACCGGCAATGTGTTGTTAATCGATGATGTCATTACAGCTGGCACAGCCATTCGTGAATCCATGGCGCATCTTGAAGCCAATAACGCGAAATTAGCAGCTGTATTTATTGCATTAAATCGTCAGGAAAAAGGCAAAGGGGAACTTTCTGCAATTCAAGAAGTGGAACGCGACTACCAGTGCCAAGTGCTTTCCATTATTGATTTGGATGATTTAATGCAATTCATTGAAAAAGAACCCGATTATCAGCAATATTTACCAGCGATGCGTGCTTATCGTGAAAGTTATGGTGTGTAATCCATCACTTGAAAAATAAGAATAAAGCCATATTAATGTAGGGGCAGACATTTACATCTGCCCATTATTGTCAAAGACCTTTTTGACCGCACTTTAGGGGAAGAGAATGTATTTTTTTGGAAAGATTATCGGCGTTTTTCTCGGTTTTAAATGGGGGGGCTTTTTCGGTGCCATTGCTGGACTCATTTTAGGCTCCATCGCTGATAAAAAACTCTATGAGCTTGGTTCGGTTAACTCTAGCTTTTTTAAGAAAAAAACGACCCGACAAGCGCTCTTTATGCAAACTACCTTTGCGGTACTTGGGCATTTAAGTAAATCCAAAGGTCGTGTGACAGAAGAAGATATTCAACTGGCGAATCAGTTGATGAACCAAATGCAATTAGATGAGAGTCATCGCAAACTTGCTCAAGAGGCCTTTCGTCGCGGTAAAGAAGCGGATTTTCCATTGCGTCAGGTGATTCGCGAATTCCGCATTGGATGTGGACAACGAGCTGACTTGCTGAGAATGTTTTTACACGTGCAAGTGCAGGCTGCCTTTGCTGATTCTCAATTACATGAGTCAGAAAAAGAAGTGCTTTATGTGGTAGCCGAAGAACTCGGTCTTTCCCGTATGCAGTTTGAGCAAATGCTGGCAATGGAAATTGCGGCTCGCCAATTTACCCAAGGTGGCTTCTATCGCCAATACCAACAAGGTGGTTATCAACAGCAAGGTGGCTACCAATACCAACAACAGGGCGGATACCAATACCAACAACAGGGCGGATACCAACAATCTTCAGGCCCAACATTAAGTGATGCTTATAAAGTATTGGGCGTAAGTGAAAGCGATGATCGCAATGCCGTAAAACGTGCATATCGTCGTTTAATGAATGAACATCACCCGGATAAATTAGTTGCGAAAGGCTTACCGCCAGAAATGATGGAAATGGCTAAAGAAAAAGCTCAACAAATCCAAGCCGCTTACGATTTAATTTGTAAAGAGAAAGGCTGGAAATAGTGCGTGTTATCCTCGCCCCCATGCAAGGAGTGCTTGATCCTTTCGTTCGCCAGCTTTTAACCGAAGTGAATGAATATGATCTCTGCATCACCGAGTTTGTTCGCGTGGTGGATCAACTCTTACCCGAAAAAGTCTTTTATCGTCTTTGCCCTGAACTCAAAAATCAGGGCTTTACCCCTTCTAAAACACCTGTTCGTGTCCAACTTTTAGGTCAACATCCAAACTGTCTTGCTGAAAATGCTAATCGCGCCATTGAGCTTGGCTCACATGGTATTGATTTAAATTGTGGCTGTCCATCCAAAACCGTTAATGGGAGCAACGGAGGAGCAGCACTTCTCAAACAACCTGAATTAATTTATCAAGCGACTCTAGCCTTGCGACAAACCGTACCTAGTCATTTACCTGTCAGTGTGAAAGTAAGATTAGGTTGGGATTGTACTTCTCAAGCGTTTGAAATTGCTGATGCCGTACAACAAGGTGGCGCCACTGAAATCACTATTCACGGTCGAACTAAAGCCGATGGCTATCGTGCCGATCGCATCAATTGGGAAAAAATCGGTGAAGTGAGATCTCGCTTGACGATCCCAGTGATTGCTAATGGTGAAATTTGGCGTTGGGAAGATGGTCAAGCATGTTTGAAAGCGACAGGTTGCGAAGATCTAATGGTCGGGCGTGGTGCATTAAATATCCCAAACTTAAGCCTTGTACTCAAACAAAATTGCGAAAAAATGCCTTGGGTGGATATTCAAAAAATCTTGCAAAAATATGCGGAAATGGAAAATTTCCATGATTCCGGTTTTTATCATGTTGCCCGGATCAAACAATGGCTACGCTATCTTAATAAAGAATATCCTGAAGCAGATATCGTTTTTGAACGAATTAAAACCAGCAAAACTGCAGAAGATCTTAGAGAAAGACTCTAGCAGAGCTAAAAAAGTGCGGTCAAAATAGACGGCTTTTTTAGCATTACCCCCACTCGTACGATGAGTGCTTACACTCAAACAAAACTTGACCAAAATCAAAAAGCTATCATACAGAATCAGTAGAATCGATGAGGCATATACCACAAAAAAGGAGAGGTGCCTTATGAAGACTCGTCTATTGCTTTCTAGCTTACTTATCGCATTAAGCGCATCATCATTTGCCCAAACGCATAAAGCGCATTGGTCTTATAATGGAAAAGAAAGCCCTGAACATTGGGGTGATTTGCTCACCGAATATCAAACCTGTAAGATAGGGAAAGTTCAATCGCCAGTTAATCTTGAAGCAGATAATGGCATGAAAGTGGCAAATAAACCACTTAAGATGAATTACTTCCCTGCTGCTTATCAAGTAGAAAACAATGGACATACCGTGCAAGTTAGCGTTGCACAAGAAAATGCACCATTTATTACGCTCAACAACAAACCATTTTATTTAAAACAATTTCACTTTCACACACCAAGTGAACATACTTTTAAACGTCAACATTATCCTTTAGAAATTCATTTTGTTCATCAAAGTGAAGATAAAGCATTAGCGGTTGTTGCCGTAATGGTCAATGAAGGTGAAGCTAATCCGGCATTAGCACCAGTAGTTGAGAAAAAACTCACCGTTGGACAAAAAGAAAAATTGGCTCAACAGATTGATATTAAAGCGCTAATGCCAAAAGAGATGGCACGCTTCCGCTTAAATGGATCACTCACAACTCCACCTTGTAGTGAAAACGTGGCTTGGACCATTTTTAAAGCGCCAATTCAAGCAAGCAAAGCACAAATTGCCGCGATAGAAGAAATGGAAGGGAAAAACAACCGCCCAACGCAACCATTAAATCAACGTGATGTGGAAGTTGAACAATAAACAAAAAATGCGTGGATAGTCTCCACGCATTTTTTTATTCGATTAGAAGAATTTAAAGGTGAATGTTACCATCATAAATATGAGTCGCATCGCCAGTCATATAAAGCGGTGAGCCTACGCCTTCCCATTCAATAAGCAGGCTACCACCAGGTAGATCAACTTGCACTTTGTTATCAAGTAAACCTTGCATAATCCCTACAGCCGCTGCCGCACAAGCGCCACTGCCACAAGCTTGCGTTTCACCTGCACCTCGTTCATATACACGCAACTTAATGTGGTTACGATTGACGACTTGCATAAATCCAGCGTTTACCCTTTCCGGAAAACGTTCGTGATTCTCTAATAATGGACCTAATTCTGCTACATTGGCCGTTTCAATATCGTCCACTTGAACAACACAATGCGGATTACCCATTGATACTGCACCACAAAGCACCGTTTGAACATCGGTACGTAGAATATAATTTTTTTCAAATTTATTGGCAGTAAAAGGAATTTTATTGGGTTCCCAAATCGGCTCGCCCATATTGACGCGAATTTGCCCATCTTCTTTTACCGTTAAAACCATTTTTCCTTTTTGCGTGCTTACTGCAATATCCTTTTTATTGGTCAGCCCTTTTAAGGTGACAAAACGCGCAAAACATCTTGCCCCATTTCCACATTGCGACACTTCACTGCCATCGGCATTAAAAATACGATAATGGAAATCTAAATCTGGATCATAAGGTGGCTCAACAATTAAAAGCTGATCAAAACCAATTCCACGATGACGATCGGCTAAGCGTTTAATGGTTTCAGGGGTAAAATAGGCATTTTGCGTCACAGCATCAACAACGACAAAATCATTGCCAAGGCCATGCATTTTGGAAAACTGCATGTTTCCTTCCTTGATTTGAAAATTTTTTGGCATTATAGAGAGCAATAAGCCGAATGGCAAATAGCCATAATAGACAAAGTGCGGTCACAAAACACTTTATTTTCTCACCGCACTTTCATCATTACATCCAAGCGTTATTACGAATGATCCCTACTGCAATCCCTTCAATTTCAAAATGAGGCTGTTCTTCAAGATTCACCACAATCGGTTGAAACTCTTCATTTTCTGCATGCAGATAAATAACAGAACCTTTACGCTCTAAGCGTTTTACTGTCACTTCATCTTCAATTCGTGCGACAACAATCTGTCCATTTCGCACATCTTTTGTGCTATGAACAGCAAGAAGATCGCCGTCTAAAATACCAATATCTTTCATGGATTGGCCATATACTTTTAATAAAAAGTCAGCTTGTGGTTTGAACATATTAGCATCAACACGATAAGTACCTTCAATATGTTGCTCAGCCAAAATTGGTTCCCCTGCAGCCACGCGACCAATGAGCGGTAAGCCTTCTTCTTCCTCATCATTTGCACTGTCATCAACAATGCGAATACCGCGAGAAGCCCCCGCCACAATTTCAATAGCGCCTTTACGAGCAAGCGCTTTTAAGTGTTCTTCCGCCGCATTAGGGGATTTAAAGCCTAATTCACGAGAAATTTCTGCACGAGTTGGCGGCATACCCGTGGTTTCTAAATGTCGTTTTAAGAGTTCCAGCACTTCTTGTTGTCTGGCAGTTAATGGTCTCATATACACTCCTGTTACTTTATACAGAATAACTGTTAGTATATACAGAAAGATAACGATTGCAACAACTATTTTCTGGAGGTAAAAGTGCGGTCAATTTTTTTCATATTTTTGAGTGTTCATCATAAATCTCAAATGTAAATTTTTAGAATTTGACTGGTCGAATGTGTTAAAATGCCCGACAATACCTAGAAATGTCTAACAAAAAGAGAATATTAATTATGTCTGGCATCGTAAGTACTTATCGTAAATTATTAGAATTACCGCTTTCGGTTTTAGTAAAAAATAATCCTATTCCCGCTCAACCCATCGAAGAGCTTCAACTCAATATCAATCAACCTATTCTTTATGTTTTACCTTATACCTCTCAAACTGACTTCGTGATTTTCCGTCGTAACTGTTTAAGCGTAGGTTTACCTGATCCGGCTGAAAAGAATGTGATTGATGGCGTAGCATTACCACGTTATGTCTATTTAGACGAAGGTCGTCGTTTTTTTAAATCAAAAGGCGCAAAAGATGAAACGGTCAAGGTGTTCAATAAGTACTTAGAATTGCATCGTGATATTGCTGATTTAGATGTGCAACTGATCCCGGTTTCTGTGCTTTGGGGGCGTTCGCCTGGTAAAGAAGATAAAGCAAGCTTACCAAATCTGCGTCTATTGAATGGCATTCAAAAAACCTTTGCAGCAATTTGGTTTGGGCGTGATACCTTTGTACGTTTTTCTCAAGCGCTCTCTTTGCGTTACATGGTAAATGAGCATGGTTCAGATGAAAAAATCGCACAAAAACTTGCTCGTGTGGCTAAAATACACTTCGCTAAACAACGCATTTCGGCAACAGGCCCTCGCCTACCAAACCGCGAAGCAATGTTTAATAAACTCTTAAATTCCCAAGCGATTCAAAATGCGATTGAAGATGAGGCAAAATCAAAAAATATCAGCCGTGAAAAAGCCTATGCTGAAGCTGAAAAAATTCTTCATGAAATCGCTGCAGATGTTAGCCATTCAAGCCTTCGGGTAGCTGATCGTTTCTTACGTTGGTTATGGAACAAACTCTATTCAGGTATTAATGTACAAAATGCGGACCGTGTGCGTAAACTGGCACTAGAAGGACATGAAATTGTTTATGTGCCTTGTCACCGTAGTCACATTGACTATTTATTACTTTCTTATGTGCTCTATCACCAGGGTCTTGTACCGCCACATATTGCAGCAGGTATTAACTTAAACTTTTGGCCTGCGGGACCTTTATTCCGTAGCTGGGGAGCATTCTTTATTCGCCGCACCTTTAAAGGTAATCGCCTTTACTCTGCAATTTTCCGTGAATATTTAGGGGAATTATTCCACCGAGGTTATTCCGTTGAATACTTCATTGAAGGTGGTCGTTCTCGTACAGGTCGTTTGCTTGCACCGAAAACCGGTATGATGTCGATGACGCTACAAGCGCTTCAACATAACCAAACTCGTCCAATTTCTGTGGTGCCAGTGTATATTGGTTATGAGCACGTATTAGAAGTGGACACTTATGCTAAGGAATTACGTGGTGCCGCAAAAGAAAAAGAAAATGCAGGCTTAGTTTTACGTGTGATTAAAAAATTGCGCAATTTAGGCCAAGGTTTTGTGAATTTTGGTGAGCCAATCACACTGTCAAATTACCTTAGCCACCATTATCCTGAATGGAAAGAACAACATCATGAAGATAAACCGCTGTGGTTTAACCAAGCAGTGGGTTCTATTTCTAATCAAGTGATGATAAACATCAACAAATCGGCAGCAGTCAATGGGATGAATTTAGTGGGGACAGCACTCCTATCTTCTCGTCAGCGTGCACTTTCTCATGAACAGTTATTAGAACAACTCTCTAGTTATCAAGAGATGTTAAAGAATGTCCCGTATTCTACTGATGTGGTGCTTCCAACTGATACACCAAAAGCGATGCTTGACCACGTATTAAGCTTAGATCGTGTTGGCGTGTTAGTTGAAAAAGATAACTTTGGGGAAATTATTCGTTTAGAACGTAATTCTGCTGTTCTTATGACGTATTACCGCAATAATATTCAACACTTATTTGTGTTACCTTCACTTGTTGCGAGTATCGTTTTACATTATGAAGCAATCCAAAAAGATTTATTATTGGATGCAGTACGTAAAATTTATCCATTCTTAAAAGGCGAACTCTTCCTTCATTTCAATGAAGAAGAATTAAATACACAAATTAAAGCCATTATTGATGAATTTGCGCGTCAGGATGTTATCCAAGCCAATGATAATTTCTTATCTATCCACCGCTCTAAAGTTCGTATTTTACAACTTTGGTCTGCTGGTATGCGTGAAATCTTACAACGCTACTACATTACAGTAAGCATTTTACGTAGAGATCCTGGAATTGCTCGCGGATTATTAGAAAAAGAAAGCCAATTGGTGGCACAGCGTCTTTCTGTATTACACGGTATTAACGCACCGGAATTCTTCGATAAAGCCGTCTTCTCGGCCTTCATTGCTAACTTAAAAGAGGAAGGTTATTTCGATGATGACAAAGAAAAATTACACGAACTAGCAACAATCTTAGAGCATTTAATTTCTAGCGAGATTTGCTTAACAATCAACGGCGCGGCAGATAAAGCAGATGAAGTTGAGATTGAAGTAGAAGAAGAGGATAAATCAAATAAAGATGAATAATCTTTACTGAAATAATAAAAGGGCGTGTTGAATATCCAACACGCCCTTTTCTTTATATGATTAATTCAACCAGAAATAATATCCTATTGTCGCGATAACAAGTATACATACAATATTTAAGATAAATCCAGCTTTAACCATATCACTTTGACGAACCTCACCTGTACCAAATACGATTGCATTTGGCGGTGTCGCCACTGGTAACATGAAGGCACAAGAAGCACCTAAACCGATAATTAACGCAAGACCAATTTCCGGCATACCGAGAGATTGCGCGATAGAAATAAAAATTGGTACTAATAACGCTGCACTTGCGGTATTGGAAGTAAACTCAGTTAAGAAAATAATGAAGGTTGCGACCAATAAACCAATGAGGTAGTAATGTTGTCCTTGAACCAAGAACACAATACCGTCAGCTAACACTTTACTTGCGCCCGAATCTTTTAACACCGCACTCAAGGTTAAACCGCCCCCGAAAAGCATCAATACGCCCCAGTCAGTGCTTTCTTGGATTTGTTTCCAATTTGCCACACCAGTTGAACAAATAATAACAGCAGCAAGCAATGCGACAACGCTATCAAAACTACCGATATTTTTAGCAAGACCAAATACACCTGAAATGATTGGATTAATATAACTACTAAATACCCAACAAAGCGCAATGAGACCAAAAATCACAAGCGTTAAAACACGTTGGCCATTCATTTCAATACGTTCAAAGTTTTGTTCAAAATGTAAATGAAGTCTTGGTTTAAAGACAATGAAAAGTGTACCAATCATCAACGGCATCAAAATGAGCATAATTGGTAAACCATACCATAACCAATCAGAGAAAGTTAAATGTAAGTTACTTGCAACGATAGCATTTGGTGGGCTACCTACTAATGTTCCCATACCACCAATACTTGCACTATACGCAATCCCTAATAAGACGAAGACATAAGTATTATGTTCTTTTTCTTTATCAAGTTTGCTTAAGATCCCCATCGCTAAAGGTAACATCATGGCAGCTGTTGCTGTGTTACTCATCCACATGGAAAGGAAAGCAGTAATAGCAAAAAGATACATCACAGCGACAAACAAATTACCACGTGCCATTGCCATGATTTTATTGGCAATCATTTTATCGAGTTTTTGTATGTGCAAAGCTGTCGCTAAAGCAAAACCACCAAAGAATAAGAAAATGGTTGGATCAGCAAACGCCACTAAAGCTTGTTTGGTTGTCACCAAATCAAGTGCAATCGCAAGCAATGGCACCAATAGCGCGGTAACTGTTACATGTAATGCTTCAGTTAACCAAAGGATTGCTACCAAAGCTAATAATGCTAAACCTGCATTTTCCTTAGGTGCAAAAGGTAAGGCTTTAAGTAAAATAAAAAAACAGGCTATCGCTAGCAGAAAGATAATCCCACTTTTATAATTTTTTGTTGTGTTTGTTTCGTTCATGAGTCCCTCCAAACTGATTACAGATGAACTATTTGCGATGTTAAATGAATGTTACAAACTTTCAACCAACAAATGTTTAAAATGTGATCTTGTTCAAAAAAATTTTAACAAAAAAAGTGCGGTTATTTCTAACCGCACTTTAAAAAGGTCAATAATTTCAAATTTATTCTTCGAAATCTTCTAAATCTAATGCTTCTTGTGAAAGAATAATACCTGTTAAATCAGCATAAATATAATCTTCAGGGAAGAACGTCACGCCACCAAAATTGACCGGAAGATCACTTTCACCATGATTATTTTCATCTGCGCCAACTGGAATTGGAGCAAGCGCATGAATACCGATATCAATATTTTCAAGTTGTTGAATTTGACGCACTGCACCATAAACAATGATGCCCGCCCAGTCATTATCTGCGGCAAGTTGTGCAAGCTCAGCATCAATTAAAGCACGACGTACTGCGCCACCGCCATCTACGACAAGCACTCTGCCGTTACCGTTCTCTTCGAGAATTTCGGCAATTAATCCATTATTTTCAAAACATTTTACTGTCGTCACTTTGCCGTAGAAATTGCTGACGCCACCAAAGCTAGAAAAAATTGGCTCAACCACATCCACTTGATCAGCATAAATATCACAAAGTTCTGAAGTATCGATATACATAATGTACCCCTTGTCGTTAAAATTTTTTCTCTAGTATAAGCCGATTTAGCCGATAAGCAAGCCTAAACTAAACAAGATATTGATAAATAAAGAAATCATAGACATCTGAGCCAACATCGGACGCAACACTGCGGGCTCTTTGCTGCGATAAACAAATAATGCGTGTTTTAATAACAGTGGAAATGCCAGTAAAAATAAGAAATGCCAAGGACTAAACGCTGTTGAGGCCGCAAATAGCACATAACATAAAGCGGCAACGCTTAATAAAATACAATGATAAATACGTCCTTTCTTCGGGCCAATACGCACAACCAGAGTATTTTTCCCTACTTTCGCATCTTGCTCAATATCACGTAAATTATTGATATTTAAAACGGCTGTTGCTAATAAACCTGAGCCTAACGCAGGTAAAGTAATTAAGCTATCAATGCTGTGAGTTTGTAGATAATAAGTTCCACCTACACCTAATAGTCCAAAAAAGAGCAACACTGACAGATCGCCTAAACCTAAATAACCATAAGGTTTAGCCCCTACGGTATAAGTAATGGCAGCAATAATGGCAAGAATACCCAAACCAGCAAAGGCCAATAAATCTGTAAGATTTTGATATGCGATACCAATTAAGAATGCGCCTGAAAAGAATGAACCTACGGCCATTAAAATTAAGCCCCATTTAAGCTCATTCGCGGAAATTGCACCTTGCTGAATACCACGTAAAGGCCCAATACGTTCTTCGGTATCTGACCCTTTTTGATGATCACCATAATCGTTAGCAAAGTTAGAAAGTACTTGCAATAAAATGGTGGTAAGCAAGCAAAGGAACATCACGGTGAGATTAAAACTTTCTTTATCCGCCCAATATGCCAATGCTGAACCGGTAAAAATAGAAGCTAATGCCAAAGGCAAGGTTTTTGGGCGAGCGGTTTCCC
>ERZ1674236.292-NODE-292-length-10798-cov-8.562040_pt1 | contig 10798 bp, 8 predicted proteins | sample MGYA00581210_ERZ1674236 | MGnify/ENA primary metagenome ERZ1674236 (study PRJEB41354, sample SAMEA4873328) | human saliva metagenome | biome: human-associated habitat [ENVO:00009003]; feature: mouth environment [ENVO:08000002]; material: saliva material...
GAAATTTTCTTTGTTTCACGGTGGTGCGCTGAGATTGTGTGCGCCTGGATGCATCCTGGACCTTTCGTGCTGGAAGTGTGTGCGTCTGCCCGTAAACTAGGGGCAGTATCTAGGAAGGTGTCACGTGAGTACCAACAACACCCCTTTGTCGAATCAGATCGAGCGCAACATGCGCGATCTGGCCATGCTCGAGCGCGCAACGTTCCCGCACCCTCAGCACACGCGCATCATCGCCGTCGCGAACCAGAAGGGTGGCGTCGGTAAGACGACGTCGGCCGTTAACCTCGCGGCCGGCCTCGCGATGGGTGGCTTGTCTGTCCTCGTCGTCGACGCGGACGCCCAGGGAAATGCCTCGAGCGCGCTCGGCGTTCCGCACCCCGCCGGAACCCCGTCAACCTATGACGTCATCATTGGTGGAGCCAGCGTTGCCGACGTCGTGCAGCCGTGCCCCGACATCGACGGTATTGTCGTGTGCCCGGCCACGATCGATCTGTCCGGTGCCGAAATCGAGCTCGTCGACGTTGAGCGTCGTGAGTACCGGCTGCGCGAGGCCTTGCGTGAGTATGTTTCTGAGCATGTCGATATCGACATCGTGCTCATCGACTGCCCGCCTTCACTCGGCCTTGTGACGCTGAATGTCATGGTCGCCGCCGACGAGGTTATGATCCCGATTCAGGCTGAGTATTACGCCCTGGAGGGCCTCAGCCAGCTGTGGAACACCGTCGAACGGATCGGTGTCGATCTTAATCCCGGCCTGCGTGTCTCCGGCATGTTGCTGACGATGGCGGACAAGCGTACGAAGCTTTCCGAAGAGGTCGAGAGCGAGGTTCGTTCGCACTTCCCGGACCACACTTTTGAGACCGTCATCCCGCGATCGGTCCGCATTTCCGAGGCGCCGAGCTACGGTCAGACTGTCGTTACGTACGATCCCCGCAACGTGGGTGCAATCGCGTATCGGAAGGCTGCGTTGGAGCTGTGTCACCGCGTTGCTGCCTCTGAAGAGTGATTGTTTCACGTGAAACATTCGGTGTTTTCCGTATGTTTCCTCGGATCGGCACGTATTAGTTACCGTGCGTGAGCATTGGTGCAACAAAGTGATCAAAGACGCTTACTAGCTGAGCGCATGCCATTGTTTCACGTGAAACAATGAACCGACGCAATTGAAGGAGTATTGCAATGGCGGATGCAGCATCGAAGTCTGAGAGCCGTAAGGGCGCTCGCAAGCACACTGGTCTCGGCCGTGGTCTTGGCGCTCTCATCCCTCAGGCTAGCGAGCAGACGCCGCATAGCACACCTTCCGCGCCCTCCCGTCCCCTGGACGTGTTCTTCCCCGAAGGTAGCTCCGCCGGCAAGCGTGGAGGTTCTGCGAAGGACCTTTTGCAGCCCAAGCGTGGCACTGCCTCGTCGAAGAAGAAGCGTCCGACGATGCCGTCTGTCGAGGCGGCTGGTGGACGTCGCGGCGCTGGCTCTCACAGCGGTCTCGGCGGTGGAATCAATGGCTCAGATTCCCGCCAGAAGGATGCTCGTGTGCTCGCAGCAGGCTCTTCCGCGAACGAAGCAGAAAAGCGCGAAGAACAGATTGTTTCACGTGAAACATCCGTTGCTCACGAGCTTCTTCCGGTGCCCGGTGCATCCTTCGCTGAAGTTGCGATCGATCAGATCGTTCCCAACACAAAGCAGCCTCGAGAGGTCTTTGACGAGGATGATCTGAAGGAACTGTCGGCCTCGATCAAGGAGGTCGGCGTTCTCCAGCCCGTCGTCGTTCGTAGTATCCCCGCGAAGGGTCGTTCTAAGAAGCTCACTGAGTTCCTCGCCGAAAAGCCTGAAGCACGCTTCGAACTGATCATGGGTGAGCGCCGCCTGCGCGCTTCCGAGCTCGCTGGCGAAACCACGATTCCGGCAATCATCCGGGAGACCGAAGACGGAGATCTGCTCCGCGACGCGCTCCTGGAAAACCTCCACCGAGCCCAGCTCAACCCGTTGGAAGAAGCGAGCGCATATCAGCAGCTCATGGCGGATTTTGGTGCGACTCAGGAAGAGCTCGCCAAGCGAATCGCCCGCTCGCGCCCGCAGATTGCGAACACCCTGCGCCTCCTCAAGCTCCCGCCGTCCGTCCAGAAGAAGGTCGCCGCTCAGGTCATCACCGCCGGCCACGCCCGAGCGCTGCTGTCTCTGTCGACGCCCGAAGAGATGGAGCGACTGGCTGAGCGTATCGTCGCCGAGGGTCTCTCTGTGCGTACCACTGAAGAGATTGTTCGCCTCGGTAAGGCGAAGGCGACGCCGCGTCCTCGTGCCCGCCAGCAGCGTCCTCTGTCGCAGCTGGGGGAGAGCGTCGTATCGGCGCTGTCCGACGCGTACGATACGCGCGTGACCATCACCGAGGGACGTAAGAAGGGCCGGATCGTCATCGAATTCGCAGGATCCGAAGATCTCCAGCGGATTGCAGACCTTATCCTTCGCTGATATAACTTCATAGTTTTTTCGCAGATCAAGCGCAGTATGTTTCCAACGCGACACTTCCTGAGCTAATCTTCGGATGAATTAACGCTTAAACTACCTTTAAAGGGTCCGCCGTCGGGCCCTCGCAGTACCAGAAGGAGCGAAAGGCATGAACGCCCAAGGCAGTTCGCGCACCGTGCTTTTCGATGTCGGTGGTGTGCTCGTCGATGCTCACCCGGATCCGCACGCTATCGCCGAGTTGTTCGGTGATGGTTCTCGTTGTCTCACGACACTCGTTGATCAGGCGATGTGGACCCATCGTGGCGAGTATGACGCCGGGATGTCCGACCGTGAGTTTTGGGACCGTATCGCTGGGGACTGCGGTCAACCCGAGCCTTCCGGTGCCCTTCTGAAAGAACTTGTCGCGCTCGATGTGTCGCGCATGGCGACGGCAGACGAAGAAACTCTCGATCTTGTGCGCCGTCTGCGCCGGCAGGCAGTACGCCTCGGTATTTTGTCTAACGCACCGTATCCCATCGCGAAGGCAATTCGTCGCTCCGAGTGGGGAAGCCTCTTCGACTTCTTCGCTTTCTCGTGCGACTACGGCATCTGCAAGCCGTCACGCGGTATCTACCGCGACGTACTCGTGCGCCTTGACGTTCCCCACGAGGATGTCGTCTTCATCGATGACCGTCGCGTGAACGTCCGCGCGGCGGAGCTCCTCGGCGTTCAGGGTATCGTCTGGCAGGGCGTTGAGGACGCAGAAACGCGCCTGAATGAGCTCGGAGTCCTTCGCTGACAGGCTCTGTGTCAGCGAAACTCTCTGTTTTTCCGAACCGCGAAAACGACACAGAGGCGTACAGAGAACGCAATTTTGCTCCGATTGACCGTCCCGTCACGTTGTCAGCGTTACTTATCGCATGTAAGTATCGTCAGTCGCGGCGTATGCATTAACAACGTTCAATGTTTCACGTGAAACATGTGGGCCCGGGAAAACGATTCTCCCGGGCCCACAGTGCGTTGAATGAGCGATTACTCCTTGATCGCCTCGGCGTCCTCGGAGATGATGGCACCGGCGCCTTCCTCGTCGAAGGCGTAGTCGACGCTGTGCACGTCGCGGCCGCCGGCCACAAAGTCCACAATGTCAGCGCACAGCTGCGCGAACGAGGAGTCATCAAGAGCGTCTGCCGCCTGGGGGAGCAGGGAGGTGTCCGTCATGCCGGGTGCGACGTTCGCGTCGATGAACCAGCAGGTGCCCTCGTCGTCGACCACGAAGTCCATGCGGGACAGGTCGCGCAGACCCAGCGTCGTATGGGCCTCGACGGCCGCGGCCTGCAGGTCTGCGAGAAGCTCGTCGGAGAGACGTGCGGGAACGAAGTACTCCGTTTCGTCGGTCGTGTAGCGGGCATCGTAGTCGTAGCGGCCACGATCCGTTGACACCTCGACCGGGGGCAGGGCCACGGGACCGTCCAACAGATCGACGACGGAAACAGCCACGTCGCGGCCGTCAATGCGCTGCTCGACCATCAGGCGCTGGCCGTAAGCGAAGGCATCAACCATCGCGCGGCGTAGTGCCGTGGCGTCCTGAGCAGTCGAAATACCAAGCGCGGAGCCGCCGTCGGTCGGCTTAATGACGACGGGGAACGACACCGAGCCCTCGAGCGCAGACAACACGTGAGAGGCGCCCAGCTGGCGGAAAATCGCCTGCGGAAGCGTCACCCAGCCGGGCGTCGCGAGGCCCGCAGAACCCAGCAGAGCCTTTGCCGTAGGCTTGTTCGAGGCAAGCATCGCCTGCACCGACGATGAACCCACGAAGGGGATTCCGAGTGACTCGAGGAAGGACTGCAGGGATCCGTCCTCGCCAATCGAACCGTGTACGAGCGGCCACACAACGTCGGGGGAGAAGGACGAGATGGCGTCCGCGAGAGAGGCGTCGACGTCGGAAATACGCACGTCGTAACCGAACTGCGTCAGGATGTTCGCAACGCGACGACCCGAACGAACTGACACGTCACGCTCGTGCGTCAGACCGCCGGCAATGATCAGAACTTTGGTAGCCATGGGGGTATCTCCTCAGGTATCTCTTAGCGATCGGACCCGGCCCCGGCCTCGTTGCCCGAAGCCGTACCGAACATGTCGACGATTTCCTTCTCCGTGTTGACGACCGTCGAAAGGCGGCGCACGCCCTCGCGGATATCCTCGGGAGTGGGGTAGCAGAACGACAGGCGCAGGTGGTTGGAGCCCGTGCCGTCGTAGAAGAACGCCGTGCCCGACACGTACGCGACCTGGGCGCGCACGGCGCGCGGCAGCATGGCCTTCGCGTCGAGGCCTTCGGGCAGCGTCACCCACGTGTAGAAGCCGCCATCCGGCACAGTCCACGTGCACGAGGGCATGTACTCCTCGAGCGACGTGAGCATCGCGCGGCAGCGCTCCGCGTACATCGAGCGGAAGGACTTGACCTGGCCGTACCAGTCGTAGTTGCTCAGGTAGTCGGCGATCGCCATCTGGCCCACCATCGACGGGCACAGGATCGCGGATTCGAGGGCCAGGACCAGCTTCGCGCGGATCGCGTGCGGTGCGTACGCCCAGCCGATGCGGAAGCCGGGCGCAAACATCTTTGAGAAGGAACCCAGGTAGACGACGCCCTCGGGGCTGTACGAGGCGATGGCCGGCAGCGGATCGTTGTGGAAGCCGAGCAGGCCGTAGGGGTTGTCCTCGACGATCAGGACGTGCTCGCGCAGGCAGATCTCGGCGATGATCGGCCGACGCTCGGCGGAGAGCGTCACGCCAGCGGGGTTGTGGTAGTTCGGGATGATGTAGATGAACTTGATCGTGCGGCCCGAGGCGCGCACGTCGCGGATCGTCTCCACCAGGGCCTCGGGGATGATGCCGTGCTCGTCCATGGCAACGTGCACGACGTCGGCCTGGCGCGCGCGAAATACGCCGAGCGCGCCCACATAGGACGGGGCCTCGGCGAGGATGACGTCGCCCGGGTTCACGAAGAGCTCCGTGACGAGGTCGAGGGCCTGCTGGCTACCCGTCGTCACGACCACGTCGTCCGGGTCGGCGCCGACAATGCCGTCGTAACCCATGACCTCGGTGATACGCTCACGCAGCACCTCCCAGCCCTGGCCGCTACCGTACTGCATGGCCTGCGCGCCGTGGTTGCGGATCAGCTTCTCCGCGGACGCCGCGAGCTTATCGAGGGGCAGGTCCTTGAGGTTCGGCATGCCACCGGCGAGGGAGACGACCTCGGGGCGCGACACGACCGAGAAGAGAGCTCGAATCTCGGATGCGCGCAGGTTGTGTGCGCGGTCCGCGTAGACGTCGTACCAGGGGTCGAGGCGGTTTCCCTGCGCGGGCGTGCGCCCGGATGAGGCCGGGGTGCCGCCGTTGGTCGAAGGCTGAGTCAAGGCATGCCATCCTTTGCATGAAGTTACATAGAACCGTATAGGTCAAGTGTGCCACTTTCCTGGCCATACGGGGTAACGGGGCCGGTGGATGGGCAGATGTTTCACGTGAAACATTGGTTGTGGAGGCGCTCGTGTTCCGGGTGCCGGAGGCCCCGGCCGCTGTGTCGGCCGGGCTGCTCTGTGTGCTCGTGGGCGGCGGCCCGCCCGCGAGCCGTCCGCGCCGCGAGCTTCGCTCGGCGCGTCGTCACGAAGCCCGGCCAGGCCCCGCCACCGCCCACGGGTACCGCAGCCAGGCCTAGCAGCGCTGGCAGGCCTCGTGGTGTCCTGTGTATCGATGCGCCCTGTGGTGATGCGCTGGTCGAGCGCGGCGTAGGGGAGCGGTGCCGCGTGCCCGTGAGGGTATGCAAAAAGTCCGCAGCCCCTGCGGGTCTGCGGACTTGCGTGGAACTCCGGTGTGGCCGGAATTCGCTCAGTGGCGGTCGGCCTTCACCAGGCGCTTGGCGTCGGCGAGCTCGTTGAGCTGATCGATGTGGGCCTGGGCAACCATGACGTCGATGGTCGAGAACATGAGTGAACTCCTCGTGGGATCGTATGTTGTGTTGATTCCCTGTTTGACGAGGCCGGGGATCACCCGGCGGATCTCGTTCGTGGAGTGTGCCAACGCGGGTAGCGTCGGCGCGACCCTGCGTTTCAAACAAGAAAAGCGCCAGACCAGCTTGGCAGCTCTGTCAGGCGCTTGATGGTTATAGTTTATCCCTCCCAAAACGCTCAATCAACCGTTCGGCCAGTAATTTAGATCGCATCGAAAACCAAGCAATTGCAAAGCAAAGTGGCTACGTGCACACCATCTGCGCAAACATGCGCACGCCGTCACAATTCGTCTGTTGTGTCGGCTGTGCTCGTCTGCAGATTGAGAAACTTTAGAAAATTTGATATCGGTTTGTGCAGGTTCGTGAAATACCTGTGTGTGTGACCCTAGCCTGCGATGGGCATATCGACAGCTAGTGAGGTGGTGGAGAGGTATTCCCCGGGGTTTCTAGGCTTTGCCAGAGCTATTGGCCGTGATCAAAGGTTTCGGATCGTAGAACTTTGCGCGGCGCGGGTCACGGGCATAGAATGATAACGATTCTCATTCATATACACGTGCGAAGCACCTAGAGGACCCCCTCATGAACCCCACGAAGTACCGGAACCCGGGCCGCGCAGCTGCCCGGGCTTTCGCCGCCATGGCCCTCGCGGCCACCTCCTTCCTCGTGCCCGGAGCGGCACACGCCGCCGACGAGGCCACCGCCGACACCGCGGACGCAGTGGCAACAGAGGAGGCCACCACCGCCGAGGCCGCCACCACCGAAGCAGCCACGGCCTCGTCCGAGGCCGACGCTTCCACCTGCGCCGTCCTGCGCACCGCCCCCGCAGGCACCACGGCCACCCTGGATCGTGGCCACGCCGACATCTTCGACCTGACCTCCGACGCGTCCGGCACCCTGACCCTCCGTATTAAAGAGGACGCCACCGGTTCCGGCGTCATGCGCGAGCCCGAGCAGACGCTGCTGGCCGTCAACAAGTCCACGCTCACCCAGATCCCCGCCTCCGTCAGCCAGGCAACCGGCGCTCCCACCGCGGCCTACCTGCTCGGCCAGTCCGGCGACAACCAGGCCACCGTGCTGTGGCCCGGCTGGGACACCCTGGGTGTTACGGCCGGCGGATATGACGCCGCGCGCTTCCACATCTCCTACACGGGCCCGGAGAACGGCCGCATCTACGCCTTCACCTCGAGCTTCACCGAGGGCACCAAGGCGGTCACCAATGACGGCAGCTTCGACCTGGCCCCCGAGGGCGACGACATCGACCAGCCCTACGCCGCCCACAAGCACGTCAACTGGCTGTTCACGCGCGCCGGCCGCTACACGCTGACCGTCCAGGCCAGCGCGTGGACCCCCGGCAACACCGGCGCCGCCAACGCCGTCGCGCCCGCCCGCACGTACACGATCGACGTCGGCGACGAGGCCTCGTGCCTCGCCGAGTCCGGATCGGCCCCCTCGACCGACCAGGCCCAGCCCGCCCCCGCCCCCGGCGTGGGCCCCGGCTCCCTGAACTCCACGAACAACCAGGCCGCCCAGGACCAGGGCGAGGGCGGCGCCGCGGGAACGCCCAGCGCCCCGGCCCCCTCCACGACCTCGGGACCGACCGGCACCACCGGCACGACGACCGGCGCGAACCCCGCCCCCTCTTCGGGCGCGCGCACCACCTCCGGCACGACCGGCGGTGAGCGCTGCGTCGCCACCCGCATCACCCGCGAGGCCACCGAGGCCGAGGCCGCCACCCTGGCCTCGCACAGCGCCCCCGCGAACACCGCGCGCACGACCCTGACGGTGAGCGTCGGCGATGGCGCCTCCGGCAACGCCACCGATGGCCACTTCGACCTGGGACCCGCCATCGAAAACGGCACGCTCGTCGCCCGCGTCAAGGACGACCGCACCCAGCCCGCACAGTGGGTCGACCCCTCGTCCCTGACCTTCGCCCTTGGTGACGCCGCGCGCATCACCGCGCCCGCCGACCTCGGCTTCGTCGCCACCCCCGGCTCCAGCGTCTGGCTGATCCCCTCCACCCAGATCGCGGGCGTGCCGTGGCTGGGCCTGAACTCCCAGCGCGAAGAGATCGTCACCGGCACCACCGGCCCCGTCCAGTTCACCCTCGACGCCGTCGAAGGCCCCGGACGCGTCGCCGTCTTCAACGCGGGCGCGCTCGGCTCCGGCGTCGGCGAGCACGTCTTCGACGGCCCGGGCACCGGCTACACGCTCGGCGCTAACACGCACGCCCACCAGAACTGGGTGTTCACCGCGCCCGGCACCTACACACTGACCATCACCATGCGCGTCACCCCCAACGGCGCGGCGCTCGCGGGCAGTGGCTTCGGCTCCGGCGGCGACCTCACGGCCACCGGTGCGACCGGCCCCAACGGGCGACCCATGGTCTCCCAGGTCGTCGGCCGCACCGCGTCCGGCAAGGAGTGCGACCTCTCCCTGGCCACCACCGGCGCCGACACCATCCCGCTGACCGTCGTCTCGCTCACGTGGGCGCTCACGGGTGCGGCCTGCGTGTGGGTGGGCGCGATCGGACGCCGCCGCAACCTGTGCAAAGCGCTGTGACCCCTCATTTACGAGGCCGACTCTCCCTCATCCCCCGCCTCCCCTTCCGTGGGTGGCGGGGGAGTGGGTGTGTGCTCGCTGCCTCGACGTTAGCGCTCACGGCTACCCTGGCCGGCTGTGCGCCTGCGCCCGACCCCGCAAGCGATGGCGAACTGCGCGTCGTGGCCACGACCGGCATCCTCGCCGACCTCGTGCGCAACGTCGCCGGAGACCGCGTCCGTGTCACGCAGATGGTGCCCGACGGGGCGGACCCGCACTCGTGGGAGCCCTCCCTGCGTACAGTGCGCGATGTTGCCTACGCGGACGTCGCCTTCTCCAACTACCTCATGCTCGAGGAGCACGCCCTCATCCGCGCCCTCGACTCCAACCTGCCCACCGGATCGCGCTCCGTCTCCGTCGCCGAGGAGGCCGCCAAGAACGGCGCGACCATCCTCCCCCTCGTCGAAGACCGCGCCCTCGACACCCCGTGGCTCGGCATGCGCGTGTGGGGCGACGGCGCAGACATGGGGGCCACCCGAGCCTCGCAGATCGACCTGACGACCACCGGCGTCGACGGGCCCGGGCAGGCCGCCGCGTACCTCACCACGTCGTTCGGGCAGCCCGAGATCGCCTTCGCGACCTCCGACGGCTTCAATGCCGCAGGCGGATACGACACCGACACCGCGGAGCTGCCCGCCGACGCCCACCAGCACATGAGCTGGGCGTTCACCGCCCCCGGCGTCTACCGCGTCCACTTCCGCGCCAACCTGCGCACCACCCCCGGCGCCACGCCGGTGGGCGTCGGGGAAGGCACCGCCGTCTTCGCCGTCGGCACCCCGCCCGAGGACGTCGCTGCCGTCGAAGGCCGCCGTGTCCTCTCCGCCGGCCACGCCGACATCACCGTCAACCTCACCACCAAGCGCGTCGAACTCGCCTCCGACGCCGGCGCGCTTAGCGGGGACGAGGCCTCGGCCCCCTGCGTGGGCGCCGGAACCACGGGCGCGGCTGTCGCCTCGACCATGGAATGCACCGACCTCGACCAGGTCGTTATCGAAGTGCCCACCCGCGCGCTCACGACGATCCCCGGGGAGGCCTCGTTCCGCTTCATTGGCGAGCCCGGCGCGAACGTCTACATGCTGCCCCAGGCCGTCCTCGGCAAGCACGTCCACGGCGACATCGACCCCCACCTGTGGCACGACGTCCACAACGCCCAAGCGTACGTGCGCGTCATCCGCGACTCACTGATCTCCGTCGACCCCGACGGCGAGGCCACCTACCGGGCCAACGCAGCCGCCTACCTGACGCGCCTCGACGAGCTCGACGCCACCGTCGCCTCGACCATCGCGTCCATCCCCGACGAGCGACGCAAACTCGTCACCACGAACGACGCCTACGCCTACCTGGCGAACGCCTACGGGCTCACCGTCGCCGGATTCGTCGCACCCAACCCCAGCGTCGAACCCTCCATCGCCGACCGGATCAAACTCCAGGCCACCCTGGCCGACTCCTCGATCCCTGCCGTGTTCCTCGAACCCAACCTGGCGCGCACCCGCTCGACCCTGCGCACCGCCGCCACCGACGCGGGCGTGGACATCTGCCCCCTGTACGGCGACACCCTCGACGACCAAGCACCCACCTACATCGACATGATGCAACACAACGCCCGCTCACTGGCACGCTGCCTGGGCGGCAAGGAGATGCCATGAAATCCTTCTCTGCCCTGTCTGCTGCCGGCCGAGGCGTCGCCCGCCCGCCCGCTTTCTTGCCGTCCCGTGGGCGGCGGCCCGCCCGCGAGATCGCCACACGCGAGCTTCGCTC
>ERZ1674236.296-NODE-296-length-10556-cov-8.537282_pt1 | contig 10556 bp, 9 predicted proteins | sample MGYA00581210_ERZ1674236 | MGnify/ENA primary metagenome ERZ1674236 (study PRJEB41354, sample SAMEA4873328) | human saliva metagenome | biome: human-associated habitat [ENVO:00009003]; feature: mouth environment [ENVO:08000002]; material: saliva material...
TGGCGTCGCGGGCGTGGAGGTTAGCAGGGGGTGGCGTCGGGGGTTCCGGGCACGGGGGTCCCGGCAGGGATCGTCTCAGGGTATTCGCCGGTGAAGCAGCCGATGCACAGGGACGTGCCCTGTCCGGTGGCACCAACCATGCCGTCGATCGACAGGTAGGCCAGCGAGTCGGCGCCGATGGATTCGCGCACCTGTTCGACGCTCATGGACGAGGCGATCAGCTCAGCGCGCGTCGGGAAATCGATACCGAAGAAGCACGGCCACAGCACCGGCGGGGACGAGATGCGGATGTGCACCTCGGCGGCCCCGGCCTCGCGCAGCATCTTGACGAGCGCGCGCTGCGTGTTGCCGCGAACGATCGAGTCGTCGATGACGACCAGGCGCTTGCCTTCGATGACCTCACGCAGCGGGTTGAGCTTGAGGCGGATGCCCAGCTGGCGCAGGGACTGCGTGGGCTGGATGAAAGTTCGGCCCACGTACGCGTTCTTCACGAGGCCCTGGGCGAAGGGAATCCCGGACTCCTGGGCGTAGCCGATCGCGGCCGGCGTACCCGAGTCGGGCGTGGGGATCACCAGATCCGCCTCGATGGGGTTTTCGCGCGCCAGCGCGGCACCCATCTCGTGGCGCGCGGCGACGATCCGGCGCCCGCCGATCGTCGTGTCGGGGCGGGCCAGGTACACGTACTCGAAGACGCAGGTGTTGGAGCGGCGCACGGCGAAGCGGCGGGAGTGCACGCCCGACGCGTCGATCGAGATGAGCTCGCCGGGCTCGACCTCGCGCACGAAGGTCGCGCCGCACAGGTCCAGGGCAGCAGTCTCGGAGGCGACAACCCAGCCGGAGGCCAGGCGGCCGAGCACGAGCGGGCGGTAGCCGTGCGGGTCGCGCGCGGCGTACAGCGTGTGCTCGTCCATGAAGACCAGGGAGAACGCGCCCTTGATGCGCGGCAGGACCTTCAGGGCGGCGCCGACGAGGGGCGCGGGCTCAAGGTCGTCAGCAACCGACGAGGCCGGGGCGGCCTCGTCCGCACCCGTGTGCCCGGGTGTCACGGACGGGGACGCGATGAAGGGGGTCGGCCCCGGGATACGGTCGGCCATACCCAGCAGCGCGGTCACGAGAGAGGTGTCGGTGGAGGCGCCGCGTTCGAAGTCCTCGCCGTCGTCGGCGATCTCGACGGCCAGCTCGCGCAGCTCGGCCGTGTTGGTGAGGTTGCCGTTGTGGGCCAGGGCGAGCGTGCCCGTGGGGGTGGGGCCCAGCGTCGGCTGGGCGTTGCGCCACACGTCCGCGCCGGTCGTCGCGTAGCGGACGTGTCCCAGGGCGATGTGGCCGCGCAGGCCCTGGAGGGACTGCTCGGAGAACACCTGCGAGACGAGGCCCTGATCCTTGTACACGAGGATCTGCTTGCCATTCGACGTCGCAATACCGGCGCTCTGTTGGCCGCGGTGTTGCAATGCGTAGAGGGAGAAGTAGGTCAGGCGGGAAACGTCCTCGCCCGGGGCCCATACTCCGAAGACCCCGCAGTGATCGTGCGGGTGATCGTCTCCGAAGAGTTCCTGGTCGGACAGTGTCGTGTCTGGCTGCGAGACGGGAAGCACGCTCTCACTCTCCCATACTTTTCCCCAGACCGTGGCATGTATCCACGTTGTGGCGCCCACACGCGGGCCCCGCAAACATGACGCGCAGCGCGTAATTGCGCACGCTTTGCGGGGCAGAATCGGTCTCTACAGTGTCGAGATGACACAATGGAGTGCAGCAATCTTGAGGAGGAAACGTGGCCAATCCGACGCTGAGCGCCATCATGTGGGGACTCGCCCTGCTGGTGAGCGCTGTGGCCATCCTGTCGTTCGCACGAGGCCTGACACACATGTGGCGCACGGTCTCGGCGGGCACGCCCGACCCGGGGCGCCTAGGTCCCGTCGGCAAACGCCTCTGGGGCGTCGTCTCCGCAGCCCTCACGCACCGCGAGTTCAAGGGCCGCCCCTGGATCAAGGCCGCCCACTGGCTGGTCATGGTGTCCTTCCCGATCCTCTTCCTCACCCTGATCACGGGCTACGCGCAGCTGCGCGTCCAGACCTTCACGCTGCCCCTCCTCGGCCACTTCGCGCCGTGGGAGTGGCTCACCGAGGTCTTCGCCTGGGGCGGCCTGGCAGGCATCATCGCCCTGATGGTCGTGCGCCAGCGCGCCGGGCGCGGCACGGCCGCCGAGGCGGCCCTCTCGAACGACGACCCCGACGCCGCTGCTGCTGCGGCCGACCCGGAAGGCACCCCGCCCTCGTCCCTGGCCAAGCCCCACCCGCGTGACTCCTCCCCGCGCGGCCTGGCCTCCCGCTTCCTGGGCTCGACCCGCTGGCAGGCGCTCTTCGTCGAGTGGGTCATCCTCATCGTGTGTGCGTGTGTCGTGGCCCTGCGCGGCCTCGAATACGCGCTGTTCAGCGCCACCCCGGGCCTCGAGGCCCACGCGACCGCCCTGCACTTCCCCCTCACCGGCTGGCTGGGCGTGCTCTTCGCGGCCGCTGTCTCCTCCTCGGCCGCCTCGCTGGCCAACGCGATCGTGCTGGTCAGCGCCCTCAAGGTCCTCACCTCCATGACCTGGCTGACGGTCGTCGGCATCCAGACGGGTATGGGCGTCGCCTGGCACCGCTTCGTCGCGATCCTCAACCTGTACACGCGTCGCAACGCGGACGGCACGAAGTCCCTGGGACCAGCCGACCACATGCTCATTGACGGCAAGCCCGTGACCAGCGAGGACGACTTCGACGACCTCCCCGAGGACACGGTCCTCGGCGTGGGCACGATCGACGACTTCTCGTGGAAGGCCCGCCTGGACCTGTACTCGTGCACCGAGTGCGGCCGCTGCCAGGAGCTGTGCCCCGCGTGGAACACGCAGAAGCCTCTCTCCCCGAAGCTGCTCATCATGGGCCTGCGCGACCACATGGAGTCCGCCTCTAACGTGCAGATCGTCGAGCAGGAGGAGGGCCACCAGAAACTCGAGGATGGGGAGGTCCTCCTCGACAAGGGCGTGCCGGCCTCGCCGCACTCTTTCGACCTGGTGTCCGCTCTGTCCCTGTCGGGCGCGACCGGTCCCGAGGGCGTCTCCGCGGTGACCGCTCCCCTGGTCTCCGAGGTCGTCTCCGAAGAGGTCCTGTGGGACTGCACGAACTGCGGCGCCTGCGTCGAGCAGTGCCCCGTCGACATCGAGCACATCGACCACATCCTTGACCTGCGCCGCCACCAAGTCCTCATGGAGGGCGCGTTCCCCCGCGAGCTGGGCCGCGCGTTCCGCGGCATGGAATCCAAGGCGAACCCCTACAACCAGGCGGCCCGCAAGCGCATGGACTGGGCGAAGAAGCTGGACTTCGACATCCCCGTCGTCGGCGAGGACATCGAGGACGCCTCCGAGGTTGACTACCTGTTCTGGGTGGGCTGCGCGGGCGCCTACGATGACACGGCGAAGAAGACCAGCGCGGCCGTCGCCGAGCTGCTGCACACGGCGGGCGTGTCCTTCGCGGTCCTCGGATCGGGCGAGTCCTGCACGGGCGACCCGGCCCGCCGCGCCGGAAACGAGGCGCTCTTCCAGATGCTGGCCGCCCAGGCGATCGACACGCTCAAGGAAGCCAAGCCCCAGAAGATCGTCGTGTCCTGCGCGCACTGCTTCAACACGATCGCCGGCGAGTACCCGGAGCTGGGCGGCTCCTTCGACGTCGTCCACCACACGCAGCTCCTCAACCGCCTGGTGCGCGACGGCCTCCTCACGCCGGTGGCCCCCACCGCCTCGTCTGCCTCCGCGGGCACGGACTCCACGGACGAGGCCGGGGCACAGTCCGCGGACAGCGCTCCCTCGGTCGGCGCGCCCCTGAAGGTCACCTACCACGACGCGTGCTTCCTGGGACGCCACAACCGCGTCTACGAGCCGCCGCGCGAGCTCATGGGCTCCCTGCCGAACGTGGAGCTCGTCGAGATGCCGCGCAACCGCGACCGCGCGATGTGCTGCGGCGCGGGCGGCGCGCACGCCTGGTTCGAGGAGACGCGCGGGACCCGGATCGCGGACGCCCGCATCGTCGAGGCCGCCTCCACGGGCGCGGACGTCGTCGCGACGGCCTGCCCCTTCTGCTCCCAGATGCTCGGCTCCGCCTCGGGCACGTCCGCCGGCTTCGTCTCCTCCGACGCCGACCAGGGCGGCGCGAACAACGACGCCGCCACGGCCTCGTCGGGTGGGAAGCTCCCAGAGGTGCGGGACGTGGCCGTCATGCTGCTTGAGTCCGTCAAGCGCGGCCAGTAACGCACGCACACAGACAAGAGGGTGGCCCCGCAGGAAAACCTGCGGGGCCACCCTTTAACGAAAGAAAATCAGTCCTCGACGCCGACGATGACGTTGGAGGCCTTGATGACGGCGACAGCCTTGGATCCGACGGTCAGGCCAAGTTCTTCGATGGCGGCGTTCGTGATCGACGAAGAGATGACCAGGCCGGGGGCGACCTCGATCTTGACGATGCCGTTCACGGCGCCCTGAGAGACCTCAACGACGGTGCCGGGGAGCTGGTTGCGTGCAGAGAGCTTCATGGTGTGTCCTTTCCTTCGTGTGGATATGAAAACACATTCACCTTAGCGGGTGACACCCCCACCGTCTACAGATGGCCTATTCCCCGTCCTCAGGGGAGATTTCCTCGAGGCCGACGAGGAAGCCGTCCTCGTCGATGACGTTGCCGCCCACCAGGGTCGCGATCATGCCGGCGGCCTTCTCCACGTCCTGGGTCGAGCGCAGGCGCTCGAGGCGAGCGGTGCGGCTCATCGCGCCAACGCCGGGCGTCGGCGCGGAGGTGGGCAGCCAGCGGACCTGGTATTCGATGATGGCTCCGGCCGTCCACGGCTCCCAGCGCAAGACGCGCGGCGGCGTGGGCACGGCGTGGACCTCGATCATCATGTCCGAGCGATGGCCGATCGGACTCATGAGGGCGTAGCCGTCGACGACCTGCGGCTTGTCGCGCTGTGCCTCGTGCTCCTCGCGGGCCTTGGCGATCTTGGAGGCGATGTCCTTGCGCACCGGGCCCAGCTCGGCCTTCAGCTTCTCGATCTGGGCGATCTGCGCGGGGGTCAGCGGGACAGGCTTGGGGGCCTCGGGCGTGATGTCGCGCGCGTCCTTCATCTGCTCGAAACCGGCGCGCTCACGCATCGCGGAGAGCAGATCCTCGGGGTTGATCCAGCGCGGCGAGTACACCGTCAGGTTCACTGCCGAGTCGGCGTCGGGGACCATGACGTAGCCGCTGCCCGCGATGCGCAGTCCGCCCGCGAGGCGGCGGGCCATGCGGCGCAGCGCCTCGAGCACGCGGTACTCCAGGCCCGTGGGCAGGCCGTCGGGGAACGCCTTGTCCCACTCGCCCATGACGCCGTTGTTCTGCTGGCGGGCGGGCGCCTGCGGGCAGCGCAGGACCCACGCGTTGGACAGCGAGGCCGGGGTGCCCAGCGCCGCGCGCGTCGGCTGGTCGAGGGTCCACGGACCTTCCAGCTCGGCGTCGGAGGAGAGGCGCAGGCGTCCCGGGGCGATCCATCCGGCCTCGTCCCACATGGAAATCGCGAGGGCCTCGAGCTCGGCGGGATCAACCGCGTCGGAGACAAGGAACAGGTGATGCTCGCGCGCAACGTCCAAGTCGAGGACGCCGGCGGGTTCGCTCACCTCGATGGCGGCGGCGATCGGGATGGTGGCCTCAGCGCTCGTGACTTCACCGTCGGCCGCGATCTGGAAGGCAGCGTCCGTCGAGGTCATCGTCGTCAGGCCGACGTTCGTCTGGGTGAGCGGGTTGTCCGTCACGCTCATCGGCGTCGGGTCCGCGAACGAATGGGGGGCCGAGGCCATGCGCTCCTTGAGGGAACGCCTCACCGGCGCGGCCTGAGGGGCCTCGTCCCTGTTGGTGACCTGCTCACGCGGCGTCATACCGGGCAGAGCAACGCCCTGAATGACGCCCGTGCGCGTCTGACTGGGAGCCACCGGAGGGATGCCGGCCTCAACCTCGTGACCGGCGCTTCGCTGCGGCGCGATCTGCACCTGAGGAACACCCATAACGGGCGTCGGTTCGGGCGGCTCCGGCGGGGGCGGTGCCTGCAAGTCAGCCGGCTCGGGAGCGGGAGGCTCCGGCAGGTCGGCGGAATCCGGTGCTGGCGGATAGCTCGCCTCGCGGGCCGCACGCTCGGCACGCTCGGCGCGCATGCGTTCAAGCCGGGAGGGCGGTGGAAGAGGAAGAGCCGACATCGGGTATCACCGTTCGATGCGGGTGCGCGTAAAGCGCTCGTGGGTGCGCGAGGGAGTCGGCCCGCGCTGGCCCTGGTAATGAGAGCCGAGGCCGCTGGAACCGTAGGGGTGCTCAGCCGGGGAGGACAGGTCGAAGAAGCACAGCTGCCCGATCTTCATGCCGGGGTAGAGCAGGATCGGCATCGTCGCCGTGTTCGACAGCTCCAGAGTCACGTGGCCCGAGAAGCCGGGGTCAATGAAGCCCGCCGTCGAGTGGGTGAGCAGGCCAAGGCGGCCAAGGGAGGACTTGCCCTCAAGGCGCGCGGCAATGTCGTTGCCGAGGGTCACCAGCTCGTAGGTGGCGCCCAGGACGAACTCGCCGGGGTGCAGCACGAAGGGCTGATCGGGGCCCACGTCGACCTGATGAGTGAGGTCCGACTGGTCCGCCGCCGGGTCAATCACCGGGTAGCGGTGGTTATCGAAGAGTCGGAACAGGCGATCCAGGCGCACGTCGATACTGGCCGGCTGGACCAGGTCCCGGTCGAGCGGGTCGAGCTGGATACGTCCAGAATCCAGAGAGGCCTTGATGTCGCGGTCACTGAGCAGCATGACTCGATTGTCGCATACTCAGCGCCGCGACAACAGCCTCAGGGGATCACTGCAGGGGCTGACCCTGAGCGTCGTATGCGTACGAGCCCGAGCGAGCGATGATCATGATGAACTCAATGAACGCCCAGATGGCGGCGATAGGCGCACCAATCATGGTGATCGTCAGAATCAGCTGAATGATGCCCTTGGTGGTGTAACCAAGGTAGAAGTTGTGGATACCCAGGGCACCCAGGAAGAACGCCAGGAGCAGCGCGACGATCCACTGCTTGGGAGCACCAGCGGCGAAGGGCTGACCGTAGGCGGGCTGGCCGTAAGCCTGCTGACCGGCCGCATAGGCAGCCTGCTCGTAGCCGGACTGACCGTAGGCCTCCGCACCGTAGGCACCCTGGGCGTTCGCATCGGGGCCGGGAACGCCGTAGCCCTGCTGGGCGTCGTACGCGGTGCCGTAGGTCGTCGCTCCAGGGGTCGCCGTGGCCTCGTCGTAGCCGGGGGCCGAGGCCTGGGGGAAGGCAGGGGCCTCAGCGGCGTCCTCGGGCTGGAAGGGGGTGGCCTGCGGATCGGGCGTCGTCATGGGAAAGCCTTTCGATAGACATGGGGGCCGAAATGGCCGTACCGGTACAGGGTAGCGTGCGGTCGGCACTTGGCGATACCCAGTCCATCCCCGATACCCCCCTGATCAATCCCGGAGAACACCACCCGGTCAGAGAAAAGGCGCGGGGCCCGGCGTAATGCCGGGCCCCGCGCTCGAGGTTACTCACGCGCACCCACTGTGCGCATGAACACAACTCAGACGGTAGGAACGCCGCTGGCGTCCTTCTCGTAGATCCACTTGCCCATGAAGGTCAGGACGGCCATGGCGAGCAGAGCGACCCACCAGACGTAGTTGAGCAGGCCGATAAGGGTCGAGATGAAGCCGAGATCCAGGAATCCCAGCACGATGAACGCGATGGTGATGACGAGCTTGTAGATGCCGTACTGGGTGTAGCCGAGGAAGAACTCACCGGCACCGAGGGCGCCGAGGAACAGGTTGAGCAGGCCAGCGACGATACGGGACTTGCCCTGCGCAGGCTGATTGAAGACGGGCTGCTGAGGAGCGGACATAGTGCCTCCTATGCGTTGATGGGAGCCCATAAGGGCATTTTTGAAAGCATGGTAAGACTAGCGGAACCTTCTGATTTTGTACAATATCCATCCGTTATTATGGAGCAGATCACAGCATAATTCCTTTCGTTCATCACGATGAAGTTTTGTTCCATAGACTGACTGAGTGTTCATAAATCCATCGGCGGAGGCCACACGAGCACTCCACTGCGACCTGCCCCATTGGTTCGCGACGCACAAGCGTGACCTACCAATGCGCGCAGCCGACGTCTCTGACTGGGGGACCCTCGTCTTTGAGATCATGAGCCAGCAGACGCCCATCGCGCGCGTCCAGCCGATCTGGCTCGAATGGATGGAACGCTGGCCAACGCCGGCGGACGTGGCGGCCGCTTCCTCCGCCGACATCATCGTTGCCTGGGCAAACCTCGGATACCCTTCCCGCGCCCTGCGTCTCAAGGCCTGCGCGGCCGCGATCGTTGAGAAGCACGGCGGCGAGGTCCCCCTCTCCCTCAAGGAGCTGACGCTCCTGCCGGGCGTCGGCACCTACACCGCATCCGCGCTGCTCGCTTTCCGCCACGGAATCCGAGTGCCGGTCCTAGACACGAACGTGCGTCGCGTGCTGGTCAGATTTCTGGACGGCCGGGAGTTTCCTCCCCTTACCACGCCCTCGAAAGCGGAAACGATGCGGGCCGACGCAATGTTGCCCGAAGATGGGCACAAAGCGGCCGAGGTCAGTTTGTCTCTCATGGAATTCGGGGCCCTGGTCTGCTCACAGCTCAGTCCCTCCTGCGACGAATGCACGATCCACGACAACTGCGCGTGGGCCGCCGCCGGATTCCCCAAGGACGAGAAGCGTCCCACGCCCCAGCCCTACGCGGGCACCGACCGCCAGGCGCGCGGACGCATCATGAAGGCACTGCGCACCGCCCACTTCGAGGGCACCGACGGCCTCACCAAACGCAAAGTCCTCGACGCCGCCCGCATCGATGGGGGCGACCGCTACCAGCCCACCCGCGTCTACCGGGCACTCCTGAAGGAAGGCATGATCGTCTACAACGAGGACACCAAGCGCGTCACGCTCCCCCGCTAACACTCATAGGACGGGGCCGGGGCACCCCATGCCCACCGCGCGCGGACCCGGGAGGCACCCACGACCTCGTCAGTGAATCAGTAGCGGATCGCGTCGATCGGCTTGATGCGCACGGCCGCGAGCGCCGGGATGATGCCGCACAGGGCGCCGATGCTCGTGGAGATGGCGACGCCGGCGATGGCGGCGCCGGCGGGGAAGGCCGGGGTGTCGCTCAGGGTGATGCCGAGCGCCTCCAGGGGCAGGAATCGGACGACGACGACCGCGATACCCACGCCAATGACGCCCGCGACGAAGGTGGCGACGACCGACTCCATGAAGACGGCGAAGAAGACACGCGCCGCGGAGGCACCGACGGCGCGGCGGATGCCGATCTCGCGCACGCGCTGGCGCACGGTCACGATCGCGACGTTGAGCAGGCCCAGGGCACCCAGGAACACAATGATGCCGCCGATCACCATGATGACGTTGGAGATCGTGCCGAGCTGTTCCTCGCCGATATCCTCATGCTCACCGCCGGAGATGGAGACCTTCCACCCCTCGCCGAGGATCGAGGCCAGGGCGCGCGGCAGGGTCTCGCGAGCCTGGTCGGCATTCTCGGTGCCCACCCACGCAATCATGGCAGGGGAGTTCATCTGCGGGAAGGAGACGCGCGCCGCGTCGTAATGCGCGAACACGGTCGGCATGTCGAAGGAGCTCTTCGACTTGGTGACACCGACGACGCGCATCGCGATGCCGTCGCTCGTATGCAGGACGATCGGCACCTGATCGATAGGGGCGCGCCCCAGCTGATCCCAGAGAGTCTGCGAAATGACGACAGGAATCAGGCGCTGGTCGGCATCACTGCTCTCGACCCAGCGTCCCGCGAGCATGCGGGTGCGGTAGATGACCGCATAGGAGGGGTCCACGCCCTGGAACGCGACGCCGTCAACCATGTCGCCGATCTTCGTCAGGGGATAGCCGCGGAATTGTCCGCTGGAGCGGGCCTGTCGAGTCTCGACGATATCCCCACCACCACTGGAAAAACGCGACCAGTAGTGAATGTCCGCGCGCTCGGCCAGGGTGCCCATGGCCTCACCGAGCGTGTCCTTCTCGTCGGGACGCTTCGCGGTCTGCGCGCCAGTGGCCGCGGCGGGATCAGAGGCGTCCTGGTACGGGCCGTTCGCTGACGGCCCCTCCAAGGAGGCCGAGGAGCTTTCGGGGGTCAGGCGCAGGGTGACGGATCGTCCCTCGTACAGTTCCGCCAATTCGCGCGAGGACTGCAGGAGCAGGTCGCCGAGCGCGATGACGATCGTCATAGCGGCCACAGCCGCGACCACACCCACGAGGGAGAGGACGACGCGCGCCTTCTGTACTTTGACCTCGCCCCAGGCCTCGATGAGAGCGCCCAGGATCTGACTGACAGCGTTCACTGCTCACCCTCCTGCCCAGCCACAGCCTCGTCACCCGAGTGCCCGGCCTCCGCGCGTTGGGTGAGCGCGGAGGGATCCTCGACCTCGTGCAGCGTGCCGTCGTAGAGCTCGTAGGCGCGCTGCGCCC
>ERZ1674236.299-NODE-299-length-10510-cov-7.375514_pt1 | contig 10510 bp, 8 predicted proteins | sample MGYA00581210_ERZ1674236 | MGnify/ENA primary metagenome ERZ1674236 (study PRJEB41354, sample SAMEA4873328) | human saliva metagenome | biome: human-associated habitat [ENVO:00009003]; feature: mouth environment [ENVO:08000002]; material: saliva material...
TTCGGGTCAGCGCCTCACTTGGCCACGGCCTTCTTCAGCGTCGAGCCAGCGGAGAGCTTCACGCCGTAGCCAGCCGGGATCTTGATCTCTTCACCGGTGCGGGGGTTGCGGCCGGTGCGGGCGGCGCGCTCAACGCGCTCGACCGAGAGGAGGCCGGTGACCTTGACGGCCTCGCCCTTAGCCAGGGACTCAACGAGGACGGCCTGGAAGGCAGCCAGGGCCTCGTCGGCCTTCGCCTTGGTCAGGTCGGCGCGTTCGGCAATCTGAGCGACAAGCTCGGTACGGTTCACGGACATTGAGAAACCTCATTCCTGTTCGTTCTTGGTTACCACTGTCGTGGCCACGAATGACACACTACGAAATCTTTGGCAATTTTGCCGACTTTAGGGCCAGATTTCGCGGATTTCACGAAAATATCTCGTTTTTTTGCTCAAAAACCGTCAATTCTGTGCGGCAGGTCACTCAAACTTGCCGAGTGGTTGCAATTCTGCGGAACTCAAATGCGTCGCCACCGGCACGTTTTTCGATAACAGGAACTTTCACGCACACCGAGGACACACCCCTCTCATTGAAACGGACAAACATAGACGGCGACGCACACAGACCCCACCCACACATTCTGGTTCAGAAGCACGTGTCGCCCATCCTCGCGGTTGCTCACGAGACGGAAAGAAAACGGGACACACACGTCACCCCACGGGCATACGACACCCCGCGGGCATACACAAGGGCGGGGAGCAACCTCATGGCCACTCCCCGCCCCGATGAGAAGCTTCGCGATGCCTCAGGCCGAGGTGCGCTGCTTGTTCCAGACGTCGAAGGCGACAGCCAGGAGCAGGACGGCTCCCTTGACGATCTGCTGGGTGGAGGTGGAGGCACCCATAAGCTGCATGCCGTTGGACATAACGGCCATGATTAGGCCACCGATGAGCGCGCCGGACAGACGTCCGATACCGCCGGTCGTCGACGCGCCACCGATGAAGCAGGCGGCGATTGCATCAAGCTCGAACATGTTGCCGGCAGAAGGCTGCGCGCCGTTCATACGAGCCGAGTAGACGACGCCCGCAACACCCGCGAGGAAGCCCATGTTTACGTAGCACCAGAAGGTGACCTTCTTGACGTCGATGCCGGACAGGGCGGCGGCGGACTTGTTGCCACCAATCGCGTACACATCGCGGCCAAACATCGTCGAGGAGGCGAGGGTTCCGAAGACGAGAACGAGGATCGCCAGGAGGATCAGCACGATGGGTAGGCCGCGCTCGGTGGAGAGCTTGTAGGCGAACCACATGACGACGACGGCAGTGAGCACGATCTTCGTGATGAACAGCCACATCGCCTCAACCGCCTGGTTGTAGGAGATGCGCGCACGGCGGGTGCGCACCTGCTGGTAGGCGAATCCCGCCACGCCGACGCCAAAGATCACCAGGGTGAATACGTCAAAGCCGTTGCCGCCCAGGAGGCCGTTCAGGAAGCCGTTGGCAATGTTGTAGTAGCCCTTGGGGAAGGGCGATAGCGAGACATTGTCGAGAACCTGGTAGGTCAGGCCGCGGAAAAGGAGCATACCGGCCAGCGTGACGATGAAGCCCGGGATGCCCACGTAGGCGACCCAGAATCCCTGGAACGCACCGATCAGGATACCCATGACGAGGGCGGCAACGACGCCGACCCACCAGGGGTATCCCTGCTTGATGACGAGGACGCCACTGAGGGCGCCGGTCACGGCCACGACCGAGCCGACGGAGAGGTCGATCTGGGCCAGGACGATGACGAAGAGCATGCCGATCGCGAGGATCAGGATGTAGGAGTACTGCAGAACGATGTTCGTCAGGTTGCCCGACGAGAGGAAGGTGTCGGGGTTGAACGCCCAGAAGAGGACGACGATGGCGATGAACGCGATGAAGATGCCGCCCTGACGCAGGTTGGCCTTCATCATGTCAACCAGGCTGATTTCGGCGGTCATTTCTGCTCCTCCCTTGCGGGTTCGATAGTCATGAGTTCCATGAGGTTTTCCTGGGTGGCGTCTTCGGCCTTGACCTCGCCGGTGATGCGGCCGTACGCCAGGGTGTAGATGCGGTCCGAGACGCCGAGGATTTCCTCGAGTTCGGAGGAGATGACGATGACGGCCTTGCCTTCTTCGACCATCTTGTTGATGAGCGTGTAGATCTCGAACTTCGCGCCGACGTCGATGCCGCGCGTGGGTTCGTCAAGGATGAGGACGTCTGCGTCCGTGTAGAGCCACTTGGACAGAACGACCTTCTGCTGGTTGCCGCCCGACAGGGAGCCGGTCTTTTGGAGGACCGAGTTGGAGCGGATGTTCATCCGTTCCTTGTAGTCGGCGGCGACCGCGAGTTCCTTGTGACCGTCGACGAGGCCTCGGCGCGAGAGCTTGAACAGGCCTGCGGTGGCCACGTTGTGCCGAATGTCGTCGATAAGGTTCAGGCCATACTGCTTGCGGTCCTCGGTCGCGTAGGCGATGCCGTGCTTGATGGCATCCGAGACGGACTTGATCGTAATCTCTTTGCCGTCCTTGAAGAGCTTGCCCGAGATACGCGTCCCGAAGGAGCGACCAAAAATACTCATCGCAAGCTCAGTACGTCCGGCACCCATGAGGCCGGCAATGCCAACAACCTCGCCATGACGCACATTGAAGGAAGCCCCGGAGATCACGACGCGCCCAGCCTGGGTCGGGTGATAGACGGTCCAGTCTTCCACGCGGAAGACCTCCTCGCCGATCTCCACGTTGCGCTCAGGGTAGCGCTGAGTGAGGTCGCGGCCGACCATGAGCGAGATGATCTTGCCCTGCGTGGAGGCCGGATCTTTCATATCGATTGTATCGATGGTCTGGCCGTCGCGCAGGATCGTTGTGCGGTCAGCGATTTCAGCAATCTCGCCGAGCTTGTGGGAGATGATAACGATAGCAACGCCCTGGTCGCGCAGGCTGCGCACGAGGTCGAGGAGCTGGGCCGAGTCGTTGTCGTTGAGAGCGGCGGTAGGCTCGTCCAGAATGAGCAGGCGCACGTCCTTGGACAGGGCCTTGCCGATCTCGATGAGCTGCTGCTTGCCCACGCCGAGGGTGCCGACCTGGGTCGTCACGTTTTCGTTCAGGCCAACCTTTTCCAGGACCTTTTCGGCGCGGTGGTTGACCTCGTGCCAGTCGATGAGGCCGAGCTTACGGGGCTTCTCAGCGCCCAGGAAGATGTTTTCCGCGATCGACAGATAGGGAACGAGGGCCAGCTCCTGGTGGATGATCCCAATGCCGAGCGCCTCAGAGTCCTTGATGGAGCGGAATTGGACTTCCTTGCCATCGAAGATGATGGTTCCGTCGTACTGCCCGTGGGGGTAGACGCCGGAGAGAACCTTCATCAGGGTGGACTTGCCGGCGCCGTTTTCGCCGCACAGGGCGTGAACTTCGCCGGGGCGGACATCCAGGTTGACGTGCTTGAGGACGGGCACGCCATTGAAACCCTTGTCGATGTCACGCATTTCCAAAATGTTCTGCGTCATGTTTACATTCCTCGAATCGGATGGGGTGGGGTGCGGGGCGAGTGCCCCGCACCCCGTCGTCGCTTACTTCTTCACGACGCCCGCATCGACGTCGGCCTGGGTGAAGTAACCGGAGTCGATGAGCTTTTCCTTGAGGTTGTCGGCGTAGATGGTCTCGACCTCAAGCAGGTAGGAGGGCACAACCTTCACACCGTTGTTGTAGGTGGTGGTGTCGTTGGCCTCGGGCTCCTTGCCTTCAGCCATCGCCTTGATGACAGTCACGGCCTGGGCAGCCAGGGTACGGGTGTCCTTGAAGATCGTCGACTGCTGAATGCCGTCGTTGATCATCTTGGTGGAGGCAATCTCGGCGTCCTGGCCGGTCACGATGGGCAGGCCGTCCTTGATGGCGGGGCCGTAGCCTGCGCCCTGGAGAGCGGTGATGATGCCGCGGGAGATGCCGTCGAAGGGCGAGAGCACGCCGGCGAGGGGCTCAGAGCCGCCGCCGTAGGTCGAGGTCAGCAGGTCCTCCATGCGCTTCTGGGCGACTTCCTGCTGCCAGCGCAGGATGGCAACCTGGTCAAAGCTGGTCTGGCCGGACTTCACGACGAGGGTGCCGTCGTCGAGGTAGGGCTTGAGGACGCTCATGGCGCCGTCGAAGAAGAACTTGGCGTTGTTGTCGTCGGGCGAACCAGCAAAGAGCTCGATGTTGAGCGGGCCCTTGGGTGCATTATCGAGCTTCTTGCCGTCCTTATCGGTCAGGCCCAGGCCGTACAGCAGGGCGTTGCCCTGTGCGACGCCGACCTTGAAGTTGTCGAAGGAGACGTAGAAGTCAACGTTCTCGTTGTCGCGGATGAGGCGGTCGTAGGCGATAACCGGGATGTTCTTCGAACCCGCGGTGTCGAGCTGGCTCGAGAGGGCCGTGCCGTCGATGGAGGCGATGACCAGGATGGTGGCACCGTTGGTGATCATCTGGTCGATCTGCTGGGTCTGGGTGGGGATGTCGTCGTTCGCGAACTGGAGGTCAACCTCGTATCCGGCCGCCTCCAGGCCCTCCTTCACCGCGTTGCCGTCGGCGATCCAGCGCTCCGAGGTCTGGGTCGGCATCGCGACGCCAACCTTAACCTTGCCGCCGTTCGAGGCCGCAGCGCCGCTATCGGAGCTGGAGGCGCCACCGGCACCGCCGCCCGCACATCCGCTCAGTGCAAGGGCGCCGGCCGCGAAGGTGGCCGCAACCGTTGCGAACTTGCCAAAGAAACCACGTGTCTTCATGGAATATCTCCTGTTTATTTCCTCGACATCACTGTCGACGGGTGTCACGTCTCCACACGTCCATCGTGTGGTCTGACAACTTTTACCATATGAGAGAGGGGTCACCCTCGCATCGCCCAATTGATAACGTTCCAATAACAATTGTTAACGTTCACAATTTTAAGAACGGACATACACACGAAGGATAGTATCGGGAGTGCACCGTAGAAAACACGGCATACTCCCGAGGTTGGAGTTTTTTACAGCCCTTCAGCGAGGCGGTGGTACGCCTGGTTCCAGCGCACGCCGGAGGCGAAGTCGCGTCGCGTCGTCAACTCGTCGATAACCACAAGCTCCATGTGCGCCAGCGCCGCAAAGTTCTCCCACACCTCAGGCTCAATCTGCGTCGACATGCACGTGTGGTGCGCTCCGCCCGCTGTCAGCCACGCCTCGACGGAGGTGTAGAAGTCAGGTTCGGGGATCCACATCGCGCGAGCGACAGGGAGCTTGGGCATCGGCTGGGGAGGCTCGATGACATTGACAATGTTCGCGGTGAGGCGGAAGCGGTCGCGCATGTCGGACATGGCGACAACGACGCCGCGTCCCGGGGCCGCATCGAAGACCATGCGGACGGGATCCTCGCGATCCCCGATACCCAGGGGGTGAATCTCGATGCGCGGACGGGCATTCGTCAGCGAGGGGCACACCTCAAGCATGTGGGCGCCCAAGATCATCTCCTGGCCCTCAACGAGGTTGTAGGTGTAGTCCTCCATGAGCGAGGCGCCACCAGGCAGCCCCTCCCCCATCACCTTCGCGGCGCGCACGAGGACCGCAGTCTTCCAGTCCCCCTCGGCGCTGAAACCGTAGCCGGCCTCGGTCAGGCGCTGCACGGCCAGGCCGGGGAGCTGACGAAGCCCGCCAAGATCCTCAAAGTTAGTCGTGAAGGCCATCGCCCCGCGCTCCTCGAGGAAGGTGCGCAGCGCGATCTCCTCGCGGGCGGCGTAGCGCAGGGATTCCGCGCGATCACCACCCGGGGCCAGCTCGGGGGCCACGTCGTAACCCTCGCAGTATTCGGCCACGAGGGCGTCGATGGCTCCCTCGTCCACGGCGTCAACGACGGCCACGAGGTCGTTGACCGACCACGTGTTGACCGAGACGCCGAGGCGGCGCTCAGCCTCGGTCTTATCACCCTCTGTGACGGCCACGTTGCGCATGTTGTCGCCGAAGCGCACGACGCGCAGCTCGTTGGTCGCCGCGAAACCGCCGGCCGAGCGCACCCAGTTGGCGACGCGGCGACGCGTGCTGTCCTGCGAGGCATGACCGACGACCGTGGCGCGAGCCAGGCCCAGGCGCGTCAGGATGTAGGCGTATTCGCGGTCACCGTGCGCTGCCTGGTTCAGGTTCATGAAGTCCATGTCGATGCTGCCCCAGGGGATCTCGACATTAGCCTGGGTCGCCAGGTGCAGCAGGGGCTTGCGCAGGACCTCGAGGCCGCGGATCCACATCTTTGCGGGGCTGAAGGTGTGCATCCAGGAGATGACGCCGAGGACACGGTCGTCCGCGCTGGCCTTGAGCATCGCACGCTTGATGGCGTCGGAGTCCTTCAGGACGGGCTTCCACACGATCGGCGCGGGAAGCAGGTCGGATTCGTTGAGCAGGCGAACGACCTCTTGGGACTGCTGCGCAACCTGCGCCAGGGTTTCCTCGCCGTACAGGTCCTGGCTGCCGGTGACGAACCAGACCTCGCGATCCTCGTAGAAACTGGTCACGGTGAAATCTCCTTTGATGTCAGTGCTGTCCGTAGACGTTTTGGTAGCGGTCGTAGAGGGAATCAATGTGCTGCTGCTCGATGGGAACGAGAGGCCCGCCCACCCGGGCGACGTGCACGGTCTTGGCGACCTCCTCGACCATGACGGCGGCCTTGACGGCTGCACGCGCGTCGCGCCCAATCGTGAAGGGGCCGTGGTTGCGCATAAGGACCGCCGGCGAGCGCGATTCGCGCAGGGTGTCAACAATGCCGCGCCCGATCGAGTCGTCGCCAATGAGAGCGAAGGGGCCGACAGGGACGGGACCGCCGAACTCGTCACCCATCATGGTCAGGACGCAGGGAATCTCCTCTCCGCGCGCAGCCCATGCGGTGGCGTAGGTGGAGTGCGTGTGCACGACGCCGCCCACGTCACTCATGTGGCGATAGACGTAGGCGTGCGCGGCAGTGTCCGAGGAGGGCGCACCCTCCCCCAGTACGAGGTTGCCGTCGAGGTCGCACACGACCATCGCCTCGGAGTTCAGGTCGTCGTAGGACACACCCGAGGGTTTAATGACGAGGAGGTCCTGGCTGCCGTCCTCGGCCTCGCCGCGCACTCGCTGGGAGACGTTTCCTGCCGTCCAGACAACGAGGCCCCAGCGGGGCAGCTCGGCATGCAGGGTGGCGACGTATTCACGAACGCGCTCGATCTCGCGCGCGAATTCGGGGGTCCATGTGTCGGGGTTGCGGCGATCCATTCGTACTCCTCACTGAGCGCCGATAACCATCGGATGGGTTAACGTTAACACTCACCCGCGCATAAGGCAAGCAAGAATACAAAAAAGAGCCTCTAACGAGGGCAAACTCCCGTCGAACCGCGCACAACGAGGCGCGTTGGACGCACGTACGTGTCCACCGATTCACCGTCGAGCGCATAGCTGACCGCCTCAAGCGCGCAGCGCCCAAGGTCCGCGAAATCCTGACGCACCGTCGTCAGCCCTGGCCCCGCGTAGGCGGCCATCGGCACGTCGTCGAAACCCGCGACCGACACGTCACCCGGAACACTCACCCCGGCCTCGGTGAAGGCTCGGAGGAGGCCGACCGCGACCTCATCGTTCGCGCACATGACGGCATCAGGCAGGCCATCCTCGACGATGTTCTGTCCTGCAACGTACCCCCAGCGCGCCTCCCACGAGCCGACGAGCGGCTCGCGCATCGGCAGACCCGCCTGGACCATCGCCTCGCGCCACCCGGCCACGCGTTCACGCGCCTCGAACCACTCCTGAGGACCCGCCACGCAGGCGATATCGCGATGACCGAGCGTCGTCAGGTGCTCCGCGAGCGCGCGCGCACCTCCGCGCTGGTCCGCGTGAACGACCGACACCCCGCGACCGAACGTGCGCCCGCCGGAGACCGCAATCACCGGCACAGACGCGCCCTGCGATGCCACGGCCTCGGCGAGAGAATCCACCGGCGCGATGACGACGATCGCCTCGGCCGCCAGGGAGGAGAAGTGGTCGAAGGCACTGGCCACGTCGTCGGGACCGAAACGATCGAGGGCCACAACCGACGTGAAAAGCCCGGCCTCGCGGGCGGCGACCTCCAGGGCCACCAGCATCGAGGAGGGACCGAAGTGGGCCGAGGTTGTGGTCACGACGCCGATAATGCCCGAGCGGGCGGTCACCAGGGCACGGGCAACCGAGTTCGGGCGGTATCCCAGCTGTTCAATCGCGGCCTGCACGCGCTCACGTGTCCGAGGCGATACGCGCCCCTTGCCGTTCACAACGCGAGACACCGTCTGATGCGAGACACCGACCATCTCCGCCACGTCCGCCATCGACGGAGGACGACCATTGCGCGACATACCGACCTCCCTCCCGCATACATCCAGCTTTGTTCACATCGTAAACGAAAAGCACCCGGAACATATCACTCGCCACACTTTTTAAATAACTCATAAAACACTTATCCCGATCACAGAGAATGGAGGGGTCCCTTACAACACTTGGATAAAGGTCCAGGAGACACAGATGGCATCAAGCCCCTCGTCCGCTCCCCACCCCGTCGATCAAGTCCCTCCCTTTGGGAAACTCACCATTCTGGGCATTCAGCACGTCCTCGCGTTCTACGCGGGCGCCGTGGTCGTCCCGCTCGTCATTGTCGGCGAGCTTGGGCTCGACCATGAAACGCTCATTCACCTCATCAACGCAGACCTGCTCACCTGTGGCATCGCCACCATCATCCAGTCGGCCGGAATCGGCCGCTTCATCGGCGTAAAGCTCCCCCTCATCCAGGGCGTCACCTTCACCGCCGTCTCACCCCTCATCGCAATCGGCGCGGCGGCCACGCCACCCGGTGCCGACCCGAAGACCGGCCTGGCCACCATGTACGGAGCCATCATCACAGTCGGCCTCCTCGTCTTCCTGGTCGCACCCCTCTTCGCGAAGTTCCTTCGCTTCTTCCCACCGGTCGTCACGGGCACGCTTCTGACGGTCATGGGCACGACCCTGCTTTCCGTCTCTGCCAACGACATTTTGAGGTGGACTGACAAAGCACCGGAGGGCACGAAGGCGGCGCTCACCGTCGAATCGCTCGTCTACGCCATCGGCACCATCGTCATCATCGTCCTCATCCAGCGCCTTTTCAAGGGCTTCATGGGAACGCTCTCCGTCCTCCTCGGCCTCGTCATTATGACGGGCGTCGCCTTCGCGATGGGCAAGACCAATTTCACAGGCGTCGGAGACGCCAGCTGGGTGGCCGTCACCCACCCCTTCTTCTTCGGGCTCCCACAGTTCTCCATCACCGCCATCATCGCGATGATCATCGTCATGGCCGTGACCGCCGTGGAGACCACGGGCGACGTGTTCGCCACCGGCGAGGTCGTGGGCAAGCGCATCGCCCCGCGCGACATCGCCAACGCCCTGCGCGCCGACGGCCTGTCCACGCTGCTGGGCGGCGTCCTTAACTCCTTCCCCTACACCTGCTTCGCGCAGAACGTCGGCCTCGTGCGCCTCACCCGCGTGAGCTCCCGCTGGGTCGTCACCACGGCGGGTGTCTTCATGATCATCCTGGGCCTGCTGCCCAAGGCTGCGGCCATCGTCGCAGCCATCCCCTACCCCGTCATCGGCGGCGCCTCCCTGGCGATGTTCGCCAACGTCGCCGTCGTCGGCATCCAGACCCTGGCGAAGGTCGATCTGCGCGACAACCGCAACGCCGTCATCGTCTCCACGTCGATCGGCCTGGCACTCCTCGTCACCTTCAGGAGAGACGACATCCTCTCGGCCATGCCCTCCTGGCTGCAGATCATCTTCGGCTCCGGCGTGACCATCGGCTCGCTGACGGCGATCATCCTCAACATCCTGTTCTTCCACATCGGACGCCAGGCCTCGCCGGACGTGGCCGTGGTGGACGGCAAGAAGATCAACCTCGACGACATCAACGCGATGGATCGCGACCAGTTCGTCGCGACCTTCTCCTCGATGTTCTCCTCGCACACGTGGCCGGTCGAGCGCGCCTGGGAGTCCCGTCCCTTCACCTCCGTGTCCGAGCTGCGATCCTCCTTCGAGGACGCCGTCCTGACCGCCAGCCCCGAGGAGGCCGAGGAGCTCATCGCGTCCTACACGGACATCGTCTCCCTGGTCCTCGACGGCGCGGGCGACGAGCAGGCCAACTCGGACACCTCGAACCTGTCCGTGGGTGAGGTGACCCCCGAGGAGGCCGAGGAGCTGCGCGCCCTGGCCGCCGCTTACCACGAGAAGTTCGGCCGCCCGCTGGTCATCTGCGTGGACAACGTGGTGGACCGCAAGCACCTGCTGTCCTCGGGCTGGCGCCGCGTCGAGCACTCCCCTGCTCGCGAGGCTCGCTTCGCGCTCGGCGAGGTCATCGACATCGCCGACCTGCGTTTCGATCAGCTGGTCGCCGACGCCAACCCCATGCGCGCCGCGTGGGACGCTGGTTTTGAGCGCCTCTGAGTAGCTCTCAGCGTCTCATAACGACGAGGCCGGGGCGCGTCGGGCAATCTGCCTGACGCGCCCC
>ERZ1674236.304-NODE-304-length-10373-cov-7.657879_pt1 | contig 10373 bp, 10 predicted proteins | sample MGYA00581210_ERZ1674236 | MGnify/ENA primary metagenome ERZ1674236 (study PRJEB41354, sample SAMEA4873328) | human saliva metagenome | biome: human-associated habitat [ENVO:00009003]; feature: mouth environment [ENVO:08000002]; material: saliva material...
ATCAGTTTTCTTACATCAGTTTACATCAGTCATCAAAAAACGTCATCAACACGCCCGGAGCCTAGTGTTTCCAACGAAACCCGTGCTGGTGGGGAGCGTGTTGTAAACACAGAACCGTGTTTACGTCGGTGAGCGTGCTAACACGCCTCAAAACGTGGACCTAACGCCCAGAACGCGGGCATAACGCAGACCGTGTTGTAAACAGGAAACTATATGACCAAAGAGTGAAACTATATGACCACACCCAGAAACTTCATGACCACACTATGAAAACGCGCCCGAAACACGAAACGTGCTAAAACCGGGAAACTATATGACCAAGAAAATAATTCTCATGACCAAGCCGGAAAACTATGTGACCAAAGAATGAAACTATATAGCCAAGAAACAACATCATGACCACATGGTAAAAAACGCTGTTCCGTACCCAAATTATGAGAGTATGGCCCGTCGTAGAACCGTCCTCCCGATAGGCCCCAACGGGAGTTGCCATGCCTCCACTCGCACGGCAATAAGAGTCCCCGCCTCGGTACGAGGGCCAAGGCAGGGACAGGTGGATACCAGTTTTCCGAATATCAACTACTTACCTGTTAGCCATTGCCCGTTGAAATTCGGCAACCTGCTTGACAGGAATACCCAGCAGTAATGCGATAGTGGGCTGACTGTAGCCTTCTTTCGTGTAAAGCAGGATTTCCAACTTCTCGGTTGGGAAAACCAAGTCTCTCATCTTCCCGTTTCGTGCGTGTTTGCAGACAGGGATAGCCGCCACATCTTGGTAGGTGCAAGCTGCGACCGCGTTGCGGATGAGGGCTTCACTATTGCGTGTGCCGCTAACGATTAGCTCAATGTTCCCACGGAGTTTGACAGCGCCGAAACGACTGTTGGCGTAACGTTCCCGGCCCTTTTGGGTTCTAGATGACTCAATGGCCCTGTATGTCGAAAGCAAGCGGCGCACGAACTCAGCGACGGAAGGAGCGTCAATTCTTCTTGCCTTCACTTGCTTCAGCACGTCAACGAAATTCGCTACGTTAGGGTGATCTCCCCCGTAGCTGCTGTAGAGCTTTTCGATAAAGACTGTGAGAGGGTCCGTGTAAGGCAATCCCTTAGTCATATCCTTGGTGATAAAAAGCGGGTCATATTCCGAGACTGTTGCATAAAGTCCTTCAAGAGCCTCGTTCCCGCCGTATCCTTCAATCTCTGGCGTGTAGCTTCCCCGCCAAACCTGTTTCCCGTCTTGCATGAGCTTGTACACCCATGTGTCGAACCCGAAACGCCTGTCAAGAGTGGCGATGTAGGTGAGTCCCTGAAAGTCCTGTTTGCCGCGCGGCGTTGAGATAGCGAAAACGCTTCCCGTCACGGTGACGGCTGGCCCATCGTCGCGGCGCTGCGCAGTGTAGTTAATTGCATTTTCTGGGTCGCTAATACACGCATATACCTCGCCCTTCGCGGGGGTAAGAGAGCGCACTTCAGAGAGGGGGATAATCTTGCTTTCTTTGTCGCGGCGAGATTCGCCGGTCCCGACTTTCTCAATCATCGGGTTCGCCATTTGCTCAAAGCTATACGTTACCCGACGACAGGACTCATATCGTCCGGTCTTGAAGTTGTAGGCCCGGATACTGTAGCCCTCGCCAGTGAACCACGTGAAAGTATTCGCGTCCAAGTCCCACAAGAGCGAAACTTCGTCTCGAACATAATAGTGAGTGAACACAAAGTCCTCGGCGGCTTCACGGGTCTTAAACGTGCGGGTCCCTGAATCTTCGTATTCTTCCCCTGCTTCCTCTAAAAGCAATGAATCAGGTACACAGAAGATGCTTTTCCCATCGAGAGACCAAACCAAGTACTCCCTACGAGTGTCCCCAAACGCGAAAGGAAAACCCCTGTCATTACTGAAGCAAACTTCGGCTTCGCCGATATACACACAATCGCGGATAGCGTCTTTAAGGACGTTCAAGCATTTTGCTGCCCGCGTTCGTTCGGGGACGCGGAGCAGGTAGTTCAAGGATTGGTGAAGGCGCGCGTTAAATCGACGCACGAGGACGTAGTTCAGGGCGTATGTGCCGTTAGGTTTTTTCTCGATGGTCGCATAAACGCCGGACATGATGAAGCCTCCAAACTGGTTTAGGGAGATGTTGTCGATAGGAAACCCTAGCGTTCAGCGTTTCTGTGACGATAAAAGCTGGCCCTGCATTGTTTTTCCTCTAGCAACTGCGTGTTCAGCGGCCTTGTTGCGAGCGCAACATCGCCCCGATTGGTTGTTTAATGGAGACATGAGAACGTCCCACCTACAAAGATGTAAGTGGGACGTTCCCTTTAACTGATTCTCAGCAGGACTAAAGCCTAGCTAGGCGTTAGCTCAGTCCTCTTCGTTGCGACGACGCTTCATGAGAAGAACGCCACCAGCAGCGGAGGCACCCGCAGCAGCGAACACGCCACCGGCGATAGCACCAGTGTGTGCGAGCTTACCGCCCTTGGGGGCAGGAGCAGCGGGAGCAGTGGTCGAGGGGGTGACCTTCGGGTGAACGGTCTGGCCCTCGTCGTTGATATCAGCGTGGACAGCGATGCGCTTGTTGTCAGAGAACATGTTCTCGAACACAACAGTGTCGTGGCCCTTCAGAGTCTCACCAGTGGTCTCGAAAACAACGTTCTCGCAGCCCTTAGCTTCCTTAGCGGTGAAAGTGGTCGAGGATGAAATATCCTCACCCTTCTCGTTGCGGAAAGCCTCACCAGTGGTCTTGTCCATCAGGGTACCGGTCAGGGTGTATTCCTTACCGGGCTTCAGGTTCTCGTAGCACACGCGGTCAGTGATCGACACGGGGCCGGTGGGGTTGATTTCCTTGTCGCCGTCCTTGGTGTCGGTGGCGGTGGTTCCGATGGTCGGGGTCTCTTCGGGGGTATCGACCGTGTACTGTTCGGTCACGTCCTCAACGCTAGAGGTGTAAGCCTCAACGCGGCTGTCTCCCTCGAACGAGGTGACGAAAACGTAAGTACCGGAAGCGCCTTCCTTCAGCTTGAAGCCGTTGGTGCCAATCGACGGGTAGAAACCGTTCTTGGCGGGGACGGTGGTCGAGGAAATGACTTCGGCCTTGTCCTTGTTGGCTTCCTTAACTTCGGTGCCCTTGGGGAAGAACAGGAGTTCCTGCTTCAGGGTTGCGCCGTCCTTATCGAACTCGGCGTTGCCGGTGAACTCACCGTGGTTGGTGGGCAGGCCGTCAACCCACATGTCGTCCACCATGTAGGTGCCGCCCTGAGTGGTGCGGATAGACGCAGCGGTGTTGATCTTGGCCTTGTGGCGGAAGCTGTTCGTCTCGTTGGCGGCAGCGTAACCGTCGGTCCAGTCCTCGTGGATGTACTTGGAGTAGTCGCCCTGATTGTTCTTGGTGACCTTCCAAACCCAAGTGACGAAGCCGGGCTTGAGTTCTTCGGTGGGGGTGACGGTGGCGGTCTGGGTGCCTTCACCGTCGAACGTCAGGGTTGCGGTACCGACAGCCTTAGCGTCGGCGGGGACCTCGTTAGAAGCAGCGGGAGCGTTCTCGCCAGTGTAGTAGGCGGTGCCTTCGTACTTGACGGGAACCTTCTTGCCGTCGATCTCAAGCCACTTTCCGTCGCCGTAATCCTTCTTAACGGAAGCGGTCAGGGTGTCGGAAATGCTCTTGCCGTCTGTGTACTTGGATTCACCGACGTTCGAGGTGCCCTCGGGCTGGAAGTCAAAGATGGCCTTCCACTTCGGGCCGGGCTTCTCAACCTCTTCAGGGTCGCCAGCAACAGCGTTACGGTCACCGTATGTCAGGGTTTCCTGAACGCCCCAGCCGACAACGTACTTCGTGAAAGTACGGCGAATGCCGGAGGTGTAGTAAATCTTGTAGCTGACCTCACCGTTACCGGTGGCCTTCCAGTGGAGCGTTTCGGGAGTAGTAGTACTCACGCCGTTCCACGTGTTCGTGCCGGTCTCCGTAAAGACTGCGGGGCCGCTCAGTTCGACGCGAATCGGGATATTCGCAACGGCTTCGCCGCGCTCGTTGAAGCCCTGAATGTCCTTGATGACACCTTCACGGTCATTGTCACCAGTGTGGGAGCCTTCGCTGTAACCACTGGTCGCGATAGAGCGAGCCTCAGCGGCGTACTGGACTGCACGGTTGTACACGTCCATACGCTGAGCCTTCACCTGATTCACGTAGTGATTCACGGACTCCTGAATATCGCGTCCGGCCTGATTCTGCTCAAAGTTCGTGTGAACAAGAAGCGAAACAGCGGCCTGATTCACGGATTCTTGGTCCTTCGCGTGCTGACTAAACACGAAAGCCATCTGCTGAGTGTTCAAGTGCAGCTCTTCGGGGCCGAGCATACGAGACTCAGACAGAGTGGACTTCGTAACCACGTCAGCGGGCGTGGGGTTCGGGAGCCACATCTGCACACAGTAAACGGGGTATTCCTGATCGGCGTTCGAGGGAGCCTGATAGCCACCCATCCACGACTGGTGGCCGTCACCGATGTTGATGTACAGGCCACCGCCGACGGGGGCAGCGTTCGCGGCCTGCTGTACTGATGGAATGGAGCTTGCAGCACCGAAAGCACTGCCAGCAACAATCGCGCAAGCACCAAGGGACCAAAGTGCTCGGCGGAAGCGGCTCGACTGAGCGGGCCGCGCATGGGTAGGTGATGTAGTCAAAACATCATTCCTTTCGTGTTGTACTTGTTTGCAAACAATCCGGCAAGGCATGTAAACCGTTTTGCCCTACCGGGGGCTTGGTAGAAATACCTGAGTATTTCTAAGACTTTAGTTTACGCGCGCCACGTGTAGTGGCCTCGTGTAGTGGTTTTTTCAACAGGTTTGTCACTGGCCGATTCTTCTTCCTTTTCCTCTTCTTCTTCGGGGAAAAACCCAAGGCGGTCAGCGATGGCACCCGAATATAGGCAAACCATGAAGAAGAAGAATACTGTCACGAAACCTGAATATCCGTCTGCCGGGTATCCCGCTTCGGCTTTATACATGAGGAACGATAAAACCAAGAACGGGGTGAGGAAAGCGAGTGCGTGGCGTTCAATGAAGTTCTTGACGTGCGTCCATGCGCGTTTGATTGTTGCGGGCATTTGTCTATGCCTCCCTTTACGGTTGTACGCACCCGTGTGGGCGCTCCTGTTTTGTACAAGGCAACAATAACACATGCTGTACACAAATAGTCGCACTATGGCATGGCGTGTGTCACTTTCTTGGGAGACGGGATTCGATAAAAGCAAAAACCTCACCCGCCCCACTAGGAGCAGCCTCAAACCGCTGGACCACCTCGAAATGAGAACCGTCCAGCCTCTTACGAGTACCGGAAGCGAGATAGGCGAACGGTGGAAGCAAAATCGCATACTCCTCACGAACCACTGGACGCTTCTTCCTCCCACCGGTCTTAGGCCATACGAGATAGCGGACAAGGGCTTTAACAGGCTCTTCCCTAACCGCTTTCGCAGCCTTCAAGCGGGCCTGCTCTTCCGCCCATTCTGGATATCTGGAAGCAAGTAAGGCTAACTGGCGGCTAAGACTCATGTTACTATTCTACTTATAGGTTGCATTAGATGCACTACTTATAACTACTTATATAGGAGATAGGAGTCTGTGTTGAAGGAGTACTTGCGGGTAGGCCAAGCTGCGAAGGTTCTCGGCATATCTCCCTCCACTGTCAGACTGTGGTGTAGGCAAGGAAAGCTGGAATACCATATGTCGATTACTGGGGAGAAGATTTTCTACCCCTCAGAGCTTGAGGATTTCAAGCGGGAAAAACTGGGCCTCGCCCCTGTAGAGGGGAAGGTTTTCTTTTACGTGAGGTCATCTAATGACAATGATGTTCTCATTGAGACTCAGTTGGAGAAATTGAGGGCGGCTTATGGTGAGCCAGACAAAGTTTTCCAAGATAAAGCGTCGGGGCTTAATGAGAAACGTCAAGGGCTTAAAGCTCTTCTCAATGCCGTGAAGCACGAAGAAGGCAAGGTCGAAGTCTATGTGACCAATAAGGACCGGCTGACTAGGTTTGGGTTCGCTTATTTAGTGGAGCTTCTTGAGGCTTACGGCGCTGAGGTAGTCGTTCTCGACAGCTCAGAAACCCATGAACCTCACGCGGTCCTAATGGAAGATTTCATGTCTCTCTTGGCTTCTTTTAGCGGCAAGTTCTATCGCTTGAGGGGCTGGGAGCAGCAGCGCAAACTCGTTGACAGCGTAAGCAAGAATCTAGAAGGCAAGTAAGACAGGAGAAGGGGCGCGTGGTCAAAAACCAGACTTACAGGGCGTTCGCCGCGCGCCCTACCATGATCTTGGACTTGGAAGGGGAGGTGTTGGATACCTCTTCCGTCTTAAGTTTGCTTGCATCTGAAATCCGAGACATCTCTGGATACGCCATTTATGTGGTGCGCAATGACGTGGTTTTAGGGGAACGACTAGCGGCCATTACTGTATCTGCGCCTGCCGAGGCCGGTCGCCAAGCAGGTATCACTCTTCCCGAGTTTCTGGCGACTGAGCGAACAGGCAAGTCGCGTAAAGAACGATTGGTCCAGTACAACGTCGTTGCAGCTTACCGCTCATGGCAGGAGCGCATTAAAGCCGCAAATGGCGATAGCTCTAAATACGTGAGCCAGGGGTGGAGGCGAACCGCGAACGCCGCTGCACCCACATATGGTGGGGATTACATTAACTTGGGTGCTGTAGACCGCCAGTATGCGCTCATTGAAAACAGCCCCTCTATCGACCACGAAATCATCTTGAAAATGCTTATCCACGGGCGCTGGTATCGACTGATTTTTGACTTTGATGCCGTCCGCTTCTCTGAGGGTAAAGTCACTCTCCCTCTCATTAGGATTCAGGATAGCCAGCCTGTTTTCATCTTCACTGTTGTAACCGACAATCCTGTTGTCCAGTTTTCGGGCGACTGGGTGGTTGGGGTAGACGTTGGTATCGACGACTACGCCACCGTGGTTGTACGTGACACCAAGACAGGGCGGATAGTTTACGAAACGACGCTCTCCCAGCGGGTCCATTCACTATGGAACTCTGTTAAAGCCTCCGAACGGCAGGTGCGTTTCCTCAGAAGGAAAGCCGATCAACTCCTCTGCCAGAGGCAAGCCAGAATGTCGGCACTTGATGAAGCACAGCTTCACCGTGAGGCGAGTTCTAGGAAGAAACGCGAGTTGGCTATTCTCGCCGCACAGGAGATAGCCGCTCTATCCCACAGGTGGGGGAACGCGGTCGTAGCGGTGGAGGACCTTAGCTGGATTGTGGACACGATGCAGAATGGGCGGTGGAATCGCGGAGCGTTCGTGCAGTGGCTCACCCATTACGTCTCACAGAATGGTGGCTGGGTCGTAGCCGTAAACTCTGCGAACACCTCGCAAATGTGCCACGTTTGCGGTGCGCGCGTTACGCATCCTAGCCACAAGGTATCCATCTGCCCTGAGCACGGAGCAATAGACAGGGACGCGAATGCCGCCGCGAACATCGCTGCACGCGCTGTATCCAAAGTATCCAAAGCGAGAAAAACGCGCGCAAAGAACCGCAAACTCCAAGCACAGAAGCCTCTTAAGACACCTGTGGCTAGAGACTCCTTGAAATATCCGGGCAGGGATAGGACGAAGAGTGTTCCCACTCCGAAGAGGAAAAAACTTAAGGGGGTGAAAACCCCCTTAAGCCCCGCTAGGGTACAAGCCGCCCGCTTGGTGACCAGCGTACTAGCGGACCGAGGCGCACGCGGCACTTCGGAGACCAGTAAGGCGGCTCTCAAACAGGGTCACGTAGCTTACAACAAAAACGAGCTATGCAGCCCTTTTTGATACGCTTGTTCTTGAGTAATAGAACCTGCCTGAGCGCATAGAAGTCCGTCACGTTGTAGTGGCGGCTCGTGTGATGCCACGCGACAGGCTGTAGGTACATTTCTTTCAAGAATGCGGCGGGATACCGGTCGAGGTTTAACACTGCGACAAGCTCACGACCTAAGCCGTTCAGGATGTCATCTTTACGCCACTTACTGATCGGCCTTTCACCGTTCTCGTAAGCAATAGCCGCGTTAACACTCATCGACCGGTTGGATAGGTAGCCTCTCCCGCGCATCACAGTCCCTTTGCTTAGTAGCGGCGCATGGGTGAGCCACCATCTTCACATTCAGCGCAAATCAGGTACCCGTAACGCAAGTAGGTTTCATACGCCGCCACAGCGGTCGTCTTGAACGTATGCCGGTTACGGCAATGCCACAGGTACGCCTTGCGGGGGTCGCCCTGCTGGATAGGCAGAGTCGATTCAGCCCACCAAGGAGCCATTGCCACAGCATCCACGTAGGGAAGGTCTTGCTGTTGTGCCATTGTCTTTTTCCTTTCGCTAAAACGCTGTTATGCGTCCACGGTTAAACAACTACGAATGTTTGCACACTCCCATAATTCAGGGGACGCGAGAGACTGTACTTCAAGCGGCGCAAGAACACCCTCACGGCAGATCGACGCAAGGAGACGCATCGTGTCCGAACGGGTCTTACCGCCCGCCCTACCTGCTTCACGTAACAGTGAACGCACTTGCTTACGTAAAACACTATTCCCCGAACGCAAAAGTAGGAGCTTGTTGTCAATGTATGGATGGAACATGGGTTTGCTGGACTCAATGATGAGCGTGAAATAAAAATCTCCGTACTTCACCATCGGATACCGGCCACTACCCGCTTCAACGTTCAGCCCGCGATTGCACAGCATGGATACGAGTCCGTTGCGGAGCCTTACGCTCGCAATACCACTGCCCCCACCTTGGAGAACCAAGTCATCACTAACCGACGGGTCCCCGTACTTGTTAGCAAGGAGAATGGGCGCTAGTTCGCTCGCGCAATAACTGTGCATCGTCACCCCGTTATACAAGTGCATGGGGGTTGCGGGAATCTGATGCGGAATAGAAGCCGCTGTTGCTTGCAGATCGCCTATAGAAATACCAATACTCATTTCAGGTCCTTAACGCCGACATGTTGTTACTAGCCAACGCTCACAAACCACATAGGCGAACCCGTTAAAAGCCCCTCAGATTGGCTGTTCTTCAACAGGACAACCCTCGGGGCTGGCGAGGTGGACACGCTCTGCCACGCGGCAGCAAACGCCGTCCCACCGTCTACCGGAGTGGAATAGGACGCGACATACAGCGTCGCAGGCATTACCTCGAACATCGTTGCAGCTTGCTTACTGGGAGTGTCATGCCAGCCGATAATGAGGGCCGCGCTGTCCCACCCGTCGGGGAGATTACGGACAACAGGGTTTCCCGCTTCGTCGCTCTTACGGAACAACTGTTCCCAGATCGCATAGGAGCCGTTCGCTGTTTGTATGTTGATCGCGTTATCCGCGTCCACGCGCTTAGCGTCACCAACGTGAGCGACGTACAAGGCGCTTGATGCGCCGTCTGAGAGGAAGTAGTAGCCCGCTTCTAACGTTGAGGTCGTACAGCCGCCCGGAGTGGTGTTGAGGTCTTTGCTGTAGGCAACGACATACATTTCCGCGTCGTTAAGTGTCTTGTATGCGGACGCTAGATCACTCTTGAGGGGTTGCGTGAGGCTTAAGCACCCGTCGTCATACGAGACGTTAGACGTATCCCACGATGCGCCGCCGGGTAGCGCGGGGAACAGTGTCCAGCTCGTCACGCCAGTATTAACAGGCCGTGCCACTCCCGCGTTTGCTACGCCTTTTTCTGACCGTTCAGTGTTTTCTTGAAGCTGTTTCTGGGCCTCTTGGAAAGCGTCTTTCTCGGGGTTGAAACGCCCCGACGCGAACAGCCAAATACCCACTACCGCTAGGACAGTGAGCACGATAGCGATGGGCGTGAGAATGACAGCTACGCGCGCGCCTTTGTCTTTGCCCTCATCGGTTGAATAGTCGATGTTATCGACGGCTTGTGAGGCTCGCTTAAACGGTGAACGAATCATTTTTCTTCTTGGTCCTTTAGGGGGAAGCGGCGGCTCGGTCACAAAACAGTGTTACGAGCCGCCGCGCTCCGTGTGATGGGCGGGATATTTAGATCGAGTTGCGCTTCCTGAGTACAGTAGCCGCTCCGCCAGCCAACAGGAACACGCTCATCCCGACCAGTGGCATGAATGTTGTGCCCGTGTGAGCGAGGCTCGCGCTTGGCTTCTGGGGAGCCGGAGGCTCACTGGTCGGCGTTGGCGCGGGGGTTTCGTTTCCAGTGGGTGTGGGAGGCTGCGTGCCGGGAGTTTCCGGCGCGGGAGTGGAAGGTGTTGCACTCGGGGAAGGTGACGGGGCCTTGGGCAGCTCGACAACTTCATTGTCAGCGGCCCAACCGTCTGTCGCGTCTTGAAGAAGGTACTTCCCCCAATCGCCGGGCTGATTATTCTTTTCAACGCTCCACACCCATGTGACGTAAC
>ERZ1674236.310-NODE-310-length-10215-cov-6.717815_pt1 | contig 10215 bp, 9 predicted proteins | sample MGYA00581210_ERZ1674236 | MGnify/ENA primary metagenome ERZ1674236 (study PRJEB41354, sample SAMEA4873328) | human saliva metagenome | biome: human-associated habitat [ENVO:00009003]; feature: mouth environment [ENVO:08000002]; material: saliva material...
GAGGTTCTTTGCATTCCATTCGCTCTCGCCGTGGCGGAGCAGCACCAGTTTGTAGCTCATGTCTCCATTGTCCCACAGGTTCCAACCCTCCTCATACATCCCGTGGGGTTGATCACGCCACAGCTTGGACGCCGGACCGCAAGGGGGACGAGGCCTCGCCTCCGACACCGCGGAACGAGGCCCCCTTATCTTGTGCGGACAAAGACCCCGGCCATACCCTGATTACCCCCTGACTGCCCCTCGGAATACCCCTGAGTTCTTTGAGATTCCGAGGTTTTACATGATTACCGGAACAGTGTGTGCCCCTCGTATTTTCCCGTACGGTTAGGTTCATGATCATCACACGACGCACCCTGACAGCCTCCGCTCTCGTCGCTGCGACCACGCTCGCCCTGGGCGCCTGTGGCTCCTCGAAGCCCCAGACTCCCGCGGCTGCGCCCACCGCCGAGGCCACCGCGGCTGCACCCACCCAGTCCGCAACTCCCGCCTCGGTTCCGACGGTCCCGGGTTACCGCCCCGGCGAGATCCCCCCGATCCCGCTCTTCTCGGTTCCCGCGATCGATGTGTTCGCCTCGAACGCAGACAAGGCCGTCGTCCAGTCGGCCTCCTCGTCCCTCGCCTCCGTTCCGGGCGTGACGGTCTCCCCCGCCAAGTGCGACGGCACGTCCCTGGTGTCCGGCTCGACGGTCCTGGGCGGCGACGGCTCCGCCGTTTCCTCCAGCGATAAGGGCACGGTCGTCAACGACGGCACCGGATCCGGCGTCATCACCGAGGGCCCCATCTCCATCATCTACGGCGGCGACGGCTCGGGCACCTACTCCAACGCCGACACCATGGTGACCATCACCGTCGAGGCCGACGGTTCGGGCACCTACTCCACGACGACGACCAGCATCATCCTGGACGGCAATGGCGGCGGCAACTACTCCAACGCGACCTCCATGGAGTCGATCATCAACAACGGTGACGGCTCCGGCCAGTTCTCCAAGGGCACCGTCACGATCATCAACAACGGCGACGGCACGGGCAGCTACTCGGACGAGAAGCTGACGATTCAGAACAACGGCAACGGCACGGCCACCGTCAACGGCGTGACCGTCAACGATGCTCCGAAGGTCGAGAAGGTCGGCAAGCTCGGCAAGTTCCCGGCCGTCGAGTCCCTCAAGCCCGTCGAGTCCTGCGGCACGGTCATCACCCTGGAGGACGGCGTCCTCTTTGACTTCGGCAAGTCCGACATCCGCCCCGAAGCCGCCCAGACCCTGAAGAGCCTGGCAGGCGTGCTCAACAATGCGAAGGTTCCCACCGCCCACATCTACGGCCACACCGACTCCATCTCGGACGAGGCCTTCAACCTCCAGCTCTCGCAGGAACGCGCGGATGCCGTGTCCGCCGAACTGAAGAAGGACGGCGTCAGCGCAACCCTGGACGCCACCGGCTACGGCGAAACCAAACCCATCGCACCCAACGAAAACCCCGACGGAAGCGACAACCCCGCCGGGCGCGCCCTCAACCGCCGCGTCGAAATCTTCATCCCCGCCTTCTAACCCACACCCACATCAATCCAAAGCTGAGCGCCTGGGCGAGACTCCTCGCCCAGGCGCTCAGCCCTACGCCATGGCTCGCACCCCCAAGGGCGGCAAGCACAGAGAATGTAACACTTTTACACATTTACCGAACCACTATACAGGCGGACTGTTTTCCCTTAGGGTGAGGGCATGAACACCGCGCGCTCCACCCTGACAGTTATCACACTCGCCGCCGCGACCACCCTCGCCCTGGGTGCCTGCGCGGCTTCCAAGCCCCAGGATCCAGCGGCCTCACAAAGCGCAGCTACATCCACTCCCTCCCCGTCTACCTCAACCGACACCATTCCAACGGTGCCGGGGTACCGCCCGGGCGAGATCCCCCCGGTCCCACTCTTCTCAGTTCCCGCTATCGACGTGTTCGCCTCCAACGCAGACAAGGCCGTCATCCAGACCGCCTCCTCATCCCTCCAGTCCGTCCCTGGCATCACGGTCTCCCCCGCCAAGTGCGACGGCAACGTCCTCATCTCAGGCAGCACGGTCTTCGGCAGCGACGGCTCAGCATCAACCTCGACAGGAAACGGGGTCATCATCAACAACGGAGACGGCGCAGGCTCGATCGTCGAAGGCCCTATCACCATCACCTACGGCGGTGACGGCAGCGGGTCCTACGTCAACTCCGACACCCATGTGTCCCTGTTTATCCTTTCGGACGGTGGGGGAACATACTCCGCCGGGCCGGTCAGCGTCTTCATTGACAGCCGCGGCTACGGCAACTACTCCAACTCCGAGACCGACGAGAGTATCGTCAACAACGGCGACGGCTCGGGCAACTACTCGGTCGGGAAAACATTGATCTATAACAATAGAGATGGATCGGGCAGCTATAGCGATGGAACATTGTCGATCATCAACTATGGTGACGGGACGGCTTTGGTGAACGGCGTGACGATCACGGACGCACCCAGGGTCGAGCCGCTCCCTGCGCTCGGGAAGTTCCCGCCGGTGGAGTCTTTGAAGCCGGTGGAGTCCTGCGGCACGGTTATTACTCTTGAGGACGGTGTGCTCTTCGATTTCGGTAAGTCCGACATCCGCTCCGACGCGGCCCACACCCTGTCCAAGCTCGCCACCGTCCTCAACGACGCCAAAGTCCCCGCCGCCCACATCTACGGACACACCGACTCCGTCTCCGACGAAGCCTTCAACCAAAAACTCTCCGAAGACCGAGCTAACGCCGTGTCCGCCGAGCTGAAGAAGGACGGCGTGAGCGCCATCCTCGACGCCACCGGCTACGGCGAGTCGAAGCCCGTCGCACCCAACGAGAACGCCGATGGTTCGGACAACCCGGCCGGCCGTGCGCTCAACCGCCGCGTCGAGATCTTCATCCCCGCCTTCTAGTACTCTGATTGACGTTTGACCAACCGATCAACATACGAAAGGGAGACACCATGTCCCTGAAGTCCTTCCTTCCCGCCGCTGCCGCCCTGGCCGTCGCCACCGTGGCCCTGACCGGCTGCACCCAGACCGCCAACGTCTCCGGCGACGACTCCTCCGCCCCCGCGGCTTCGTCCACCCCCGAGGCCTCGAGCAACCCGCGCACGGACACCAAGACCGATTCGTCCACCGACTCCGGTAAGTCCGATGCAGCCGGTGCCTTCACGGTCAACGAGTCCAACGCGCACGTCGAGATCCCCGCAGGCACGAAGACCGTCGTCGTCAACGGCTCGAACAACCACATTGAGGGCGAGGCCGTCTCCGAGATCACGATCAACGGCTCCCAGAATTCCGTCGAGGTGAAGTCCGCCGACAAGGTCTCCTTCACCGGCTCCAATAACGCTGTCCAGTACGACGACGGAAAGGCTCCTCAGGTTGGCAGCGACTCGGGCGCGAATAACGTCGTCTCCAAGGACTGACATCCGACGCACCTGAGGGGTGGCACGCATAACGCGTGCCACCCCTCACCTGTGTACAAAGAATTGCGGGCGCACCTTTCGGTGCGCCCGCAATTGCGTCGTGAATCAGGCGCGAGCCTTGCGGTAAGCCTCGACGATCGGAGCGGGAATGCGACCGCGATCGGACAGCTCGAGTCCCTCTTCCTTTGCCCAGGCGCGAATCTTCGCGTTCTCCAGGCGCTGCGTGGGGTTGCCGGCGTTGCCACGGCGGCGGGTCGAACCCACCTTGCGACCAGCCTTAATGTAGGGCTGAATGGCCTCGGCAAATTCCTCGAAATGCTCGCGGCTCAGATCAATTTCGTACGACGCGCCATTAAACGCGAAGCGGACAGTCTGATCGGCGGGGGTGCCATCGAAGTCGTCGACAATTTCGACAATCTTCTTCGTCTTTTTCATGTATTCATTCCTCTCGAAGTATTTGGCTTCATTCTCTGACGAGTTCAGATGCGTATTGCACTGCAATTAGAGTAGCGCAATTCAAACAATTCAGATCGTTCGATCATTCATTCTGAGAACGTGACGTGCGCTGCATCGATTTATACCTAGGTCTAATTGAAAGTTATACTCGTAGGCAGCCCGAGGCCGATTTGGCCTCACCCGGAAGCATTGAACGAGGAGATCCAGTGAGCCGAGCACACCACCCCCGAGCGGCGGCCTGGGAGCTCTACTTCACGACAACGGCTCGCCTCACCGAGCGCATCGAAGCCGCCCTCAAGTGCAAGGCCGGTCTGTCGATGCCCGAATACTCTGTGCTGCTCATGACCGACCGCGCCGGCGAGGAAGGCGTACGCCCCTCCCTCCTGGCCCACCAGGTCGTCTTCTCACGCTCGCGCCTCACCCACACGATGAAGCGCCTCGAATCCCGAGGCCTCATCGAGCGCCGCCCCTGCGAAGGCGACGGCCGCGGAGGCCTCGTCTCCCTGACGCCGGCCGGCAAGACCCTCTTCGACGAGGCCGCCCTGGTCCAGCGCGACGTCATCCGCCGCCTGTTCCTCGACGACATCACGCCGGAGGAGATCGACATGCTCACCGGCCTGTTCACGCGGGTGAGCGAACGCCTCGACTCCGACACGCCATGTCCGTGAGCACGCGCCGCCTCGCGGTCGCAACGCTTCTCACCGGGATCATCGCCGGCCTCGTCGGCCTGGCGTGCATCCATCTGCTCCACTGGATCCAGGCGATCGCCTGGGACATGCACGGCGGCACTCTCCTGGAAGCCGTGAGTGCGGTTTCTCCCGCCCGTCGCGTCGGGATCTTGACGCTCGCCGGTGTCGTCGGCGCCCTGTCCTGGTTCCTGCTGTTCCGCCGCAACACGGCCGTCACTTCGGTGTCCGGCGCGGTGGGTGGGACCCCCATGCCTCCCCTGCGCGCCACCTGGCACGCCCTGACCCAGGTTCTCATCGTCGGCCTCGGCGCCTCCGTGGGGCGCGAGGTCGCCCCACGCGAGATGGCCGCCGCGTTCAGCGCGGCCGCCGCCGACCGCCTGGGCCTTACCCCCGAGGACCGGCGCATCATCGTCGCGTGCGGCGCGGGCGCGGGCCTAGCCGCCGTGTACTCGATCCCCCTGTCGGGCGCGATCTACACCCTCGAGATCCTCCTCGTCTCCCTGTCCGCGCGTGCCGTCGCCCCCGCGCTCATCACCTCGGGGATCGCGGTCCTCGTCTCCACGGGATTCACGAGGCCGGCCTTCTTCTACACGGTCCCGACCCTCACGCCGTCGCTCTCCTTGACGGTCTTCGGCGCGCTCATGGGGCCGGTGCTCGGCGCCGCTGGGCGGGCATTCAAAGAGGCCGTCGCACGCACCGGCGCGATCCGACCGCGCGACTGGCGCATCCTCATCACCCTGCCGTTCGCGTTCGTCGTCGTCGGCCTGGTCTCCACCCGCATTCCATCAGTGCTCGGCAACGGGCAGGCCAGCGCACAGACACAGTTCGATGCGACATGGGCGGCGGGCGCGGGACTCACGTTCGCGCTGTTGATCCTCCTCGCCAAGACGGCCACCACGTTCCTGACGATCGGCGCGGGAGGCTGGGGCGGCGTCTTGACCCCCGCAGTCGCGCTCGGCGCTGGACTGGGGGCCGTCATCGGCTTGCCGTGGGCGGCCGCCTGGCCCGGATCCGAGATCGCCGCCTTCGCCTTTATTGGCGCGGCCGCATTCCTCGGCACGTCCATGAAGGCGCCCTTCACGGGGCTCATCCTGGTCATCGAGTTTACCGGCCAGGGCGCCACGATCCTCGTGCCCGCGGTCCTCGCCGTCGGCGGCGCGACGGCGGCCGCGACCTGGCTGAGCCACCGCACGTCAGTAGGTCGCAGCGCCCGCTGAGCCGCCGTGCCCACCCCTCACCGCGCATCACCTCCCTGGGCGCCCCGGCCTCGTCCCCGAGGAGAGGAACCTCAGATCTGCGCGAGCGCCTGATCCAGGTCCGCGATCAGATCATTCGCGTCCTCCAGTCCGACCGCAAGGCGCAGGAGCGTGCCGGGCACACCGCCCACGCCGCCGACGCGCGTCGAGTGCGTCATGATCGCCGGGTGCTCGATGAGGGACTCCGGCGCGCCCAGGGACGCTGCCAGGGCAAAGACGCGCGTGCGCGTCGTCAGCTCGATCGCGGCCTCCTCCGTGGCGACCTGGAAGGAGAGTACGCCTCCCACGCCGTCCGGGTTCTGACGCTGAGCCAGCTCGTAACCCGGGTCCGAGGCCAGCCCCGGATAGTGGACCGCGGTGACCTTCGGGTGGGTGGTCAGGAACTCGGCGACCTTCTGCGCGTTCTCGCAGTGGCGCTCCACGCGCAGGGCCAACGTTTTCAGGCCGCGATGGGTCAGGTACGTGTCGCGCGGGGAAGGCACGTGCCCGAGGGCCATCTGCAGCTTGACGGCCTCGGCGGCGGCGTCACGCTCCCCAAAGAAGGGGTCGACGTGCGCGGGCAGCTCCAGGCCGTCGCGCAGAATGAAGGCGCCGCCGACCACGTCGGAGTGGCCGCCCACGTACTTGGTCGTCGAGTGCACGACGACGTCCGCGCCCAGCTTGAGGGGGCGCTGCAGGACCGGCGTCGCGAAGGTGTTGTCCACGATCAGCAGGCCGCCCACCTCGTGCGTGAGGGCCGCAATCGCGGCGATATCCGTGACCAGCAGGAACGGGTTCGAGGGCGTCTCCACCCACACGATCTGCGGGCGCGACCCGCGAATCACACGCTCGGCCTCGGCCAGGTCGGTGAGGTCCACAGCCTCGGAGGTGATGCCCTCAGCGGGCTTGATAACGCTCAGGAGCTTGTGGGTGCCGCCGTACACGTCGGTCGAATGCACGACATGGTCGCCGGGGCGCGCCAGCAGGCGGATCACCATGTCCTCGGCGCTCATGCCCGAGGGGAACGCGAAGCCGTGCGTCGCCCCCTCCAGGGCCGCGAGCGCGCCCGCGAACGCGTTGGTCGTCGGGTTGCCGCAGCGCCCATACTCGTAGCCTTCTCTCAGCTCGCCGGGCCGATCCTGCACGAACGTCGATGCGACGTGAATCGGTGGCACCACGTCGCCCGTGATGGGGTCCGGGTCGAACCCTGTGTGGATGGCCAGCGTGGAGAAGGTCGTACAGTCAGGCGTGCTCATGCCTCCACGCTACGAGGCCGGGGCCGCCGATGCCGGAGGGTTTCGTCCGCCGGTCGATTGTGACAGCGCGCGCCTACACCCAGCCGGCGAGGGCGATGCGCGCCTGCTCCTCCAGGGACGCGACCGCGCCCTCCGAGTCATTGCCCCACGGCACGTAGTGGAAGTCCCCTCCCCCGGCCTCGACGAAGGTCTCGCGGTTGAGCTGGTCGATCTCCTCGAGAGTCTCCAGGCAATCCGCCATGAAGCCCGGGCAGATGACATCCACGCGCGGGCACTTCGCGGCGCCCAGCTCGGCCATCTCCTCGATGGTCTGCGGACCCAGCCACTCGGCTCGCCCGAACACGGACTGGAAGGTGGCCGTCAGGGACCCCATCGCCAGGCCCAGGCGCGACTCGAGGGAGGCGACCGTGTGACGGCACTCGGCGCGGTAGGGGTCCCCGGCCTCGTCCATGGCGACCGGGATCGAATGGAAGGACACGACGACGCGGTCCCCCGTCAGGAAGTTCGGGCGTCCCACGCGCTCCCAATGGCGCTCGAGGGCGGTCGCGAGCGCCTCGATGTACGCGGGGGCGGCGGGGAAGGAACGGTGCAGGCGCAGCTCAAAGCCGTCGCGGTTGCGGCCGATCCAGCTCGCGACCGCGTCGTTGATCGTCGTCACCGTCGAGGCCGCGTACTGCGGGTAGGCGGGCAGGATCGCCACGCGGCGCACACCATCAGCGTGCAGGCGGTCCAGGACCGAGCCGATCGAGGGCTGTCCGTAGCGCATCGCGACCTCGACGCGCACGCCCGGCAGGCGCTCGCCGAGGAGGCGGGCCTGCTCACGGGTGTAGTGCATAAGCGGCGAGCCCTCATCCATCCAGATGCTGCGGTACTTACCCGCGACCTCGCGCGGTCGAACACGCAGGATGATGCCCTCCAGGATGGGCTTCCACAGGAGCGGGCTCATCTCGATGACGCGGCGGTCGGAGAGGAACTCGCGCAGGAATGCGCGCACCGGGCCGGGCTCGGGAGCGGTCGGCGTCCCAAGGTTGACCAGGACAAGGGCAGGCTGCGCCTCGCCATGGTGCGCATGGATCGACGTCGACGTGGTGGCTGCTGCGTCCTGGGAATTCGTCACGCCACCAGCCTAATGTTCACGTTCCCCCGTGTCGCTGACGCGGTGTCACCTCCCTGGATCACCGATTGAGCGGCTTGCACGCGCCCCTCGTCCACACACAAGGGTGCCCCGCCTGCGACAGGCGGGGCACCCCACGTTGTTTGATGCGAGCCTAGGCGACTCGCGCCCTCCTCACGGAGGAGTCAGGCTCAGGCCTGGCCGTTCTGCGAACGGATGAACCACGCCTGCTGCTCGAAGCGACGGATGAAGTCGTTGAGGATGTCGGCGGAGGCGGAGTCCTCGGCGTCGACCTTCTCGTGCACGTCGCGCATGGTGCCGACGGTCGCGTTGATGGCGGCGACGGCGAGCTCCTCAGCGTCAGAGGTCTTGATGATCGTCTCGGGGACGGTCGGCAGGGTGTTGCGCTGGGCGACGACCTCGGGCAGGCCGTTGGGAACGACCTGGAGGGCGCGCATGCGCTCGGCGATCTCGTCGGTGGCCTCGCGGGCGATATCGACGACCTCGTCGAGGTAGAGGTGCAGCGAGCGGAAGCCCTCGCCGGTGATGTTCCAGTGCAGCTGCTTGCCCACGAGGGACAGAGCGGTCACGTCGGTGAGGACCTTCTGCAGGTTGCCTGCGAGAACGTCGGAAGCCTTGAAGCCGGTGGACTCAACGGTCATGTTGTTTCTCCTGTGCATGTGTATTCGGTACGGGGCTCACCCTTGTGGGGCCGTGCCCTTCAGACACATCCATCTTGGCCCTTTGGTCCCAGGATTTCTAGTGCTGTCCACCGTTTAGTCAAATGTTTCACTATCCGGTAGCGACGAGGGAATAATCCTCGGATTTCAGCGTTTTATGATCATTGACGTTTTCATTTTTCGACTCAGGTTCGCCTAACCAATCTTGCCCGAGGCCACGGTTGCCTCCCACACATGCCTGGGAGCACTCCAGTCGTGAGACCCGCTCAGGTCGCGAGTCCTCATGAGGTTGTAGGGCATCAAGAGGAACGGCGGAATTGAAGCACCGCTGAAGCCCTGCCCCGGTCGGTACGCTTCCCGCGCGCACGCACATCCAACGAGTGGCGGCCAAGACCCTAGCAACGGCCACACTAACCCTTCAACGCGCACGTGAACGCGACAGGTGGCTGCCCAAACCCGGCAGGTGGCCGCCTGGGCCCACTAACACGCACGTTAACCCACCTGGTGGAGAGTGGGCGGTAGTGCCCAGCCGCCACTAGGTGGGTTTATCTGCGCATCAGAGGGTTGAGGCTGCCAGTAGATGGGCCCGGGTGCCAGTCCCACGGGGTAACAAAGTTCGCCCGCAGGCACCTACGGCTGCTGGATCGCGAAAAAACACACCCAACACTGCCCCTCCAGCAGCATTTCCGCAAAAAACTCGCCCAACGAGCGCAAAAACGCCGAATTTGGGCCATTTTGAGCGCGCCGGGCGAACTTTGTCGCGCTCACGCCCACCATCAGACCAAGCAGGGCGAAGAATATCGCGCACCAGGCGCGACAACGCGGCGACGTTGAAACCAACACCACCACTGCTCGCCCCCAACAAGGAACCGCTGAAACCGGCATCACCACTGCCACCGAAAAATGCACCAAAAACGCCCGTTTCTCACCCGCAAAGGCGACACCGGTTTCAGTCGAGGCTCGACCTGCGCCCGCAAAGGTGACGTCGGTTTCAAACCCACGCAAACACGCACGAGCAAAGGCGACATGGGTTTCAGACAACCGAGCCGCCTGGTCGACAGGGCCAGGCCGAGGGGCCCGGCTGGGGTTCGAGGCGCGGTGCCGAAGGGATTGGTGGGCCAGGCCACGGTGCCCGTGGGCGGTGGCGGGGCCTGGCCGGGCTTCAAGACGACGCGCCGAGCGAAGCTCGCAGCGCGGACGGCTCGCGGGCGGGCCGCTGCCCACGGGCGCACCAAGCAGCCCAGCCCCGTCAACGCATACAAAAACGCCCACCCAGAACCGGGTGGGCGTATCTGAGCCGCCTGTGGGAATCGAACCCACGACCTATTCATTACGAGTGAATCGCTCTG
>ERZ1674236.313-NODE-313-length-10202-cov-30.278999_pt1 | contig 10202 bp, 7 predicted proteins | sample MGYA00581210_ERZ1674236 | MGnify/ENA primary metagenome ERZ1674236 (study PRJEB41354, sample SAMEA4873328) | human saliva metagenome | biome: human-associated habitat [ENVO:00009003]; feature: mouth environment [ENVO:08000002]; material: saliva material...
TACGGCAAGGCGAGGCAACGCCGTACTGGTTTAAAGTTAATCCACTATACAAAAAACAGTTGATGCAGTTGGGGGCTATTATGGCTTTGACCGGCTGTACTTCCGTTGCCGATATGGTGGGATACGATACGGCATCGCTCAACGAGGCTGCCGCCAAAAACTATTCGCAAGTGGTACAGCAAGCGCAGTCGCAGCGCGTTTTGGACAACACCTCTCACACCTCACGCCGTATCAAAGCCGTATTCGAGCGCCTGAAGCCCTATGCCAACCAGGCCAACCAAACCGGCACACCTTTCAATTGGCAGATGAATGTTTTCCGCGGCAATGAATTGAACGCCTGGGCAATGCCCGGAGGCAAAATGGCGATGTACACCGGCATGGTCGAGCGTTTGAAATTGACGGACGACGAAATCGCCGCCGTTATCGGTCACGAGATGACCCACGCCCTGCTGGAACATGGCAAAAAAGCGATTGGCGGCCAAGTGCTGACGGGATTGGGCGGTTCTATTTTAGCGGGCGCATCAGGGGTCGATGCCAATATTGTTGGATTGGGCACGGATTTACTTGCTTCCAAGCCCTTTTCGCGCCATCAGGAAAGCGAAGCGGACGCAGGCGGCGTACGTTTGATGGCTCAGGCGGGCTACAATCCGGAGGCTGCCATCAGCGTTTGGGAAAAGATGAGCAAACTTGAAGGCAGCTCGTCCATTGCGATTTTGTCCACCCATCCGACCAATCAGACGCGCATCAACGCCATCCGCAGAATGCTGCCTGAACTCATGCCGATTTATCAGAAAAATAAACGATAAATTTTTTTGAATAAACTTTCTGCAACCCGGCATCGTTTTTTCAAATCAACCTGCAATCCCTTGCTTTAAATTTTCCTAAAAACAATTTAAATCAAAGTATTGTGCAATTTTCAATCAAGATTTTTCAGACGACCCCTCCGCCCCACCCAGCTCAGGTCGTCTGAAAAATTGTCAACATTTTCACCCAAATTACCAAGCAACCCAGACCCATTCGGCGTATAATACAGCATTTCCCAACCGCATTTGAGAGCTGAATCATGTCTGTTGTTTTGCCCTTGCGCGGCGTTACCGCCCTTTCCGATTTCCGTGTTGAAAAACTCTTGCAAAAAGCGGCCGCACTCGGCCTGCCCGAAGTGAAACTGAAAAGCGAATTTTGGTATTTTGTCGGCAGCGAGAAAGCACTGGATGCTGCGACTGTTGAAAAACTGCAAGCCTTGTTGGCGGCGCAAAGCGTTAAAGAAACGCCCGAAGCGCGCGAGGGCTTGCATTTATTTTTGGTAACGCCCCGCTTGGGTACGATTTCGCCGTGGGCTTCCAAGGCGACCAATATCGCGGAAAACTGCGGTTTGGAAGGCATAGAGCGCATCGAGCGCGGTATGGCGGTGTGGCTGGAAGGTCGTCTGAATGATGAACAGAAACAGCAATGGGCGGCTTTGCTGCACGACCGCATGACCGAATCCGTGCTGCCCGATTTTCAGACGGCCTCCAAATTATTCCACCATCTCGAATCCGAAACTTTCTCTACCGTTGATGTTTTAGGCGGCGGTAAAGAGGCTTTGGTTAAAGCCAATACCGAAATGGGTTTGGCACTCTCCGCCGACGAAATCGATTATCTGGTTGAAAACTATCAGGCTTTGCAGCGCAATCCGTCCGATGTGGAGCTGATGATGTTCGCGCAGGCAAACAGCGAACACTGCCGCCACAAAATCTTCAACGCCGATTTCATCCTCAACGGCGAAAAACAGCCGAAATCCCTCTTCGGTATGATTCGGGATACGCACAATGCGCATCCCGAAGGTACGGTCGTTGCCTATAAAGACAATTCGTCCGTGATTGAAGGCGCAAAAGTCGAGCGTTTCTATCCGAATGCGGCGGAAAACCAAGGCTACCGTTTCCACGAGGAAGACACACATATCATCATGAAGGTGGAAACGCACAACCACCCGACCGCCATTGCGCCGTTTGCGGGCGCGGCAACGGGTGCAGGCGGCGAGATCCGCGACGAAGGCGCAACGGGCAAAGGTTCGCGTCCGAAAGCGGGCTTAACCGGCTTTACCGTGTCCAACCTCAACATCCCCAACCTCAAACAGCCGTGGGAACAAGACTACGGCAAGCCGGAACATATTTCCTCGCCGCTGGACATCATGATCGAAGGCCCCATCGGCGGCGCGGCGTTCAACAACGAATTCGGCCGCCCCAACCTCTTGGGCTACTTCCGCACCTTTGAAGAGGAGTTTGACGGTCAAGTTCGCGGCTATCACAAACCGATTATGATTGCCGGAGGCTTAGGCAGCATTCAGGCACAACAAACACACAAAGATGAAATCCCCGAAGGCGCATTGCTGATCCAACTGGGTGGCCCGGGCATGCTTATCGGCTTGGGCGGCGGCGCGGCTTCTTCGATGAATACCGGAACAAACGATGCGTCTTTGGACTTCAACTCCGTACAACGCGGCAACCCCGAAATCGAACGCCGCGCACAGGAAGTGATCGACCGCTGCTGGCAGCTTGGCGACAAAAACCCGATTATCTCCATCCACGACGTCGGCGCGGGCGGCTTGTCCAACGCCTTCCCCGAACTCGTCAACGATGCCGGACGCGGTGCGGTATTCAAGCTGCGCGAAGTCCCGCTGGAAGAACACGGCCTCAATCCGCTGCAAATCTGGTGCAACGAATCGCAAGAGCGTTATGTGTTGTCGATTTTGGAAAAAGATTTGGACACCTTCCGCGCCATCTGCGAACGCGAACGCTGCCCGTTTGCCGTGGTCGGCACGGCGACCGACGACGGTCATTTGAAAGTACGCGACGACTTGTTCTCCAACAATCCCGTCGATTTGCCGCTGAACGTCTTGCTCGGCAAACCGCCCAAAACCACGCGCAGCGACAAAACCGTGAGGTCGTCTGAAAAACCGTTTAACGCGGGCAATATCGACATCACCGAAGCCGCCTACCGCGTTTTGCGCCTGCCTACCGTAGCCGCCAAAAACTTCCTGATTACCATCGGCGACCGCAGCGTCGGCGGCATGACCCACCGAGACCAAATGGTCGGCAAATACCAAACCCCCGTAGCCGACTGCGCCGTGACCATGATGGGCTTCAACACCTATCGCGGCGAAGCGATGAGCATGGGCGAAAAACCGACCGTCGCCCTGTTTGACGCACCCGCCTCGGGCAGAATGTGCGTCGGCGAAGCCATCACCAACATCGCGGCGGTCAACATCGGCGACATCGGCAACATCAAGCTTTCCGCCAACTGGATGGCGGCGTGCGGCAACGAAGGCGAAGACGAAAAACTCTACCGCACCGTCGAAGCCGTCTCCCAAGCCTGTCAGGCATTGGATTTGAGCATTCCCGTGGGCAAAGACAGCCTGTCGATGAAAACCGTATGGCAGGACGGCGCGGACAAGAAATCCGTCGTCTCGCCGTTGAGCCTGATTATCTCCGCGTTCGCACCTGTCAAAGACGTGCGCAAAACTGTTACGCCCGAATTGAAAAACGTCGAAGACAGCGTATTGCTGTTTATCGATTTGGGCTTCGGCAAAGCGCGTATGGGCGGCTCCGCGTTCGGTCAGGTGTACAACAATATGAGCGGCGACGCGCCCGATTTGGACGATACAGGTCGTCTGAAAGCGTTTTACAGCGTGATTCAGCAGCTTGTCGCCGAAGACAAACTCTTGGCGTATCACGACCGCAGCGACGGCGGCTTGTTTGCCACGCTGGCGGAAATGGCGTTTGCGGGGCGTTGCGGGTTGGATATCACATTAGGAAGCATACTTTTTGCAACCATGATAGCAACCTATACACCTGCCCAGATTGACCACGACCTAAGCCTTGTTAATGCTGGTTCTATCATCTCTACCAAAGAAAACATAATCCGTTCGCTGTTTAACGAAGAGCTTGGTGCAGTTTTGCAGGTTCGTGCAGAAGATGCTGACTATGTACTCAAGCAGTTTGACAAGAAAGAATTTTTTGTAAACAAGGGTGGCTTCTCTCCGCGCAAGATAGGAAAATTTGCCAGCCATTATATTGGCACAATCAATCCGACATCCGACCGTCTTGTAATCACTGCTGCTGATGAAACTCTGTTCGACCAAACCCGCGCCGACCTGCAACGCGCATGGCAGGAAACCAGCCACGCCATCCAAAAACTGCGCGACAATCCTGCCTGCGCCGACAGCGAGTTCGCCCTGATTGGCGACAACGAACGTAGCGCATTGTTTGCCGACGTGAAGTTTGACGTAAACGAAGACATCGCCGCGCCGTTTATCAACAGCGGCGCAAAACCCAAAATCGCCATCCTGCGCGAACAGGGCGTAAACGGACAAATCGAAATGGCCGCCGCCTTTACCCGCGCCGGATTCGATGCCTACGACGTGCATATGTCCGACCTGATGGCAGGCCGCGTCCACCTTGCCGACTTCAAAATGCTGGCGGCGTGCGGCGGCTTCAGCTACGGCGACGTACTCGGCGCGGGCGAAGGCTGGGCGAAATCCATCCTGTTCCACACCGCCTTGCGCGACCAGTTCGCCGCCTTCTTCGCCGACCCGAACACGCTGACATTGGGCGTGTGCAACGGCTGCCAGATGGTCAGCAACCTCGCCGAAATCATCCCCGGCACGGCAGGCTGGCCGAAGTTCAAACGCAACCTGAGCGAACAGTTCGAAGCGCGCCTGAGCATGGTTCACGTCCCCAAATCAGCCTCCCTGATCCTGAACGAAATGCAAGGCTCCAGCCTGCCCGTCGTCGTCAGCCACGGAGAAGGCCGCGCCGACTTCGCGCTTCACGGCGGCAAAATTTCAGACGACCTCGGCATCGCGCTGCAATACGTCGACGGACAAAACCATGTTACCCAAACCTACCCGCTCAACCCCAACGGCTCGCCGCAAGGCATCGCTGGCGTTACCAACGCCGACGGCCGCGTTACCATCATGATGCCCCACCCCGAACGCGTGTACCGCGCCGCACAAATGAGCTGGAAACCGGAAGACTGGACGGAACTCTCCGGTTGGTACCGACTCTTCGCCGGAGCAAGAAAAGCTTTGGGCTAACCGGCAGGCTGATTTGATTCGGCTTTAAAGGAAAGGTCGTCTGAAAACGATTTAGCGAACCACGTTATATCTGTTTTCAGACGACCTTTATATGTTCTTTTGCGTATAAAGACCAAACCGACCGCCGTCATTCCCGCGCAGGCGGGAATCCAGACCTCTGCCTTTCAGAAATATTTAAAGATTACTGTAAATCCAAACTTCTGGATTCCCGCCTGCGCGGGAATGACGCCCTAGATTTTTTGTCCCGAACCTATATATACAACCAAACCTAATTGAATTTATAGAAAAGATTTGGAGAATCTTATGTCTGACATAGAAATTTTTGAAAACATGCCGAATGATGATGAATTTATTGAATGGATTAAGAAAAACTCAAATGGATTTGTATTAAATATAGAACGACGTAAAGACCCTTCTAAGATTTATAAAGGTCATCCCAAAATACATTTTGCTAATTGTTGTGATCTAAATAAAAAGCCGGGGAGCAGTACCACTGGAAAATATTTCAAAGTTTGCTCAACCTCAATCGAAGAACTTGAACAATGGAGCTGGTTCAAATACCAACAAGGACTAACTCCATGCGGAACCTGTAAGAAAAACGGATTACCGGTAGGACGGCTCACAGGAATACCAAATTTTCAGGCAGCTTCTGCCCTATCCTTAAAATCTGATATATACAAACTCGAAAAACGTTTAGCCTCCAAGGCCAATTCCAACAAGCGAACCGAAATCGAAACCTTAATAAAAGCCCGTCTAGGGCAAGGCATTTTCCGGAAAAACGTACTCGAACAGTATTCGAGCTGCCCACTGACAGGTCTAGATATCCAGCCTTTACTCATTGCCAGCCATATCAAACCTTGGAGCAAGTGCAATAATGAAGAGAGGTTAGATCCCTTCAATGGTCTGATGCTCGCACCCAATATTGACGCATTATTCGATAGCGGACTGATTACGTTTGAGACCGACGGTACGATAAAAATCAGTCCGAAAATCGATCCGGAAAATCAAGAGCGGCTTGGAATTTCTCCCGATATGAAATTAAAAATTGAACCTGAAAGTGAAAAATATTTCGAGTATCACCGCAACCATGTTTTCCAAAAAGAAGAATAAATAGTGTTGAACAGTCCGTTGATTTAAGGTCGTCTGAAAACGATTTAGCGGACCACTCTATACCTGTTTTCAGACGACCTTTTTGCGTCCTTTTGTATACGAATACTAACCAACTGCCGTCATGCCCGCGCAGGCGAGAATCCAGACTTCTGCATTTCAGAAATATTTAAAGACTACTGTAAATCTAAACTTCTGGATTCCCGCCTGCGCGGGAATGACGGCGGCGAAGTATTTTTTGGATTCCCATTATCGGCATTCTATCGGCGTATTCTGCAAGCAGAAGTATCATTCCGTATAATCCCCTTAGCTCCCCATCAACTATAATCGGCACATTCAAACGACCCTTTCCGACACCATGACCCGACAAGCCTTTATCCTCAGTGATTGTGAATTTTCCGAATGCGGCGAAAAGCCTTATGCGCTGTTGACGGCGAATCCGACCAAGGAACATCACTATATCGCCCAGACCGAGCAGCGGCAGCACGCGCATAATCCGCAGGTCAGCCCGCAGAATCAGAATGTCTATAAGCTGCCTTTGTCCATGTTCCGCGAACCGGCTGCCGCCCGACGCTTCCGTTCCGGCGACAAGGTTCGCGGCGGGAACGAAAATCGCGGTGCGGCGGCGAGTGTCAACATTATCGGCAATCTGGCGGCGAAAAACCTCTACACGCTAACTTTCGTCGAAAACACCGCCAACCAGTACAATTTGGAAAGCTGGTTCAACCGCCACGAAAGCGGCTACGAAGAAGCCTGCAACCATCTGCGCACGCTGCCCGAAGGTCGTCTGAAAACGGGCGAACCCGATACGGTCAAAGTTCCCGAAGCATTGTGGCGGATATTGCGGCTGAAATTCCTCGGCATCCTGCGCAATCCGCACAACCATAAAAACCTGTTCGCCCACCGTCTGCATGAGGCCGTTCGGGCGCGGCTGCCGGAGGTCGGGTTTGAGTTTGTGCGCCTGATCAGCAAGCGCGATCCGAGCCGCATCGAAGCCATCATGCAAAACTACCGTTTTTCGTTTCTCGGCTATGTCGATTGGCTGGCGGGGCTTTACGGCATGTTGAGCGAAGGCGTGGCGCAGCCGTCGCTGTTTGAGCGGCTGTTTTGCACCATATTCGCCGAACCCGATGCGGTGAAAATCGAGCTGTTCCGCTATGCCGAAAACGAGGGGCTGTGCCTCTTTGGCGACAGCAGTTTCTGCCTTCAGGCTTCGCCGAAACTCATCAGCGTCGGCGTAAATATTTCGCACGATATGTTTGCCGTCGTCCACCTGCAAACCGACCGCTGGCTTGCGTTTAAAAACACTTTCCACCACGACGCGCCGAAATTGGAAGGCAGGGTAAAGATTATCGACGGCAACCAAACCCAGCGGCTGATGTTCAACCGGCTGACCATCAGTCAGGCGCATGAAGCCGTGTTCGGCAGAAGCCCGAATATCGATGATTATCTTTAACGCTTGGATGATGCACACGCGCGCTTGATGTAAAGCGTATCAACGCTGAACAAAAGGTCGTCTGAAAACGATTTGGCGAACCCGCTGCTTTCGTTTTCAGACGACCTTGTTTGCATTCAGTGCTTAATCCTTGTTTTGCACTGCCGCTATTTGCACTGCCCCACTGCCGCCGGATAAACCGATACCTGCGTCTGCGTCAGGGCAAACAGGTTTTCAAGCTGCGTTTGCGCTTGGCGGTTGGCGTGATCCAAAATTTGGGCTTTGCACGCGCTGGCGAGGACTTGTTTTTTGGCTTCGTCCTGCACGGTTTTGAACACTGCCTTATCCACGGGCAAAAGGTTGAACGAGCCGGTTTGGATGTCGTACACCTCGATATTTTCCAAATCGACGCTCAGGATTTCTACGGGTGGCAGGCTGATGAGGACTTTTCCGTCCACGATATTGACGTTGTCGGCGTGAAGCTTGTCCAAATCCAAGCCCGCCAACACTTTGCCGCGCACGATAAACAGACCGCTTTGCGAGTCCTGCCACAATCTGCGCCAGTCGCCTTTTTTCTCGGTGCGGATGATGGTGTCGATGTAAAAAGCCGTGCTTTCCAAGCGGTTCATCTGCTTAATCTGCATCAAAACGCCTTCGCGCGAAATCGCTTCATGGGCGTTGTCGTTGCGGTGCTGGGCATAAAACCAGCCGCCCGCCGCTGCGAGTGTGCAAAAAATAGATATTAAAATCAATCGGTAAACCATTTTCATTAGGTTAGACCCTTTTCGGTTGCGTTAAACTTATAGTGGATTAAAATTGCAATGATACGGCGTTGCCAACGCCCTTATGTACTACCCGTACACGGCGGGCGTTGCCGCCTTGTCTCATTTTTATTTTAATCCACTATAACGCCCATATTCTTTCAAATGTTCAGATTTCAAGCAAAGGTCGTCTGAAAACGCCATTTTTGTTTTCAGACGACCTCCTATCGAAACATTACCAAAAAGTAATAAAAATCCGCCTTCAAACACAGTTTGCCTTTTGGTAAAGACAAGACTACAATCGCCTACATCCTTTCAGCCACACCACACATCATGAACACCACCGACCTGCGCCGCCGCAACCTGCGGCAATGGATAGCGGACAAATACGGCGGCCAGCAAACCCGTTTTGCCGAAGCCATCGCCATCAACCAAGGCGAATTGTCCGCCCTTCTGAAAAACAAATCCTTCGGCGAGAAAAAAGCCCGCAAAATCGAACAGGCGGCACAAATGCCCACCATGTGGCTGGATCAAGAACACGCCACAGCCCAACCCGACCATCAAGAAAGACGCACCATGCCCCACATTTCCTCCATCCCCGAAATCCTCGCCGACATCAAAGCCGGCAAAATGGTCATCATCACCGACGCGGAAGACCGCGAAAACGAAGGCGATTTGCTGATGGCGGCGCAGTTCGTCACCCCCGAAGCCATCAACTTCATGATCAAACACGCGCGCGGACTGGTTTGCCTGCCGATGGAAGGCAGCATGGTCGAGCGGCTCGGCCTGCCCATGATGACCCAGAAAAACGGCGCGCAATACGGCACCAACTTCACCGTTTCCATCGAAGCGGCGCAAGGCATTACCACCGGCATTTCCGCCGCCGACCGCGCCCTGACCATCCAAACCGCCGTTTCTCCGACCGCCAAACCCGAAGACATCGTCCAACCCGGTCATATTTTCCCCTTGCGTGCGCAAAAAGGCGGCGTCCTAGTACGCGCCGGACACACCGAAGCCGGCGTCGACTTGGCACAAATGAACGGGCTCATCCCCGCCGCCGTCATCTGCGAAATCATCAACGACGACGGCACCATGGCGCGCATGCCCGAACTGATGAAGTTCGCCGAAGAACACAACCTCAAAATCGGCACGATTACCGACCTTATCGAATACCGCAGCCGCACCGAAAGTCTGCTCGAAGACATGGGCAACGCCCCCGTACAAACCCCGTGGGGCGAATTCCAGCAACACGTTTACGTCGACAAACTCTCCGGCGAAACCCACCTTGCCCTCGTTAAAGGCAAGCCCACCGCCGACACCGAGACCTTCGTCCGCGTACACGAACCCTTCAGCGTCATGGACTTCATCCAAGCCAACCCGCGCCATTCCTGGTCGCTGCCCAAGGCCCTTGAGCGCATCCAGCAAGCCGACAGCGGCGTCGTCATCCTCCTGCACCGCACCGAAGACGGCGCCACCCTGCTCGACCGCACCCTGCCCAAAGGCGCCAACCAAGCCTACAAATGGGACAGCAAAAGCTACGGCATCGGCGCGCAAATCCTCGCCGGCCTCAACGTCGGCAAACTGCGCGTGTTAGGACAGCCCTCCGCCTTCACCGGCCTGACCGGCTTCGGCTTGGAAGTCGTCGGCTTTGAAGAAGCAGAAAACAAATAAACCGCCCGTCTTATCAAAAGGTCGTCTGAAATCCCGATTCCGGTTTTCAGACGACCTTTTGCTATAAATTACCTGATTCAGCCAACCTCCCATGAAAATTATAGTGGATTAACTTTAAACCAGGACGGCGTTACCTCGCCTTGTCCTGATTTAA
>ERZ1674236.315-NODE-315-length-10152-cov-8.378627_pt1 | contig 10152 bp, 7 predicted proteins | sample MGYA00581210_ERZ1674236 | MGnify/ENA primary metagenome ERZ1674236 (study PRJEB41354, sample SAMEA4873328) | human saliva metagenome | biome: human-associated habitat [ENVO:00009003]; feature: mouth environment [ENVO:08000002]; material: saliva material...
GCAATTCCATAATCCCTTGCGACGAGTACGGAAGCGACATCCGTTCCGTGCTCCTTGCTCTGGACGCTGGACGTGACCGTGCAGGGCGACTTATCGGTGATGTCTGCACCCGCCAACTCGGGCGCGCTGGTGTCGACCTCGCCGTCCAGGATTGCGATGGTGACTCCCTGCCCGGTGTAGCCCTTCGCGCGCGCCTGGTCGAGGTGGTAGTACGCGAAATAGGGCTGGTCGGCGGCTGTGATGGTGTCCGCCGCATGGGCCGGGCCGGAGGGTAGTGCGGTGGCACCCGTGGCGAGCGCCAGGGCCGAGGCCGCGACGCCGAGCAGGCGCGCCGTGCTGTTCGTGTGTGTCACCATTGGCGGGGATCCCATCCGTCGTCCTTGTGAGGTACCGGGGCGATGTCTTTGTCGGACCCGTAGGTCTGCGACAGGGGGTTCACGTAGCCCTCGGGCAGCTCGTCCTCATCGTCCTCAAAGCGGAACGGCGTGTAGCGGCGTCGCTGGGCCCTCTTCTCCTCCTTCTTTCCTCCAGTACCAGCGCCACCAGCGCCCATGAAACCGCCGGCTCCCTGGGCGCGACCGCCGGCCGCAGAGCTTCCAGCTCCATTCGCGCCGGACGCCCCGGACATGCCCGTGACTCCAGAGGCTCCGTTGGCGCCAACCCCCGTCGTGCCCGCAGGAGCTGGTGGCGTGTACTTGCCGAATCCGGCACCGGAGTAGGAGCCGGTACGCAGGGCAGCTGACGCAGCCGAACCTCCGACTCCTGCTCCACCGGCTCGTCCCATGCTGGATGCTGCAGAACCCATGCGAGCGGACCCGCGAAGGCCCAGTGCCCCTGCGCCGAGCATACCGGTGCCGCCGAGGCGACCAGCCGTCGATGATTCGGCGGCAGGACCACCGTTGAGGCGCCACAGAGGGTGATCGCGATCGACGGGAGAAGCCGGTGTATGACCACCGATGACGCCGTTCGCGTGACGGTCACCGTTGACACGCGTGTGCAGCAGGTCGATATCCATCAGGTCCTGCGGATCGGTGACGGGGTTCAGGCGGGATCCAAGCTCTCCTTCGGAGATGTATTGGTTCGGAATGCGCTTCGAGGACATGATGCGGTCGCTGATCGGACCGCCCTCGTCATATCCGTCCGCGTACAGGCCCGATCCTTGACCCCGAAGGTCGGAACGGCCGTAGTCGTCATCGCGGCTGGCCCCGTACACGCCTGCCTCGTGGGGTGAGACCCACATGTTGCCTTGGTTCAGCTGATCCGTTACCGATGGAGCGGATGGGCCACCCGCAGATGGGATCTTCACGCCCCTATCTCCTGCAGCTAATCCTTTGATGTCCTCCGTGTGCGCGTGCAACTGGTCGGCGAGCTTCTGCGCCTCGTCGTTGACACGCTGCAGGATCGCGGTGGCTGCGGCCTCGCGCTGTGCGTTTGCCTGCGCCTCGATCGCGTCCACGTAGGCAGCGCCGGTCGTGGCGATCGTGTTGATGGGCTCTCCGAATGGACCCATGTGCTTTGCGACCGGAATGACGACCTGAGCAAGATCCCGCATTGACTCGGTGGCCTTGTCCAGGAGGGTTGGGGACAGGAGCTTTGCATCCTCGGCGGCGTGCATCAGCAAGCGTCGACCCTCGACGTAGTGCTCGGTGCCGGTCACGTACGCCTGTCGTTCGCTGCTGTAGCGTTTCTGCGCCTGATCGATCCAGCCGTCAATGGCCTCGCCCGTCTGTCCCTCGAATCCCTGGTATTCCTTGAAGTGGGACACGCTGGCGCTCATCATGCCCATTCCGGCAATGATCGTGGAATGTTCGCAATCGTAGCCGCTGAGCTTGTGGGACTCCTCGACTCCCTCAACGAACTTCATGAGGCGGTCATACATGGGGCTGCTCACCATGGTCTGTCTCCTATCGTGCGTCTCGGGTCAGAACTCTGTCTGTGCTTCCTGGGTGGGCGCGCCATTGGTGCCAGCCGTCGTCGCGGGATCGGTGCTCGGTGCTGACCCCCCGGCAGGTGTGAACTGTGACGCGGAGGGGGGCGTCGGTGACGTGTAGACCGACGGGTCCCCCATCGAGTCACGAAGTGCCTTCAGTTCGTCTCCAGTGGCCTGCTCGAGTGCGGCGAAATCCTCGATCGCTTGATCGACATTGCGCCCAAAAGAGCGGAGAGTGTCGCGCTCGTTAGTGGCGATATCACCGCAGGCGCCGAGGAAGGCGATGAAGGCGTTCCGCAGTGCCTGAGGGCCCGCCTCATCGGTCCAAAAGCGCTCGTTTTGTCCGTCCGTAAGGCGGGCGATTGCCTCGGAGCTGGAGGCTATTGCCGCCCCCCCGTGCTCGACATCCTGCCGAGTTTGGGCATGCTTGTTGGAATCGAAAGCGACGTCAGCCACGGCGCACCTCCTGCGTAGCGAGTCCGCCAAACACGTGTCCTGCGGAACAAAATCAGACCCTGATCAGCATATGACCAGGCGTTCAAGAAAACAAGTCATATGACGGCACCGCATCACGCCCCGGGCGCGCGCTCCAGGAGGTAGGTAAGCAGCGTGATCGCGCCCTGTTTGGACAGGGGTTCGTTGCCGTTGCCGCACTTGGGGGATTGGACGCAGCGTGGGCACCCGGACTCGCAGTCGCAGGAGGAGATGGCCTCGAGGGTCGCGGCCACCCAGGACCGCGCGCTGTGAAAGCCGGCGAGCACGTGCCCGGCGCCGCCTCGGAACGCATCGTGGATAAAGACGGTGGGCGCGCCCGTGTCGTCGTGCAGCTCGGTAGACAGGCCACCCAGGTCCCAGCGGTCGCAGGTCGCGACGATGGGCAGGATCCCGATCATCGCGTGCTCGGTGGCGTGCAGGGTGCCTGCCAGGTCCGCGGCCTCGATCCCCATCGTGGCCAGCGCCGCCGGGGTGAGGGTGAACCACGTGGACTTCGTGGGCAGCGTGTGGGTGGGTAGGAACAGCTCGATGTTGCGGATGAATTCGAGCCCGGGCAGGCGCAGCAGGTCATAGTCGGTGACCCGCGTCGACACGTTCGTCGGCCCGTGATGCCAGGTAACCGTGCCGTCCCCGCACACGTAGGTCTCCTCGACCGCGCAGACCTCGACGCTCGTGTGGGTCGTCGAGCGTGTGCGCAGGGGAGTGCGCACCTCCTCGACCAAGGCGACGCGCGCGTCGCCCGTCCGCGCGGGTGGGATGATGATCGACGAGGCCTGGGCCCCCTCCCGCTCCCCGCCCCCGAGGCGCTCGGTTCCCCGGGTGCCGCCCGGGGCCTCAGGCAGGAGTGCGCGTGGCCACCCCTGGGTGGCGGGAGCGGTGGGTGTGGCGAGGGAGGTGAGGCTCAGCACGTGGAAGGTGCGCCCCTGGTGGATGTAGATGGCGCCGGGGAAGACGTGGGCGTCGGCGGAGGCCTGGTCGATGGTGCCGACGACGGTGCCGGTGGCCGCGTCGACGATCTGGACGTCGCCGGCGGCTCCGCGCAGGTCGGTGAGGTCGCTGGGACGCTCGGCACGAGTGGCGTCCCAGAAGTATCCGGCGGGCCTGTGCTTGAGATACCCGTCGGCGACGAGGCGCTCGGTCACGCCTCGCAGTTCCTGGCCAAAGTAGGTGATATCGGACGGGGTGATCGGTATTTCGGCAGCCGAGGCGGCGACGTGTGGGGCCAGCACCCACGGGTTGGAGGGGTCGATGACGGAGGCCTCGACCTCGCCGAGAATGTGCTCCGGGTGGCGCACCAGGTACGCGTCGAGAGGGTTGGCGGAAGCGATGAGTACGGACGTGCCCGGCGCGCCCGCGCGACCCGCGCGCCCGATCTGCTGGCGCAGGGACGCGCGCGTGCCCGGCCAGCCGACCGTGATCGTCGCGTCCAGGCCCGAGATGTCCAGGCCCATTTCGAGTGCGGACGTCGTGGCGAGCGCCCGCACTCCTCCCGTGCGGATCGCCTCCTCGAGCGCTCGGCGCTCCTCGGGCAGGTAACCGCCGCGATACGCGCCCACCCGGCCCGCGTTCGCGGAACCACGCGCCGAGAGCCGGTCACGCACCTGAGCGGCCACGGCCTCGGCCCCCGCGCGAGAACGCACGAAGGCGAGAAGGCGCGCCCCCTCCTCGACGAAAGCGGTGGCCAGGTTGGCGGCCTCAACCCCGGCGCTGCGTCGAACGATCGGGACCTTGAGGGTGGCCGTGCCGGGCGGCGCGTCGAGGGCCTCCAAGAAAGAAGAGATGTCGACTTCGGACTCGTCGGCCACGATCGCGCCCTGCCACAGCACCAGCTCGTGGGCGCCCGCAGGCGATCCATCCTCGGTGATGGCGACCGCGTCGCGGCCCGTGAGCGCGTGCCCGACCGCAGCCGCGTCGCGCACGGTCGCGCTCAGCATGACGACGCGCGGATCCGCCCCCAGGTGGTGGGCGACGCGCAGCAGACGGCGCACGACCAGCGCGATGTGCGAGCCGGTCACGCCTCGCCAATGGTGGGCCTCGTCGATGACGATGAGGCGCAGCGACGCCAGGAAACGCGACCACCGCTGGTGCGACGGCAGCATCACGTAGTGCAGGAAATCAGGGTTCGACAGGATCAGGTCAGCGCCCGCGCGCGCCCACTCCTTCGCCTCGCGCGGCGTATCCCCGTCCACGGTCGTCGCGCGCACGCGGCGCAGCCTCTCATCGACGAGGCTGGGGCTTCCTTCCGCGTCTGCGCTCGCCTGTACGTCGGCGGGCTTGCCATCCTGGCCGAGCAGCGACATGAGCGAAGCCAGCTGGTCCGCCGCCAGAGCCTTCGTCGGAGCCAGGTACAGGGCCGTCGGGCGGCGGTGAATCGCGGAAATACGCGACGAATCCTCGGCCTCCACCAGGTCGGAGAGGATCGGCGTCCACGCGGCCAGCGACTTGCCAGACCCCGTGCCCGTCGCGAGCACGGGGTCAAGGCCCTCGCGCACAGAGTCCAAGGCCTCGCGCTGATGAATCCACGGGTGCTCCACGCCCCGGCGCGCCCACGCGTCCACGACCGCGGGCGACACCCACTGCGGCCAATCCGCGATCTTTCCCGATCGGCCCGGCAGCGTCACATGGCCGAGCAGCCGATCATCCCCGGCGCTCATGCGCTCCAGAACATCGAGCAGGTGCGCGGGAGAAGGAGAGGACAGGCCATCGCGTGCCTGACCGGGCGAGGAAGCCCCGGCCTCGTTCGACGAAGACGTCTGTGAAGAAGGTGAGAGGTCAGCGCTCATTCGCGCCCGGATTCACCGAGCCCCAGCGCCTCGGAGGCGGACTCCTTCACGTACTGGATTGCCGCGATACCCGTCGAAATACCCGACGAAATCGCGTCACGCAGCTGCACGTCTGACAGGCCGGCCTCCGTGTCCACCACGAAATCCGCGTACACGCCCAGCGTCCCCTCCGGTGAGGTCGCCGTGTACACCGTCGGGAAATACTTCTCGCGATTCCAGTTGTCGGCCGTCGCGAACAGCGCGGGCTCCGCGCTCTCGGCCGGTAGATCCGACTCCCACAGCGCGCGAATCGACAGGAAGCGACCCGCCGCATCGAAAGACACGAGGAACGGAATCTCGTCAAAAATAGCGCCCGCCGCACGACCCTTCTCGATCACGTCCAGCGCGTAACCCATCTCGCGCACGGCCTGAACGACCCGCTCAAAATCGGCCGGGTAGGGGGTTACCTCATCCTCGGGCACCAGGTATGGAACGTTCACAGCGACACCTCCCGACCCTGGGAATCCCAATCGACGAACCCGGGCAACGTCACCTCAAGATCCGCGAAGAAACCCATGATCATCGACATGGACGTCTCAAAGAAACTATCCAACTGAGCCTGCGTAAGTCCCGACATGACCACAACGTTGCACTCTGCGATCAGGCCGTACTGCGTGCCATCCTCCAGGGGCGCCAAGTACGCCTTCGGGCCCGTGCGCGTCGAATTGCAGGCCGCGACCTCGCGGGCAAGCTCACCGAACTGCTCCGGCGTGCGCGCAATCCCGCGCCACTGAGCGCGCAACTGCAAAATCTGAGGGTTTGTCGCATTCCAGAAAAAAGCGGCGTTCGGCGTCAGATACGCCAGCTCGCCCTCGTTGTAGTCGCCGAAACGCACGTCCCGGGAACGCAGCAAATCCCGAATGCGATCGGTGCTGACAGGTGAAGATGCAGCCACTGACAACTCCCGCGTGAGACATACAGAATCGGACACCCCCACTGTAACCGAGGCCTCTCTCCCGCGCGCGCCCACGTTGTCCGACAAGTCTTGACACGGGGCCTCCCACGCCTTTTCAACGAGGCGAGGGCAGGTACGCGGGCCGCCCACCCGCTGTGTGCTTGCCTTCGATTCGCGAGAAAGCGGAACCAATACACGCGCCCGCGCGTCCCTCCACTACAGTGGATACGAAATATCACATCGACACGAACGGAGGACACCATGGACGACCCCAACGCCGCCCTGCCCTCCGACCCCACCGTCGACGAGTCCTACACCAAAGGCTCACGCCCCGTGCGCCCCCGCGCGCGCTCGTCGGCATCCGCCGAGACCGCCGGTCGCTCCTCCCGAGCGGACAGCGCCCCCGCAACCCAGCGGCCCACCCGAGGGCGCGCTCCCGGCCCCCAGACCAACGGCGAGGCCCCGGCGAGCGGGCCCCAGCCTCGTCGCCTGACCTCCGACTCCTGGTACCGGCGCAAGCTCGCCAGACGCCTCGGGGGAGTCGCCACCTGCCTGGTGCTGACGATGCTCATCAGTCACGTGGCGCTCTCGACCGCGCCCGGGCAAGTCCTCGACACGATCCTCATGGAGGGCACGATGCGCTCCGCGAGGCGCTACGAGGCCTTCTCCACCCTCATCACCGGCATCGTGTCCGTGCCCGTTATGGTCGCGGCCGGCATCGTCGTCGCCCTCGTCGCCGCTGCGCGACGGCGGCCCACGCTCGCAGGGCGTGCCCTCGGCGCTGTCATCGGCGCTAACATCACGACGCAGATCCTCAAGGATTACATCCTCACCCGCCCGAATCTGGGCGTCACGACGGGTGCCGGCAACTCCCTGCCCTCCGGGCACACCACCGTCGCCGTCACCCTGTCGCTGGCCCTCATCGTGGTCGCGCCCCAGTGGTTCCGCAGCCCGTCCGCGTGGATCGGCTGGGCGTGGACATCCCTCATGGGTGTGTCCGTCATGATGGAAGGCTGGCACCGCCCCTCCGACGTCATTACCGCCGCCCTCATCGCTGGGGCGTGGGCCCTCGCCCTGTCGCCCATCGAGCGGCGCCCCCGACACGGCGCGAAAGTCCAACGCGTCATGGTGTGGGTGAGCCTCGGACTCATCGTCATCGCGCTGCTGGCCACCGGCGCCGCCATGTGGGGCTTCAGTATGTCCGCCGCGTCCCCAGGATCCGGCTACGGTTTTGAGGACTTCCTGCAGGTAAGGCCCTGGCGTTCCCGCGTCCTCGGCGTCGCAGCCGTCGCGTGGGTGAGCGCCGTGTGCGGCCTCATCATGCACGAGGTTGACCGCCTCGCGGGCGAGTAAATCCTGCTGCTGTCGCTTGTTCCTCGACAGATCTCCGGCCGCCGCGCGGCCTGCCCGCCCGCTCGCCGTCCGCGCCGCGTGTTGTTGCTGTGTGGCACCGCTGGTGTTCCGGGCGCTGTCTGGCCCGGCCGCTGTGTGTGCCGGTGGGCGGCGGCCCGCCCGCGAGCCGTCCGCGCCGCGAGCTTCGCTCGGCGCGTCGTCTCGAAGCCCGGCCAGGCCCCGCCACCGCCCACCGGCACCGCGGCAGCTCCCTCCGGCGCCCTCCACACCAGTGGGGCCGGGTCGCTGATTGGCGCGTCGTCTCGGAGCCCGGTCAGGCCCCGTCGCCACCGCACAGGTGTTGCGTCCACACCTCGCTTGCCGCATTGCTTGCCTTTTCGGTGCAACGCGTTGCCAGGCTGAAACCGCTGTCACCTTTGTGGCCCGGTCTTTGTGCGTGGGTGAAACCGCCATTACCTTTGCTCGCTCGAAATGTGTGTTTTTGCGGCATTGTGGGCGAGCAAAGGTGTTGCTGGTTTCAAGGTTGCCCCTGGACGCCTGAGCAGTGGTGTCACGGGTTTCGCTGGGCCGCCACTTGTGTGCAGTTGTTTGCTCGATGGCCTCATCAACCTCGCGACATCCTCCAGTTGGCTCGCTCAATGAACCGACCCTAGCGTTGCGCGGTTTGGGCAGTGGATAATGGGAGAGGGCGGCACGCTGTCGACGCCCACACAACGCCCACCTGCAGTTCCGTCCCGAAAGGACCGACATGCCTCGTCCCGCATCAGCCGTCGTCACCTCCAAGCCCGCGCGCTTCGTCCTGGCCCTGCTGCGCATCGCGGTCGGCTTCATTTTCCTGTGGTCGTTCCTGGATAAGGCGTTTGGCCTGCACTATTCGACGGGCCCCTCGCGCGCGTGGATCAACGCCGGCACGCCAGCGCAGAGCTACCTGACGGGCGCGACGACCGGCAAGCCCCTGGCCTCCTTCTTCGAGTCGCTCGCCGTGCCCGCCATGGATTGGCTGTTCATGCTGGGCCTGCTGGGCATTGGCCTGGCATTCTTGTTGGGGATTGGCACGCGCCTCGCGGCTGTCGCAGGCGTTGTCATGCTGGGCTTCATGTACGCGGCGGTTGCCCCGTGGGTGTGGGGTTCCCTCAATCCGGTCGTCAATGAGCACCTGGTCTACGCTCTCGTTCTCATCCTGATTCCGCTGACCAGCGCGGGCGATACGCTCGGCCTGGGCTTGTGGTGGAAGGGCCTGGGGCTCGTCAAGAAGCTGCCCTTCCTCATCTGATTCGTCCGACAGCCTCAACGAGGCCGTGGCCGTGTTTCCGGTCGCGGCCTCGCTGTGTTGGCGGCAGGCTGGGGAGCGCGGGGCGCGGCTCCACAATGGGACGTTAGTCCTCGGTGGATGCTGAAAAAGCGCGCGCGTGATGAGCGGAACTGGTCGTCGCGCGCGTCGTGCTTCTGACGCACGTATGACACTAGATATAGTGGTCACTGTTCGCATCAAGCATTACATCTAGTGATTGATGGTCGCATTCCCCTAGATCTAGGGGGCCTCACGCCGGGCGGAGGAAACCACCTCCACTCACAGTGCCACGGCCTCGCCCCACGAGGGTGGAGCATCCACGACGTGTCGATCACGCGACCGAACAGCAGTACCGGCCCGCCGCCCACCGAAGCGCAGGGTCTGAGGCGCACGCCGCCCCACGCAGTCCCACGACACCACACACATCTCCCACCCAGTGCCCAGCAGCCCGCAGCACACAACGGAATCAAGACAGGAAGAACAATGACTAGCGCACCCCGCTACGACGTCGACGCCATCGCAACCGTGCAGGAGTACCTTGACCGCTCCGATTGGCGGGTGAATGCCAACGCGAACCAGGGGTATTCGCTCGGCGGACTCGTCCTGAACTCGGCGGGCAAGATCGTCGCCAACTACTGGCTCGAACACGTCTACACCCCCGAGATCGGCGCGCCGCACCGCGAGGGCGACTACCACATTCACGACCTCGACATGTTCGCCGGATACTGCGCGGGCTGGTCCCTCAAGCGCCTCATCCAGGAGGGCTTCAACGGCGTGGGCGGCGCGATCGCCTCGGCCCCGCCCAAGCACTTCTCCTCGGCGTGCGGCCAGATCGTCAACTTCCTCGGCACCCTCCAGAACGAGTGGGCGGGCGCCCAGGCATTCTCCTCCTTCGACACCTACATGGCCCCCTTCGTGCGCCTGGACGACATGGAGTACGAGGACGTCGTGCAGTGCATGCAGGAGCTCATCTACAACCTGAACGTGCCCTCGCGTTGGGGCAGCCAGTGCCCGTTCACGAACCTGACCTTCGACTGGACGTGCCCGGACGACCTCGCGGACGAGCATCCCCTCATCGGTGACGAGGTCGTCGACTTCACCTACGGTGAGCTGCAGCGGGAAATGAACCTCATCAACCGCGCGTTCATCGAGGTCATGACGGGCGGCGACGCGGACGGCCGCGTCTTCACGTTCCCGATCCCGACCTACAACATCACGCCCGACTTCGACTGGGAGGGCGAGAATGTCGATGCCCTCTTCGAGATGACCGCGAAGTATGGCCTGCCCTACTTCCAGAACTTCATCAACTCCGACCTGGACCCGCACATGATCCGCTCCATGTGCTGCCGCCTGCAGCTGGACCTGC
>ERZ1674236.318-NODE-318-length-10068-cov-34.415360_pt1 | contig 10068 bp, 11 predicted proteins | sample MGYA00581210_ERZ1674236 | MGnify/ENA primary metagenome ERZ1674236 (study PRJEB41354, sample SAMEA4873328) | human saliva metagenome | biome: human-associated habitat [ENVO:00009003]; feature: mouth environment [ENVO:08000002]; material: saliva material...
TCTCTTTGAGCTAAGGCGAGGCAACGCCGTACTGGTTTAAAGTTAATCCACTATACTTGGTCTTGATTTGAATCTATATATAGATGATGGAAACGGCAAAAGGTCGTCTGAAATCTCGAATTGAGGTTTTCAGACGACCTTTTGAGCTTGTTTATAGATAAAGCGTAGGAACCGGGTTGCTAAGGCTGATTTGATTTTTGACAATCAAGCCAGCGGGGCAAGCAGTTTGTCGAAGGCTTCTTCAAACTGTTTCAAACCGTCTTCCTGCAAGCGGTTGGCGAGGGTTTCTACGTCTATGCCGAGCGCGGCGGTTTCGGCAAGCTGCGCTTGTGCTTCTTCTACGCCTTCGGTCAGCGTGGATTTGGCTGTACCGTGGTCGATGAAGGCTTTGAGGGTGGCATCGGGGACGGTGTTGACGGTGTGCGCGCCGATCAGGCTGTCAACGTAGAGCGTGTCGGGATAGGCGGGATTTTTGACGCCTGTGGATGCCCACAAAAGCTGCACGCGGTTTGCGCCTTTGGCTTCCAGCGCGGCAAATTCGGGGCTGCCGAAGTATTGCGCCCAGTCTTGGTAGGCGGCTTTGGCAAGGGCGATGGCGATTTTGCCTTTGAGGTGGTCGGGCAACGTGGCGTCCAGCGCGCCGTCCACGCGGGAGATGAAGAAGCTGGCAACGGCTTGGATATGGGCAACGCTTTGCCCGGCTGCCAAGCGTTTGGCGATGCCGCGCGCGTAGGCTGCGTAGGCTTTGAGGGTTTGGGCGCGTGAGAACAGCAGGGTCAGGTTCACGCTGATGCCCTCGGCAATGAGAGTTTCGAGTGCTTCGATGCCTGCGTCGGTGGCGGGAACTTTAATCATGGCGTTTTTACGCGCGATGGCGGCATGGAGGCGGCGGGCTTCTTCTACCGTGCCTTGTGCGTCTTTGGCAAGCTCGGGGGAGACTTCGAGGCTGACGAAACCGGTTTTGCCGCCGGTGGATTCGTGTTCGGCAAGGCAAACGTCGCAGGCTGCCTGTACGTCGGCAATCGCCATGGTTTCGTAGCGTTGTTTGGGGCTGAGGTCTTGTTGTTTGAGGGCGGCGACTTCATCGGCGTAAAGCGCGTCGCCGGCGAAGGCTTTTTGGAAGATGGCGGGATTGGAAGTGACGCCGCACACGCCTTGTTTCAGCATTTGCGCCAATTCGCCGCTTTGTACGAGCGAGCGGGAAAGGTTGTCCAGCCAGATTTGTTGTCCTAATGCTTTAACGTCCGATAAAATAGTCATCTCTGATTCCTTTAAATATAGGTTATTTGCGAAGCAGGCGGTAATGCTACCCCTATTCGGAAAATTTGGATAGTTTATTAGGGCATTTAATGATGTCCAAAACGATATAAAACGAACACAAAAAGGCATGAAATTATGGCAGGAAACGGTCAATATCTCGATTGGGCGCGCGAAGTATTGCACACCGAAGCGGAAGGCTTGCGTGAAATTGCGGCGGAATTGGACGAAAACTTCGTCCTTGCGGCAGACGCGCTGTTGCACTGCAAAGGCAGGGTCGTCATCACGGGCATGGGTAAGTCGGGACACATCGGGCGCAAAATAGCGGCGACCATGGCTTCGACCGGTACACCTGCGTTTTTCGTCCATCCTGCAGAAGCGGCACACGGCGACTTGGGCATGATTGTGGACAACGACGTCGTCGTCGCGATTTCCAATTCCGGCGAAAGCGACGAAATCGCCGCCATCATCCCCGCGCTCAAACGCAAAAACATTACCCTCATCTGCATTACCGCCCGCCCCGATTCGACCATGGCGAGCCATGCCGACATCCACATCACGGCGTCAGTTTCCAAAGAAGCCTGCCCGCTGGGACTTGCCCCGACCACCAGCACCACCGCTGTCATGGCTTTGGGTGACGCATTGGCAGTTGTCCTGCTGCGCGCACGCGCGTTCACACCCGACGACTTCGCCTTGAGCCACCCCGCCGGCAGCCTCGGCAAACGCCTGCTTCTACGCGTTGCGGACATCATGCACCAAGACGACGCCCTGCCCGCCGTCCGACTCGGCACGCCCTTAAAAGAAGCCATCGTCAGCATGAGCGAAAAAGGCTTGGGTATGCTGGCGGTAACGGACAACGAAGGTCGTCTGAAAGGCGTATTCACCGACGGCGATTTGCGCCGCCTGTTCCAACAGCGCGACCGTTTTGACGGACTGACCGTCGATGAAATCATGCATCCTTCCCCCAAAACCATCCCCGCCGAACGCCTCGCTACCGAAGCCCTGAAAGTCATGCAGGCAAACCATGTGAACGGGCTTTTGGTAACCGACGCCGACGGCGTGCTGACCGGCGCGCTGAATATGCACGATTTACTGATGGCGCGGATTGTGTAAAGGCGGGCTAACCGTTTTCAGACGACCTTTATGTTAGAATAGGTCGTCTGAAACCTAGCAATCCGCAAGGAAACACTATGCAAACCTTAGACCCCGAGCTGCAACAGCGCGCGGCGCATATCAAGCTGCTGATATTGGATGTGGACGGCGTTTTGACCGACGGCCGCATCTTCATCCGCGACAACGGCGAAGAAATCAAATCGTTCCACACCCTGGACGGACACGGCTTGAAGATGCTTCAGGCAAGCGGCGTGCAGACTGCGGTTATCACAGGTCGGGACGCGCCCTCCGTCGGCATCCGCGTCAAACAGTTGGGCATAAATTACTACTTCAAAGGCATTTCGGACAAACGTGCCGCCTATGAAGAATTGCGTGCGAAAGCGGGCGTAGAAGAAGGCGAGTGCGCCTTTGTCGGCGACGACGTGGTCGATTTGCCGGTGATGGTGCGCTGCGGATTGCCGGTTGCCGTCCCCGACGCGCATTGGTTTGCGCTGCAACACGCCGCCTATATTACGAAACACGCGGGCGGCGCGGGCGCGGTGCGCGAAGTGTGCGACCTGATTATGCGCGCGAAAGGTACGCTGGGCGCGGCTTTGAACGAGTACATCAAATGAAAGTAAGATGGCGGTACGGAATCGCATTCCCTTTGGTGCTGGCGGTCGCGCTCGGCGGATTGTCGGCATGGCTGGGGCGCATCAGCGAAATCGACATTGAAGAAGTCAAACTCAACCCCAACCAGCCGCAATACACGATGGACGGCATAGACGGGCGGCGGTTTGACGAACAAGGTCGTCTGAAAGAGCATCTGAGCGCAAAAGGGGCGAAACAGTTTCCCGAAAGCAACGACGTCCATTTCGAGCTGCCGCACCTCGTCTTCTTCCAAGAAGGCAGCCGGCTTTACGACGTCGGCAGCGACGAAGCCGTATACAACACCCAAACCAAACAACTCCTGTTCAAACACAACGTCGTCCTGACCAAAGCCGCCGATGCCAAGCGGCAGGCGGGCGTCGTCAAAACCGATCTCCTACACGTCGATACCGAATCGCAATACGCCCAAACCGACACGCCCGTTACCTTTCAATACGGCGAATCGAGCGGCAGCGCCGAAGGTCTGACGTATGACCACAAAAAAGGTTTGTTGAACTTCCCATCCAGAGTGAAAGCCACGATTTATGATACAAAAAATATGTAAGGCATGTGTTTTAACCGCATTTTTCGCCACCGCCCCCGCCTACGCCCTGCAAAGCGACAGCAAGCAGCCGATACAGATTGAAGCCGACCAAGGCTCGCTCGACCAAAACAACCAAAGCACCACCTTCACCGGCAACGTCATCATCAAACAAGGCACGCTCAACATCCGCGCCGGCAGCGTCAACGTCTCCCGCAACGACAAAGGCGAACAGTTTATGAAAGCCAGCGGCTCGCCCGTCCGCTTCAGCCAAACGCTCGACGACAACAAAGGCACGGTTAACGGGCAAGCCAACAACGTAACCTACTCCTCCGCCATCAACCTCGTTACCCTGACCGGCAACGCCAAAGTCCAACGCGGCGGCGACGTTGCCGAAGGCGCAGTCATCACCTACAACACCAAAACCGAAGTCTATACCATCAACGGCAGCTCGAAATCAGGCGCCAAATCCGCCGCCAAATCCGGCAGGGTCAGCGTCGTCATCCAACCGTCCAGCACCCAAAAAACCAAATAACCCGCATCTGACAACACAAAAGGTCGTCTGAAAACCAAAGCAGCAAAAAACCCAAACAACATTTTCAGACGACCTCCGAACCAAGAGTCATTTATGAGCGAAAACACCAGCCGCCTCGTCGTTCAAAACCTGCAAAAAAGTTTCAAAAAACGCCAAGTCGTCAAAAGCTTCTCCCTCGAAATCGAAAGCGGCGAAGTCATCGGCCTGCTCGGCCCCAACGGCGCAGGCAAAACCACCAGCTTTTACATGATCGTTGGACTCATCGCTGCCGACGCAGGCAGCGTCACCCTCGACGGACAAGAACTGCGCCACCTGCCCATACACGAACGCGCCCGCCTCGGCGTCGGCTACCTCCCCCAAGAAGCCTCGATTTTCCGCAAAATGACCGTTGAACAAAACATCCGCGCCATTTTAGAAATCAGCACCAAAGACAAAAGCCGCATCGACGGCGAAGTCGAAAAACTGCTTGCCGACCTCAACATCGGCCACCTGCGCCACAACCCCGCCCCATCCCTGTCCGGCGGCGAACGCCGACGCGTCGAAATCGCCCGCGTACTCGCCATGCAGCCTCGCTTCATCCTCCTGGACGAACCCTTCGCCGGCGTTGACCCCATCGCCGTCATCGACATCCAAAAAATCATCGCCTTCCTCAAATCGCGCGGCATCGGCGTACTCATTACCGACCACAACGTACGTGAAACCCTCAGCATCTGCGACAGAGCCTACATCATCAGCGACGGCACCGTCCTCGCCTCCGGCAAGCCGGACGACTTGGTCAACAACGAACAAGTCCGCTCCGTCTATCTCGGCGAAAATTTCAAATATTGATAATGACAAACCGCACAATCAATTGTGCGGTTTTAAAATAACAAAGCATCAGAAAGGTCGTCTGAAAACGTTTTCAGACGACCTTTCGGGTAGATTGGGTTGAAAACCCAACATTGCAGAAGATTCAACAGCTTTTGTTGGATCTAGACCCAACCTACGCGTATTACAGCCTTATTAATGGAATTTTTTGCCGTCTTTATATCGATAGATTTGCAACATCGTTACCCTACCACCTCCGAACGAGTTGATTTCATAAGTAATCCCATCATATACGGCACGCGTACTGATCAGCTCTTTATTAAGCGGTTGTTTCTGTTTAAAGGTTTCGATATTTTGGATATGTTTGTCCAGCAGGTCTTGAAACAGATTATCCGGTTTGTTTTTATGGTTGATGGTAGAGATGATTAATTTGGGGATGGTGGTATCTTTAAAGATCCAACCATTATATCCCAATGGAACCTCTACACCATTTACTTTCCCATTGGAATATTTCAGTCTAATTTCATAGTTGCAATCAGGTTTAACAAAATCTTTAAATATTAAATATATGGAGTAAATGGAGCCATCAATAACAGTAGTGCTATACAGGTTTTTCCCGTCAAAGTTTTCTTGGCTAACCTCTTGAAATCCTAAGTCCTGCAACTTAGAAATGATTAATCCAGTATTCATGGGAATAGTCAGACGACGTGAACGGTTGAAAGGCGCATTATTTATCTGCTCATCTGCCAACATTACTTCAATAGCATTTTCTGGAACACTATGAATTGGGGGAAGAGTATTAAATTTATATTCAGAAGGATGACATTCAAAATGAAGATTACTTTGTAGTTTAGGATTTCTAATATCATTAGCAATATTCTTTTTATACGGTGAATGGGGCTGATTGCTACATGAAACTACAAAAAAACACATAAATAAAGTAATAATTTTTTTATTTAATTTCATTTTTAAGACCTCTTCAAACCTTTATTATTTCGCATAACATTCCAAGGTGCTTATGAGAAACCCCTTAAATGTCTGGGTTGGACTTTAAGGGGGTTTAGGGAATTTTGCAAAGATCTCCATTTTTCTCATTACTTTCAAGTCAGCCGTAGGTCGGATTCTCGAATCCGACATTTCCAATAGCGGTTTTTCGGAAACGACAGACGCGTCAAATGTTTTTGTCGGATACAAGTATCCGACCTACATCTGGATTCCCGCATGCGCGGGAATGACGGCGGAGGTTTCGGCAAAGCTCGTTGCTCTCGTTTTCAGACGACTATTTGCCTCGTCGGTATACATTGTAACGTGGGCCTTGCCCACGATAATGACGGCTAAAAGAGGTCGTCTGAAATTTTGGGCAAAGCCCACGCTACGGATTTCAGACGACTTACTCTTTTCGATTTTGTGTTTACTCATCTGAAAACTCATTTTCATACCGCAAGCTGCGGATAAAGGTTTCGAAATCGGGGGCAAGTTCGACTATTTCAAAATCCCATTCTTGTTCGACAAGCACCACTTTCGGCTCTCCGTCTTTTCCACACTCTCGATAGTCCAAGGCAAACAGGGCATGCCCTCCTGACGGGTCGGTGGCCAAATACACGCCGATAGGCGGATATTCCCATTCTTCCAGCCAAAGTTTTTGCCCCATCTCGCCGCACAGACTCCCTTCTTTTTCAAAACCGATTCCCGATACCTCGCAAATTTGCACATGATCTTTTGCCCACGAATTTCTCTGCGTGGTTGGAAAGCAGTTTTTGACAAATATCCCGCCGTTTTGTACTGCCATCAATTCAATAAAACTTTGCGGCAATTTATAGCCTAGCTCACTTTCTACGGCAGCCAAAATTTCAGGGGTAAACGGGGCTTCTTTGTAGTTTTCATCTGCCCAACTATTAGCTTCCCATACGGAGGACAAATCAAAATCTTTAAAAACTTGGGACATAATGTTCTTCCTTATTGATTTCAGCCTGTAGGTCGGATTCCCGAATCCGACATTTCCAACAGCGGTATTTCGGAAACGATAGACGCATCAAATGTTTTTGTCGGATACAAGTATCCGACCTACATCTCTATTTGCCCCTTCGGTGTGCGTTGTAGCGTGGGCTTTGCCCACGAAAATGGCGGGCAAAAGAGGTCGTCTGAAATTTTGGGTTTGGTTCGTGGGCAAAGCCCACGCTACGGGTTTGCGGTGATTTTTAGGTAGTAGAACCCACGCTATGCAGCTAATGACTTAATCCCTCTTCGTAACATCCGCTTTATCCGAGTTTCGCCTCCTCCCCGAACACTTCCCGCCACAATTTCCTGACATTGCCGTAATGTGCCAGTAATTCGTCGGTTACTTCGGTTTTTTCCGCATCGCGCAGTTTGGTGTTGTGTTGCTGCTGGCGGTAGAAGCGGTAGGCGGTGCGGCTTTGTTCGGCGAGGGTTTTGTCGATGAGGCCGCAGTCGGCGGCGATGTTCAAGAGGGCGATGTTGCCGTAGTTGTCGAGGAGTTGCGGATATCGGCGGGCATGGGCAAGGATGAGGTATTGGACGATAAATTCGACGTCGACCACGCCGCCGCGCGCGTATTTGACGTTGCTGTCAACCGGCGGATGGGTGGGGAACATTTTTTCGCGCATTTCGATGATTTCGCCTGCCAAGGCGGTTTGGTCGCGTTCGGCGGTGAGGATTTCGGTGCGGATGCGGTCGAAGGCCGTCTGAATTTCGGGTGTGCCGCAGATGAAGCGGGCGCGGGTGAGGGACTGGTGTTCCCATGTCCATGCGTTTTCGCGCTGGTATTTTTCGAAGGCGGCGATGCTGTGGGCGAGGAAGCCGGCGTCGCCGTTGGGGCGCAGGCGCAGGTCGGTTTCGTAGAGGCTGCCTGCGCCGGTGGCGGCGGAAAGCCAGTTGGTCAGGCGGCGGGCGAGGCGGCTGTACACGTCGCCTGCGTCGGGATGGGGATCGTCGTAAAGATAGACCAAGTCGAGGTCGGAGGCGTAGCCGAGTTCTTTGCCGCCAAGTTTGCCGTAGCCGACGACGGCGAATTGCGGTGTGTCGCGGTGTTTTTTGGGCATGTCCGCCCACGCGCACGGCAGGGCGGCGGCAAGGATGGTGTCGGCGAGGGCGGAGAGTTGGTCGGAGAGGGATTCTACCACCCACAGTCCGGCGAGGTCTTGGACGGCGAGGCGGAAGACTTGGGCGTGCTGGAAGCGGCGCAGGGTGTCCATTTGCGCTTCGGTGTCGCCACCGCAGGCTTTGAGGTCGTCTGAAAGGGCGGCGGCAAGCGCTTGCCAGTCGAACGCGGTATCCAAAAGCTGCGCGCTGATGAGTTCGTCCAGCAGAATCGGATATTTACTAAGATACGCCGCCACCCATGAGCTTTGGCTCATAATCTGCGCCAGTTGCGCCAAGGTTTGCGGATGTTCGTTGAGAAAGGCGAGATAGGCGGAGCGGCGGCTGATGTTTTCGAGGAAGTCAAGCAACCGCATCAGCGTATCGGTCGGGTTGTTTTGCTCGGCCGCCGCCTGTACGAACAGCGGCACAATGGCGTCAAAACGAGGCTGGGCGTGTGCGGAGAGATGGCGGTATTTATGACCGTTGCGGATTTGGTCGAGCCTTGCGGCGATGGTTTCGGCATCGAACCCGTGTTCTTTCAGACGGCCTTGCCGCTCTTCTTCGTCGGGCTTGTCTTGCCATGCCCATTGCCATTCGCTGTTGGCTAGGGTTTGCTCTTCGGGTTCGCTCAAAATTTCGTTGAACAACTGATTGACCTTGTTACGATGAACGTTGAGGTCGTCTGAAAAAGCGGTGTAGCTGTCGAAACCCATGCTTTCGGCGAGCAGTTGTTGCTGTTCGGGCGAGGCGGGCAGGGTTTGGGTTTGCTGGTCGTCCCAGTATTGCAGGCGGTGTTCGACGTCGCGCAGGAAGCGGTAGGCGGCAAGCAGGGTTTCGACGTTTTCAGACGGCATGATGCCCAGCTCGGCAAGTTTCTTCAGCGTTTCCTGTGTGCCTTTCAGTTGCAGCGAGCGCATTTGTCCGCCGCGTATCATCTGGAAAATCTGGGCGATAAATTCGACTTCGCGGATGCCGCCTGCGCCGAGTTTGATGTTGTCCGCCATGCCTTTTTTGCTGACTTCGCTGCGGATTTGGCGGTGCAGGTTGCGCATCGCTTCATACGCGCTGTAATCCAGATATTTGCGGAACACGAAGGGGCGCACCAGCGCTTTGATGTCGTTCGGATACGGCGTAACCACGCGGCCTTTGCACCACGCATAGCGTTCCCATTCTCGCCCCTGCGTAATCAAATATTGCTCCAGCGCGGTTTCGCTCAATACCAGCGCGCCCGAATCGCCGTCCGGCCGCAGCCGCATATCAACGCGGAACACCTGCCCGTCGGCGGTAATGTCGTTCAGCAGCGCAATCAGTTTCTGCCCGACTTTAGTGAAAAACTCCTGATTGTCCCGTTCGCGCCTGCCGTCGGTATCGCCCGATTCGGGATAGATGAAAATCAAATCGATGTCGGAAGACACGTTCAACTCATAGCCGCCCGCCTTGCCCATCGCCACCACGCTCAAATGCTGCGGCGATTTGGTATAACGCCCGAACGGCGTGCCGTACATGTTCCGATAATAGGCGTAGGCAAAGTCCAGCGCGGTATTGACGGCAAAATCGGCAAACAGCGTAATCGTGCGGGTTACTTCGTTCAAATCGCTGATGCGGTTTATATCGCGCACGATAATCTGTGACACGACATAACGGCGCAACTCGCGCAACTGCCGCGCCAATTCTTCCTCGTTTTCTTCTGCGTGGATTTTGTCCCAGTCGGCAAAGGCTTGGAAATCCGCTTCGGTCAACACCTTGTCCAACATAGGCAGGAAAATTTCAGGCTTGAGTTTGCCGTTGTCGAGCTGGCGGGCGAGGAACAGGGAATGGCGGCGGGCGGTGTCGAGGCGGTTGTCGGACATTTCGGATTCCGTTTGGAAGGATGACGGGAGTGGGATAGTGGATTCACTTTAAATCAGGACAAAGCGAGGCAATGCCGTACCGGTTTAAAGTCAAGCCACTATATCATAGCAATCTTGGAGGTCGTCTGAAACTGCAAAACTTAGGCGTATGAGTGGGTGTGTGTTTTACGGCATGGGAAGTTTGTTATAGTGGATTAACTTTAAACCAGTACGGCGTTGCCTTGCCTTAGCTCAAAGAG
>ERZ1674236.319-NODE-319-length-10054-cov-31.133213_pt1 | contig 10054 bp, 7 predicted proteins | sample MGYA00581210_ERZ1674236 | MGnify/ENA primary metagenome ERZ1674236 (study PRJEB41354, sample SAMEA4873328) | human saliva metagenome | biome: human-associated habitat [ENVO:00009003]; feature: mouth environment [ENVO:08000002]; material: saliva material...
CTGAAGAAGCTGAAAAAGCCAAAGCTGAGGCAGAACGTAAGGCTGCTGAAGAGGCCGAAAAAGCTAGAGTAGAAGCAGAACGCAAAGCCGCTGAAGAAGCTGAAAAAGCCAAAGCTGAGGCAGAACGTAAGGCTGCTGAAGAGGCTGAGAAAACTAAAGTCGAAGCAGAACGTAAGGCTGCTGAAAAAGCTAAAGCAGAAGCTGAACGTAAAGCTGCCGAAGAAGCTGAAAAAGCTAAAGCCCAAGCAGAACGTAAGGCTGCTGAAGAAGCCGAAAAAGCTAGAGTAGAAGCAGAACGCAAAGCCGCTGAAGAAGCTGAAAAAGCCAAAGCTGAGGCAGAACGTAAGGCTGCTGAAGAGGCTGAGAAAACTAAAGTCGAAGCAGAACGTAAGGCTGCTGAAAAAGCTAAAGCAGAAGCTGAACGTAAAGCTGCCGAAGAAGCTGAAAAAGCTAAAGTAGAAGCAGAACGTAAAGCCGCTGAGGAAGCCGAAAAAGCCAAAGCCGAGGCTGAACGTAAAGCCGCTGAAGAGGCTGAAAAAGCTAGAGTAGAAGCAGAACGCAAAGCGGCTGAGGAAGCCGAGAAAGCTAAAGCTGAAACAGAACGAAAAGCAGCCGAAGAAGCTGAAAAAGCTAAAGCAGAAGCTGAACGTAAAGCAGCCGAAGCTGCTGCTGCAACCCAACAAATTGACGGCTATTACAGCAAAATTTCCCAATCAGGAATGGAAGGCGACGATATTTCCCATATCGGCGACATCAATATTCTTGAGGTGGACGGACAAAAAATTTCGCTGTTGCCTGAAACTGAGCCTCAAAGGGCTGAAGTATTCGGTAATGTGAACGAAAAATCTGTCCTGGTTGCCGCCACTCATCTGAAATACGGCCGCTACGGTTTTTATGGCTTGAAAAATGGAGATACTGACATCCATACATCGTATATGTTTTACCAAGGCGTTATTACTCCGGAAGCAGCGATGCCTCAAGAAGGTCAGGCTTTTTACCGCGGTTATGCGCTTTACAGCGATGTCGGACAAGCCAATACGTTCGGCAACTCCATCTTTATGGTGGACTTTAGCCGCAAATCCCTCTCCGGTGCGGTTTATTCCGAAAACGGTGAATTTGATGAAGTGAATCTGGAAGGTCAAATCGTCGGCAACCGCTTCTTCCATGTGGATGAGAAAGAACAAAAAATCATGTCGGGTATGTTCCTCGGCCCCCAAGCAGAAGAGCTTACCGGCCGATTCGATCATCTTCTGGAATCTAAAAACGGTACGTTTGGTGCCGCCGCTCTGAAAGAATGATTTTTACCGTATCATCAGCTCAAAAGGTCGTCTGAAAACTTGGAAATCAGGTTTTCAGACGACCTTTTTCCGTTCCCGACCGAGAAGCAGCCCATAAAATGCTACAATACCGCTTTGATTTTTTGCCCGCATCATCATGAAAAAAGCCCCCAAATCCTTTGAAGAAGCCCTCGCCCGCCTCGAAACCCTGACCCAGTCCATGCAAAGCAGCGAAATGCCGCTGGAAGACGCTCTGGCAGCCTATCAGGAAGGCAACGAGCTGGTCAGATACTGCCAAACCAAGTTGGCGGAAGTCGAACAAAAGCTGCAAGTATTGGATGCGGGCGAACTGAAGGAGCTGAACCTTGAACCCGGCGAATGAATTGAAAGCCTGGCAGCAAAAAGCCCAAGCGCAGACCGAATTGCTGCTGGAGCGTTTCCTGCCGTCTGAAAACCAAGTGCCGCACACGCTGCACGAAGCCATGCGTTACGTTACCCTCGGCGGCGGCAAACGGCTGCGCCCGCTCTTGGTGCTCGCCGCATCCGAATTGAGCGATGCCGACCAAAACGCCGTCGAGCAAGCCATGGCGGCGATTGAAATGGTGCACGTCTATTCCTTGGTTCACGATGATATGCCCGCAATGGACAACGACAGCCTGCGGCGCGGCAAACCGACCTGCCATGTGAAATACGACGAAGCCACCGCCCTTTTGGTCGGCGACGCGCTGCAAACCCAAGCCTTCGACGTATTGAGCCGCCCGACCGGACTACCCGCCGAACGCCAAATCGCCATGTTGTCCACGCTCGCCAAAGCATCCGGCAGCCTCGGCATGGCAGGCGGACAAGCCATCGACCTTGCCAACGTCGGCAAAGCCATGAATCAGGCGCAGTTGGAGCAGATGCACAGCCTCAAAACCGGCGCTCTCATCCGCGCTGCCGTCGTATTGGGCGCGCTTGCCTGCCCCGATTTGGATTCAGACGACGTCCGCACCTTAGATAGCTACGCCGCCAAACTCGGCTTGGCATTCCAAGTCATCGACGACGTGTTGGACTGCGAAGCCGATACCGCCACCTTGGGCAAAACCGCCGGCAAAGACAGCGACAACGACAAACCCACCTACGTCAAACTGATGGGCCTGCAAGCCGCCCGCGCCTACGCCGAAACCCTGACCGCCGAAGCCGCCGCCCTGCTCGAACCCTTCGGCGCAAAAGCCCTGCATCTGCGGCTGCTGGCGGAATTTGTTACTGCGCGGAAAAATTAAACGCTTTAAATCATTTTTCTTTTTATACCGTTAAGACACCAAAGGTCGTCTGAAAAATCAGTTCCAAGATTTTCAGACGACCTTTTTGTATAGGGATGGTGTTTATAGTGGATTAAATTTAAATCAGAGCAAGGCGAGGCAACGCCGTACCGGTTTAAAGTTAATCCACTATAATGAATCATGCTTTTATTCAACGGGATAAACTGGGATTAAAATGTGGATAAGTTGTGCGCAAACAGTGGATTTTACAGGGTATTTTAACCGCCCTTCTGCACCCGCAAGCATCCGTTTTTAAAACCGAAATTTGTCGCTGAGATTCCCATAAAAGAGTTGGGAATGAAGACAAATGCCACGCCGCAAATTGAAAGGTTCAAATAAAAAGGTCGTCTGAAAACCCAAAACTTATGGTTTTCAGACGACCTTTTCGATGATTCAGACAAATCAAATATCGTAAGTGGTCGATGCCGTATCGCCACCTTTGCCTGTCCAATTGGTGTGGAAAAATTCGCCGCGCGGTTTGTCGGTGCGCTCGTAGGTATGCGCGCCGAAGTAGTCGCGTTGGGCTTGCAGCAGGTTGGCGGGCAGGCGTTCGGTGGTGTAGCCGTCGAGGAAGGTAATCGCGGAAGCCATGCAGGGCATGGGGATGCCGCATTCGATGGCTTTGGCGACCACTTTGCGCCATGCGGGCAGGCAGTTTTCCAATACGCCTTTGAAATAGGGGTCGGAACCCAAGAACACCAAATCGGGATTAGCTTCGTATGCGTCGCGGATGTTGCCCAAGAACGCGCTGCGGATGATGCAGCCTTCGCGCCACAGAAGGGCGGTGTTGCCGTAGTTCAATGCCCAATCGTTGTTTTCGCTGGCTTCGCGGATGAGCATGAAGCCTTGTGCGTAGGAGATGATTTTGGATGCCAACAGGGCTTGGCGCAGGGCTTCGACCCATACGGCTTTGTCGCCGTCAACGGGGGTAACGGTTTTGCCGAACAAGCGGCCGGTTTGAACGCGTTGGTCTTTGAACGCGGACACGCAGCGGGCAAATACGGCTTCGGAAATCAGCGTCAGCGGGATGCCTAAGTCGAGGGCGTTGATGCCGGTCCATTTGCCTGTGCCTTTTTGTCCGGCGGTATCGAGGATTTTTTCGACCAAAGGTTCGCCGTTTTCGTCTTTGTAGCCCAAAATCGCGGCGGTGATTTCAATCAGGTAGGAATCCAGCTCGGTTTGGTTCCATTCGCTGAAAATGCGGTGCATTTCGTCGTAGCTCAGACCCAAGCCGTCTTTCATGAATTGGTAGGCTTCGCAAATCAACTGCATATCGCCGTATTCGATGCCGTTGTGCACCATTTTGACGAAATGGCCCGCACCGTCGCGGCCGACCCAGTCGCAGCAGGGTTCGCCTTGCGGGGTTTTGGCGGCAATGGCTTGGAAAATGGGTTTGACGGCAGGCCATGCAGCTTCGTCGCCGCCGGGCATGATAGACGGGCCGTGACGCGCGCCTTCTTCGCCGCCGGAAACGCCCGCGCCGATAAAGCGGATGCCTTTTGCCGCCAGCTCGTGCGTACGGCGGGTGGAATCGGGATAGTTAGCGTTGCCGCCGTCAACAATAATGTCGCCTTGGTCCAAAAGCGGGACAAGTTGCTCGATAAAGTCGTCCACAACAGAACCTGCGCGTACCATCATCATGATTTTGCGCGGTTTTTCCAGTTTATCCACTAAATCTTGCAATGAATAGGCACCGATAATGTTGGTGCCTTTGGCTGCGCCGTTGAGAAAATCGTCTACTTTAGCAGTGGTCCGGTTGTACGCCACGACTTTGAAACCGTGATCGTTCATATTCAAAATCAAATTTTGACCCATAACGGCCAAGCCGATGACGCCGATATCGCCTTTCATTGATGGAAGCTCCATTATTAATTTAATTTATCAGCCGTAACTCTATCTGATTTACAGAGGTTTAACAATCCTTAACTATCTAATTTTTTGAAAAGATGCCTTTACGTTGCGGGCTTTGCCTGCGCGTTGGGAAACAAACTATAAATAAGATTTTAAATAATAAATGGATGATTATATTGAGTCGCGCTTTTTCTTGTGTATAACTTTTATTCCTTTTTCAGTTCAATAAGTTGAATGCAGATTTTGAATGCGGATAAACTGCTGTTTGCCTTGTTTGCAGATGTGGATAATTTTGAAATCCGGTTTGGTTTTGTGTATAACTTTCCGGCTATGCACACAGCCTGCCGGTTTTATACAGGGCTCAAACGGAACTGTCCGAAGAGATAAACAGTCCAATCGGTTTTCATGTTTCAGACGACCTTTTGTGTTTTTCAACCGCAGGTCGTCTGAAAAATATCTCAACGAAAAGGGAGCAGATATGAAATTTTCCTTTAGCTTAAACCTGTTGGCAGCTTTGGTTTTGGCGGCGTGCGCGCACCAGCCGATGCAGAAATCTGATGCCGCGCCTGTGCCGACGGCTGTGGATAACCATGCGCCGGAACAAGGGACGGGGCTGACCGAGCAGAAATTGATCCGCGCCAAGCATTATATGGCGGCGTCTGCCAATCCGTTGGCGACTGAGGCGGGATACGAGGTTTTGAAACGCGGCGGCAGTGCGATAGATGCGATGATCGCCATGCAGACGACCTTGGGTCTGACCGAACCGCAGTCTTCCGGTTTGGGCGGCGGCGCGTTTTTGGTGTATTGGGACAATAAGGCGAAAAAACTGACGACGTTTGATGCCCGAGAAACGGCGCCGAAAGCGGCAACGCCGGCGCTTTTCTTGGATGAAAACGGCAAACCGATGGGCTTTATGAACGCAGTGGTCGGCGGCCGTTCGGTCGGCGTGCCGGGGATTCCGAAGCTGCTGGAAGATGTCCACAAGCGTTATGGCAAATTGCCTTGGGCAAGTCTGTTTGACAAACCGATTGCTTTGGCGGAACAAGGCTTTACCGTTTCACCACGCATGGCAAAATCCATCGAGCAGAATCTGGAGCCTTTGAAACGTTATCCGCAAACCGCCGCGTATTTCCTGCCCGACGGCAAGCCTTTGGCAGCGGGAACGGTGTTGAAAAACCCTGAATTTGCCCGCTCCGTACGCCTGTTGGCAGAAAAAGGCAGCGCGCCGTTTTATCAGGGGGCGCAGGCGCAGAATATTGTCCGTGCCATTACCGGCGCTGTGGATAACCCCGGCAAAATCAGCATGGCGGATTTGAAAAACTACCGCGTTATCGAGCGCGAACCGGTTTGCGCGCCGTATCGTGAATACGAAGTCTGCGGCATGGGCGCGCCAAGTTCGGGCGCGATTGCTTTGGGCGAGATTTTGGGCGTCCTGCAAAATCAGGATATGAAGGCGTTGGGATCTGAAAATATCCACAGTTGGCGCTGGATAGGCGATGCGTCGCGGATTGCGTTTGCCGACCGCGATTATTACGTCGGCGATCCCGCGTTTGTCAACGTCCCGACCCGTGCCTTGATTTCGCAGGCTTACCTGAAACCGCGCGCCGAAGAAATCCGCCAATCCGACAAGGCGTTGGAAAACATTCAGGCAGGCAAGTTTGGCAAGGCATACGCGCAAGGTATGGCGGTAGAGCTGCCGTCTACCAGCCATTTGGTGGTTGTGGATAAAGACGGCAACGTCGTATCGATGACGACTTCGATTGAAAACGCGTTCGGCTCAGGGCTGATGGCAAACGGTTATCTGCTCAACAATGAATTGACCGATTTTGCTTTCAACCCTGTCGGCGCAGACGGTAAAACGGTGGCCAACAGCGTGGCGGGCGGCAAGCGGCCGCGTTCTTCGATGGCGCCGACCATTGTGATGAAAGGCGGTAAGCCTTATCTGGCAGTCGGTTCGCCCGGCGGTAGCCGCATCATTGGTTTCGTCGCCAAAACGTTGGTGGCGCATATCGATTGGGGCATGGACATTCAGGCGGCAATCTCCCTGCCGAATATGCTCAATCGCGGCAGCCAGTATGAAATCGAAGAAAAAACTGCTGCGGCGGACAAAGCGGCAGCGTTGGAAAAACTGGGCTACAAAGTCCAAATCCGCGATTTGAATTCCGGCGTACAAGGCATTGTGATCGGCAAAGACGGTTTGCTCGGCGGTGCCGACCCGCGCCGCGAAGGTAAAGTGATGGGCGATTGATCACCGATCGGCTTGTGGATAAAAGGTCGTCTGAAATCCGAATTTGGGTTTTCAGACGACCTTTTTTATCGTTGGAGAAAAGCTATGGATAAAGTGTGTATAAAATTTGAGAAAAATATAATCTTTTTATTTTTCATAAGGATAGATTAGATAGCCATGTGGATAATCATGTCTGAAATATTGGCGGGAGATGGTTTTGTTTTATTGAAAGGTCGTCTGAAAACTTAAAATCAAGATTTCAGACGACCTTTATTGAATAAAAAGGTTGTGGATAATTGTTTATCCACAGCCTTTTTGTACGCTGTCTTAGTCTTATCTCAAGCCGCCGGCAGCTCGTGGAAGGCGGACGGCAAATTCTCGTTGTCACCAAATTCCACCCATTCATAAGCGGTTTCGTCCGCTAAAACCGCACGCAATAAAGCGTTGTTGATGGCATGGCCGGATTTGTAGCCTTCGAATGCGCCGATAATCGGGTGTCCGACGATATACAAATCGCCGATGGCATCGAGGATTTTGTGGCGGACAAACTCGTCGGGATAACGCAAACCTTCCGGATTTAAAACGTCCATGTCGTCAATCACGATGGCGTTGTTCAAATTGCCGCCCAGTCCGAGATTGTGGGCGCGCATCATTTCTACTTCGTGCATAAAGCCGAAGGTGCGCGCGCGCGCGATTTCGTCGATGTAGGACTTGCCCGCGAAATCGATTTCAAAAGTGGGCGAGCTGCGGTTGAAAACCGGATGGTCGAATTCGATGGTCAGCGTCACTTTAAAGCCGTCATACGGCGTAAAGCGCACCCATTTGCCCGCTTCTTTGACTTCGACAGGTTTGAGGATTTTCAAAAACCGCTTTTGCGCCTTTTGATCGACAACGCCCGCATCTTGCAAAAGATAAATAAACGGCAGGCTGGAGCCGTCCATAATCGGGATTTCGGGCGCGTTTAACTCAATCAGCGCATTGTCGATGCCGTAGGCGGACAGCGCGGACATGATGTGTTCGATCGTGCCGACGCGCACGCCTTTGTCGGTTACGATAGTGGACGACAGGCGCGTATCGTTGATGAGGTAAGGCGTAAGTTTGATGGTTTCGCCCATTTCGCCGTCCAAATCGGTACGGCGGAAGGAAATCCCGCTGTTTTCAGGCGCAGGATGCAGGGTCAGTGCGACCCGTTCGCCCGAATGCAGCCCGACGCCGGTTACGCTGATGGATTTTGCCAAAGTTCGTTGCAGCATAAACCGCCTCCTTATTCAATAATTGGTTTGATGTTTGGATAATACGATAAAAAGGAAAAAATAATCCATTATTTTTAATAGTATTTGCTAATGTAGGCGTTTCAGAACCATAGATTTTTCAGACGACCCTTTATACCGGTAAGATTATCCACAGTATGCCGTGTAATCTGAGTGGAAAAATCCGATTTTATCCACAAAAAAATTCAAACGATTACAGATTATCCGACTTTGTTCTCATAAAAAACAAAACTTGAACGCAGCCTTTAAATGAATGCAACAATTTGATTATACAATCAGTAATAAGGTTATCCACAAAGCGGGGATACACTCATCACTATCATCATTTTTTTTAAATAATTACATATTAATTTTAAAAACAACCAAAATTTATCCCCAAATATGGGGACAAACCGTACCAATCTGTATTTTCAGACGACCTATTTCACGGTTTTTTTATTTAAATCAAACATTTTAAAAGTAGCATCGTGTAATTCTAGGTAGTAGTTTTATTTCAGGCTACAATAGCCCTTATTGAAATTCATCCCTTTCCCTACTGACAGGAGTATCAAAATGAGCATCAAAGTAGCGATTAACGGTTTCGGCCGCATCGGCCGTCTGGCATTGCGTCAAATTGAAAAAGCCAAAGGCATCGAAGTCGTCGCCGTCAACGACTTGACCCCTGCCGATATGCTGCTGCACCTTTTCAAATACGACAGCACCCAAGGCCGCTTCCAAGGTACTGCCGAATTGAAAGACGATGCCATCGTGGTGAACGGCAAAGAAATCAAAGTCTTCGCCAATCCGAATCCTGAAGAATTGCCTTGGGGCGAATTGGGCGTAGACGTCGTCCTCGAATGTACCGGCTTCTTTACCAGCAAAACCAAAGCTGAAGCCCACATCCGCGCCGGTGCGCGCAAAGTCGTTATTTCCGCCCCCGGCGGCAATGACGTGAAAACCGTCGTATATGGCGTAAACCAAGACATTTTGGACGGCAGCGAAACCGTCATCTCCGCCGCTTCCTGCACTACCAACTGCCTTGCCCCGATGGCGGCAGTCCTGCAAAAAGAGTTCGGCGTAGTTGAAGGCCTGATGACCACCATCCACGCCTACACCGGCGACCAAAACACCCTTGACGCGCCGCACCGCAAAGGCGATTTGCGCCGCGCCCGTGCCGCCGCGCTCAACATCGTGCCCAACAGCACCGGCGCCGCCAAAGCCATCGGTCTGGTTATCCCCGAATTGAACGGCAAACTCGACGGCTCCGCCCAACGCGTCCCCGTTGCCACCGGCTCGCTGACCGAATTGGTTTCCGTCCTCGAACGCCCCGTGACCAAAGAAGAAATCAACGCCGCGATGAAAGCTGCCGCCAATGAATCTTACGGCTACACCGAAGATCAAATCGTTTCTTCCGACGTCGTCGGCATCGAATACGGCTCGCTCTTTGACGCGACCCAAACCCGCGTAATGACCGTAGGCGACAAACAACTGGTGAAAACCGTTGCTTGGTACGACAACGAAATGTCCTACACCTGCCAACTCGTCCGCACTTTGGAATACTTCGCAGGCAAAATCTAAAAGATTTCGGATTGGGTAAACCAGTCTGTGGATAAGTAAGAGAAAAGGTCGTCTGAAAACCTAAAACATGGTTTTCAGACGACCTTTTAATTAGTGTACAAACATTTAAGCATTAGTAATTACGGGATATAAAATTAAAAATTATGAAATTGTTCTTTTTTTGGATGGTGTATATAATATAAGTAATAGTCACTAAGACTATTTTATTAATTTTTTAAAGGATTAGAAATATGAATGAAACTGAAAGATTTCAATTTGAAATTTTAAAACGATTTGCTATTACAGGTAGTATTAACTCTTTAGATAAATGGTTTCTCGAAATTAATTTTAATCATGAAAAAGCAAATCAATTATTTAATATTTTAAATGAATTTTCTAAAAAACCTGATTTTTCACATGGTGAATTTGAGCAACGTATGAACCAGGAGTTTGGCTGGGGATATCAAGCTGTTAAACCATTAATTAAGAGTTTGTACGAAGATGGAATGTATCCTGAAATTGTTTCCCAATTTCTCAAAGATATAGTGGATTAAATTTAAATCAGGACAAGGCGACGAAGCCGCAGACAGT
>ERZ1674236.321-NODE-321-length-9974-cov-11.037101_pt1 | contig 9974 bp, 7 predicted proteins | sample MGYA00581210_ERZ1674236 | MGnify/ENA primary metagenome ERZ1674236 (study PRJEB41354, sample SAMEA4873328) | human saliva metagenome | biome: human-associated habitat [ENVO:00009003]; feature: mouth environment [ENVO:08000002]; material: saliva material...
TAAAAAATTGAACTTTTTTAATAAGGAATGAATTTTTTCTAAAATTTCCGTCTATAAAAAAATTTTTTCTATACCCTATTGACATACTGTATCCAATAACAGTATATTTATACTGTATAAACAACCAATGATTAAAAACACATAAACTAAAAAGGAACACTAGATGATGAACTACGCAAATACAGTTGCACAACATGATACGACGTTTTCTTATCATCCTATGCCATTTTTCAATGATGTTGAGAATAAATCAACATTTAATAAAAAATTAGATCTCAACCTTTATTGCATCAAACGTCCACAGCAAACTTGTTTTATTCGTGTTACCAATCCGAATATGCTTGCTTGGGGAATTGAAATGGGCGATATGTTAGTTGTTGAAAAAAATGACAGCCTTTTCATTGGGGATCTTGTCGTCCTAGAAAAACAAGACGAGTTCCATATTTATGAATTTGCCGGCGTAAGTGATAATGAATTTGTATTCATGGCATTAGATTCTAAAGTGGAAAATATTAAAACAACACAATGGACAAACTTGCCATTAGTTGGCACCGTGACGAATACCATCCATCAAATGAAGCCAAGAAGAGACTTAATGAAATTTGCGGCTTAAGCCAAACATCAAATAATCTAAATAAAAAAAAGTGCGATTAAAATTAACCGCACTTTTTGTTAAAATAAAAATTGTAATTACATCACACGACGAGATTGTGTGTAGGTTCTTGCCCAGTAGTCTTCATCTAATGAACTAATGGTTACACCTTGGCTTGAACTTGCATGCATAAATTGGTTGTTACCAATATAAACGCCTACATGATTATTTCGACGGAAGAATACTAAATCGCCTTTACGCAATTCATTCTTTTGGATTTGACGACCTAAATAACGCTGTTCTGAAGTTGAACGTGGCAGTTCCATACCGTAAGCATCAAGGAAAGCTGTTTGCATAAATGCAGAGCAATCAATACCACGTTTTGTAGTTCCTCCCATTCTATAACGTGTTCCCACCCATTCGTTATAAACTTGAGAAAGTGCTTTATCACCAATTAAACCGGATTTAGGACGGTTTGTTCTTAATTTAGAATGAATTTCACTTTTTTTTCCATCTAAACCAGCAATCAACCCTGATAACTCGGCATCATCACTTTCAGCAATAACACCGTTTTGAGCCTGCCTAGGGCTATTAGAGCAGGCCGTTGTCAACACGGCCAAACCTACAATAATCAAAATCTTCTTTAACATAGCCTTTAAATAATAAAATAATATAAAACAAAATTGGCCGAATTCTATCAGAAAGCTATTATCTGCGCCAGTTCTTATTGAATTTTTATGCAATTTTGTGAGCGAGATCTCAAAAAATAAGGGTTGCTAAATAAGCAACCCTTAAAAAGATTAAAAATTGATTATTTTTTCTTCGCTTTTGCATTTGGAAGATCTGTAATTGAACCTTCAAATACTTCAGCCGCAAGACCTACAGATTCATGAAGTGTTGGGTGAGCATGAATCGTTAATGCGATATCTTCTGCATCACAACCCATTTCGATCGCTAGACCGATTTCACCTAATAATTCACCACCGTTAGCCCCCACGATAGCCCCACCAAGTATGCGATGAGTATCTTTATCGAAGATTAATTTGGTCATACCTTCTGCACATTCAGATGCAATCGCACGACCAGAAGCTGCCCAAGGGAATTTAGCGACTTCGTAGTTTAAGCCTTCTTGTTTACATTCTTTCTCAGTTTTACCAACCCAAGCCACTTCTGGTTCAGTATAAGCAATAGAAGGAATGACTTTTGGATCGAAATAATGTTTTTTCCCTGCGATCACTTCTGCCGCAACGTGACCTTCGTGAACACCTTTGTGTGCTAACATTGGTTGGCCAACGATATCACCGATTGCGAAGATATGAGGCACATTAGTACGCATTTGTTTATCAACATGAATGAAACCACGCTCATCCACTTCAACACCTGCTTTACCAGCATCGATCAATTTACCATTTGGTGTACGACCGATTGCAACTAATACTGCATCATAACGTTTAGTATCGTTGCATGCCTTACCTTCCATTGAAACATAGATACCATCATCTTTTGCTTCAACTGCAGTTACTTTAGTTTCAAGCATTAACTTGAATTTTTTCTCAACTTGTTTGGTATAAATACCTACCACATCTTTATCTGCCGCAGGAATTACTTGGTCAAACATTTCAACCACTTCAACTTCAGAACCTAATGCATCATATACGGTACCCATCTCTAAACCGATGATACCACCGCCCATGATTAAAAGTTTTTTCGGAACTTCTTTTAATTTAAGTGCATCCGTTGAATCCCACACGCGTGGGTCTTCATGTGGAATGAATGGTAATTGAATAGGGCGAGAACCTGCTGCAATAATCGCATTATCAAATTTAATTGTGGTTGGTTTACCATCACGATCACGTGCCACTAATGTGTGTGGATCGGTAAACGCCGCTAAACCTTCAACAACGGTCACTTTACGTTGTTTAGCCATGCCTGCCAGACCGCCGGTTAATTTTGCCACAACCGCTTCTTTACCGGCACGCACTTCATCTAAATCAATGCGAGGCTCTGCGAAATACACACCATTTTTGCTTGCGTGTTTTGCTTCTTCAATTACTTTAGCAACGTGAAGTAATGCTTTAGAAGGGATACAACCTACGTTTAAACATACCCCACCTAATGTTGAATAACGTTCAACAAGTACTGTTTCTAAACCTAAGTCCGCACAACGGAATGCCGCTGAATAACCTGCAGGACCAGCACCAAGTACCACAACTTGGGTTTTAATTTCTTTACTCATTTTTACCTCGTAAAAACGTTCAAATTTTTGACCGCACTTGCGATCCTTTCTGTAAGATGTGAGCCTAATCACTCACATCTTACCGCGTTAATTACATCACTAAGCGACGTAAGTCAGCTAATACGCCATTGATATAGCTTAAGAAACGAGCACCATCAGCACCATCGATCACACGGTGGTCGAAAGATAATGATAATGGAAGCATTAAGCGTGGCTCAAATTCTTTACCATTCCATACCGGTAGCATTTCTGATTTAGATACACCTAAGATGGCTACTTCTGGTGCATTTACGATTGGTGTAAAGTGAGTTGTACCAATACCGCCTAAGCTTGAAATGGTGAAACAACCACCTTGCATATCAGAACCTGAAAGTTTACCGTCACGTGCTTTTTTGGAGACTTCCATTAATTCACGAGAAAGTTCGATAATACCTTTTTTGTTCACGTTTTTAAATACAGGTACAACGAGACCGTTTGGTGTATCTACCGCTACGCCAATGTTGATGTATTTTTTAAGTGTTAATTTTTGTCCGTCTTCAGAGATAGAGCTATTGAAACGTGGGAACGCTTCCAATGCTTTCGCTACCGCTTTCATAATGAACACAACCGGTGTAATTTTCACATCCAATTTTTGTTTTTCAACAATCTTGTTCTGTTCTTTACGGAATGCTTCTAAATCAGTGATATCTGTGCGATCGAAGTGAGTAACATGTGGAATCATTACCCAGTTACGATGTAAGTTTGCACCAGAGATTTTGTTGATACGGCTTAATTCAACTTCTTCTACTTCACCAAATTTGCTGAAGTCAACTTTCGGCCATGGTAATAAGCCTAAGCCTGCGCCGTTTGCCACACCATTACCAGCCGCTGCAGAAGATACAGTGCCTGTTTCAAACGCTTTAACAGCGGTTTTCACGTAAGCTTGGATATCTTCTTTCACAACACGACCTTTACGACCCGTGCCTTTTACGCGATCAAGGTTAATACCGTATTCACGCGCTAAGCGACGAATCACCGGTGTTGCGTGTGCATAACCTGTGCTTGCTACAACTTGTTCTTGGCTTAAACCAGATACATTACCTGATTGTGCTGCCGGCGCTGCAGCAGGTGCTGCTTGAGGAGCTGGAGCTGCCGCTGCTGGAGCTGCTGCAGGAGCGGGTGCTGCACCTGCCACTTCAAATTTCATAATTAATGAACCAGTTGAAACTTTATCACCTGATTTCACTAAAATTTCTTTTACCACCCCTGCAAACGGAGCTGGCACTTCCATTGAGGCCTTATCGCCTTCAACGGTGATTAAAGATTGCTCTTCAGAAACGCTGTCACCAACGGCAACCATGATTTCAGTGACGTTAACTTCATCGCCACCGATATCAGGTACATTCACCTCTTTAATCGCTGAAGCTGTCGGTGCTGCTGCAGGTGCCGAAGCTTGTTGAGCAGGCGCTGCGGCTGGTGCGGCACCTGCCACTTCAAATTTCATGATTAATTTGCCAGTAACAACTTTATCGCCTACGTTGATTAAAATTTCTTTTACGATGCCAGCAACAGGAGCAGGCACTTCCATTGACGCTTTATCACCTTCAACATTGATGATTGATTGGTCAACTTCAACAGTATCGCCTACTTTCACCATAATATCAGTCACGTTTACTTCGTCTGAACCGATATCGGGTACATTCACTTCAACGACACTTGCAGCTGCTGGTGCGGCTGCCGGCGCAGGTGCTGCTGCAGCAGGAGCAGGCGCTGCCGCATCCGCTGACTCTAAAACAAGCATTGGTGTGCCAGTTGTGACTTTATCACCCACTTTTACTAATACTTCTTTTACCACACCGGCTTCTGGTGCAGGGATTTCCATTGAAGCTTTATCACCTTCAACATTAATAATACTTTGATCTGCTGTAATGGTATCACCTACTTTCACCATCACTTCTGTTACGGTAACTTCATCACTACCGATATCAGGAATTTGAATTTGTTTTGACATGTTATATTACCTTTAAAAAACGCAGTTAAAATCAACCGCACTTTATTTGTAGATGCTCCTGTGTGCTCTCACACACAGGATGTTTTTATTAAGCGTAAAGCGGATTTAAAATTTCAGTTTTTAAACCAAATTTTGCGATTGCATCAGCCACCACTTTCGCATCAAATTTGCCTTGTTTTGCAAGCTCATGTAATGCTGCAACCACAACATAACGCGCATCCACTTCGAAGTGTTCACGTAAGTTTTCACGGCTGTCTGAACGACCGAAACCATCAGTACCTAATACGTGATAGCTTTGTGCTGGAATGAATGCACGAACTTGTTCTGCGAACAATTTCATGTAGTCAGTAGCCGCAACTGCCGGTGCATCGTTCATTACTTGTGCAATGTAAGGTACGCGTGGTGTTTCAGTTGGGTGTAACATATTCCAACGTACTGCATCCGCACCTTCACGAGCCACTTCAGTGAATGAAGGCACACTATATACATCTGAGCTTACGCCATATTCATTTGCAAGGATTTGTGCCGCTTCACGAACGTGACGGAAGATCGCACCAGAACCTAATAATTGAACATGACCTTTGTTGCCTTTCGCTTCAACGGTTTCAAATTTATAAAGACCTTTACGAATACCTTCTTCTGCGCCTTTTGGCATTGCTGGTTGTTCGTAAGTTTCGTTTAATGTAGTGATGTAATAGAACACATCTTCTTGTTTTTCACCGTACATACGGTTGATACCGTCTTGTAGGATAACTGCCACTTCATAAACATAAGCTGGGTCATAAGACACACAGTTAGGAATCACAAGAGATTGAATATGGCTGTGACCATCTTCGTGTTGTAAACCTTCACCATTTAATGTTGTACGACCAGAAGTACCGCCGATCATGAAACCACGTGCTAATTGGTCACCTGCTGCCCACATTAAGTCACCCACACGTTGGAAACCAAACATTGAGTAATAGATAAAGAATGGAATCATCGGAAGATTATTGACAGAGTATGAGTTCGCTGCTGCTAACCAAGATGATGCCGCACCTAATTCATTGATACCTTCTTGTAATACTTGACCATCTTTCGCTTCACGGTAGTAAGCCACTAAATCACGGTCAGAAGGCACATAGTTTTGACCATGTGGGTTGTAGATACCGATTTGACGGAATAAACCCTCCATACCGAAAGTACGCGCTTCGTCAGCGATAATTGGCACAATTTGTTTACCAATATTCTTATCTTTCAATAAGGTATTTAAAAAACGCACGAATGCCATTGTGGTTGAAATTGGACGAGCTTGTTCTTCCAATAATGGGGCAAATTCTTCCAATGCTGGCACTTTAAATTCAGTGGTGAATTTCGGTAAACGTTTTGGTAAATAACCATTTAACGCTTTACGTTTGCCGTGAAGATAATTGTACTCTTCCGAACCTTCTGGGAAGGTGATGTACGGATAGTTAGGAATATCTTCATCTTTAATATCTAATTGGAAATGATCGCGGAAAGATTTTAAGCTTTCGAGTGACATTTTTTTAGATTGGTGCGCAGTGTTTTTACTTTCTGCTTCAGGAATTTTATAACCTTTAACCATGTGCGCTAAGATCACAACAGGTTTACCTGCAGTTTGCGCTTTGTGGAATGCCGCATAAAGTTTTTCTGAATCATGGCCACCGCGTCTTAACGCCCAGATTTCATCATCTGTCATATCCGCTACTAATGCTGCAGTCTCTGGATAACGACCAAAGAAGTGTTCACGAACATAAGCACCATCTTTAGATTTGAAGGTTAAATAGTCGCCATCAACTACTTCCATCATCAATTGAGTTAACTTACCTGAGGTATCTTTGGCAAATAATTTATCCCAGTTGGAACCCCACATGACTTTGATCACTTCCCAACCTGCACCAGCAAATAAACCTTCTAATTCTTGAACAATTTTACCGTTACCTGTTACTGGTCCATCTAAACGTTGCAAGTTACAGCTTACTACGAAGATTAAGTTATCTAAGCCTTCACGTGCTGCGAAGGTTAAATCACCTTTCGCTTCGATTTCGTCCATTTCACCATCACCAAGGAAAGCATATACTTTTTGATCTTTGGTGTCTTTTAAGCCACGGTTGTCTAAGTATTTTAAGAAACGAGCAGTACGGATTGCATTTACTGGGCCTAACCCCATGGATACCGTAGAGAATTGCCAAAATTCAGGCATTAATTTCGGGTGAGGGTAAGAAGAAAGACCTTTACCTGGTTCACATTCCTGACGGAAGTTATTCATTTGTTCTTCAGTAATACGGCCTTCAACAAATGCACGCGCATACATACCTGGTGCCGCATGGCCTTGGAAGAAGACTAAGTCACCACCGTTTTTATCCGTCGCTGCTTTGAAGAAGTGGTTAAAACAGACTTCATACATACTTGCAGCCGATTGATAAGTTGAAATGTGACCACCTAATTCAAGATCTTTTTTCTGACCACGTAATACCGCCATGATCGCATTCCAACGTACAGCACTACGAATACGACGCTCAATAGCTTTATCACCTGGGTATGCTGGCTGTTCAGAAACAGGGATTGTATTAACATAAGGGGTTGTTACGCCACCTTTTGCAATGTTCACACCACCATTACGTGCCTGATCAATCACTTGATTGATGATGTAATGCGCACGCTCTGCGCCTTCAGCACGAATTAATGAATCAACAGCTGACAACCAATCCTGTGTTTCAATTGGGTCAATATCGTTTACTAAGGTATTTGACATAGTCTTTCCTTATTTTACTGAGTGAAAATAAAGTTTGGTCATAACCAAACACGAAAATCAAGCTTGTTAACCAATGTTACAAACATTTAACAAATCTTGTAAATTTTAGAAGATTTTTTGCAAGAAAGATAGTAGATTTTCACTGTTCTCACGCATTTCTTCGAGTTATTGCCATACTCGTTACTAAAAGTGCGGTCATTTTTAAAGGATTTTTGGGTTAAGTTAAAGCATACTTTATATATTGCATTCCCTACCCGCTTTGATCTAAAGTGTTCGCATGGTTTTAAGCTTTTTAGAGGACAAAATATGAACACGACAACTCGCCCAATCTTTTCTCATAAACGAATAGCGCTCGTTGCACATGATAGTTGCAAACAAAATCTGCTCAATTGGGTAAAGAAACATAAAGAAGCTCTCGCTCCCCATCAACTTTATGCAACAGGTACAACCGGCCATCTATTGTCTAGAGAAACAGGACTTGAAATAGCCTCATTATTAAGTGGTCCGATGGGAGGAGATCAACAGCTTGGCGGACTGATTGCTGAGAAAAAAATTGATATGATGATTTTCTTTTGGGATCCGATGAACGCAGCACCACATGATCCCGATGTAAAAGCCTTAATGCGTATTGCAACTGTTTGGAATATTCCCGTAGCAATTAATCAAAGCACGGCTGATTTTCTTTTAACATCAAACTTATTTGATCAGAAAATCAATATTGATATTCCCGATTATGAAGGATATTTAAAGGCTCGTTTAGATTAAATGATAATATTGCTAGTCAAACAATCCTAACCTGATAAAAAAGGAGATAAATGACTTTATCTCCTTTCTAATTGTTTCGTTGTTAATTACTGACCTTGAGCCGCTGCTGCCATCATTAGCATAAACAACACACCTTGAACTTGCTCTTCTGGAATTACTTGACCATTCAGTTTGAGTTCTCCCTTTTCAAGCACTAAGGTAAGCGTTACATTTTTATCATTATTCACCACAATATTTTGTGCTGCCGCTTGTTTCGCTTGCTCTTCAATTTTCTCTTTAACCAAAGCTTTATCTTCTTCTGGGGCAAATTGTGTAATAATTTTTTCTGCAGTCGCTTTATCTACATGAATATTTACCGCAAAATCCGTAAATTGTTTATATAAACTACCCGCCATTAAATCAAATTTCGGATCTTTCGCTAATGCCACATTTAAATCTAATGAGACTTTACCTTGATTATCTGAAATAGAAACTGGATTCAATTTAATTTGAGGCTGATTATTAAAAATAGCCATACCATGATTTTCAACCCATGAACTTAAAATTTCAGATACAACCTCCTCATTAACATTTTTATCATCACTTACTGACTTAAAGACAGTGAAAAGTGCTTCAATCAAAGCATTTGCTGCGTTTGCTTCAATATGGTTTAATTCACCATTGTAAGTTAATTTTCCCAAATTTTTTCCATCAATAATGACTGAGTCTAATGTATTTTCACTTTTAAAGTTCACAAAATCACCATTAAGTGAAATATCTGATGTTGCTTTTAAACCTTTTTCAATAATAGACGTTGTTTTTCCTGCATAATCAGTACTGGTCATTTCAAAACTTTCAGTTGAAGAAGAACCTTTACCTGTATAAATATAGGCCCATTTTGTTGGATTAAATGCCCCATCAAATTTCGAGCCCTTCATCTTCATTTTTACCGATTTAACAGCAGTAGCATCCTGGTTATCTTCCCCATCAACATGATTAGGTCCTAAATCAGTAGTCACTTCGTCTAAAGTCATTTCATATTTACCCGCAAGATCCTTATCTATATCAAAACCAACATTGATATTTGACCAAGCAACTTTATTTTGTGGTGAGTTAGGATCAATCACTTCTCCTGCCGCTAGATCAATCTTACCCTTTGTTGCCAAGCTATAGCTAGTAGAAGCTTGATATTGAACAGGCTTATCTGATTTAAGTAAATCAAATAAAGGTTGGGTTGTTTCATTTTTACCAATCACACCTTGTGCTGAAAACATTGTTGGTACAAAGTTGAATTTTTCTAGCTGATTAAGCGGAAATGGACCATGATAAAGCTTAGTTGAAAATGGAATAGTAAATACCTTCCCCTCTTTGGGTAAAGATATGACCACTTCATCTTCCACTTGAGAAGTAAAGAAACCGCGCTCAAACTGTTTATTTTGATAAACAACCTTAAATGAATCAGATAAGCCTAAAGCCTGAGCTTGTTTGTTTGCTAATTCAATTTGGCGTAAATATTCAGTTTGTGCTTTTTCCCCAGTAAACCAAGCTCCACCGACACCTACCACGCCAAGTGCCACAATTACGCCTAATGCTACGACTGATTTTTTCATTTTGATTCCTTTATTAAATTAATAGATGACTAAAATTGTCAGCAATT
>ERZ1674236.323-NODE-323-length-9964-cov-30.380563_pt1 | contig 9964 bp, 9 predicted proteins | sample MGYA00581210_ERZ1674236 | MGnify/ENA primary metagenome ERZ1674236 (study PRJEB41354, sample SAMEA4873328) | human saliva metagenome | biome: human-associated habitat [ENVO:00009003]; feature: mouth environment [ENVO:08000002]; material: saliva material...
TCTGTACTGTCTGCGGCTTCGTCACCTTGTCCTGATTTAAATTTAATCCACTATATTTCATGTTCGACACCCGATAAAGAAACTTTCAGACGACCTCTCCGCCTTATCAGACACCTCATCTGACCTTGTCTTTTCCGTCCTCCATCTTATCTCTCATTCATCATTAAAATTCATCAAAAAATTAAACGCTTATAGCCTCAAAAATCCGCCATACTGCCCCGTTGCAAATCGTGCTATGGTTCATTTAATACGTTTGAAAAACATTAACTACCTTGTATTCTGATTACAAAGAAAGGCTTCAAAATGGATGGTTGGACTCAGACTTTGAGCGCGGGCTGGCTGCTGGGTATTGCGGCGATGGCGATTGTGCTGATTTTGCTGTTGATTGTGAAACTGCGTGTCCATGCGCTGTTGACGCTGGTGTCGGTGAGCCTGCTGACGGCGGTGGCGACGGGGCTGCCGATGGATAAGATTGTGAACGACGTTCTGTTGAAAAACTTCGGCGGTACGCTCGGCAGCGTGGCTTTGCTGGTCGGCTTGGGCGCGATGCTCGGGCGGCTGGTGGAAACTTCGGGCGGGGCGCAGTCGTTGGCGGATGCGCTGATTCGGATGTTCGGCGAAAAACGCGCGCCGTTTGCTTTGGGCGTGGCGTCGCTGATTTTCGGTTTCCCGATTTTCTTTGATGCGGGATTGGTGGTGATGCTGCCGATTGTCTTCGCGACGGCGCGGCGCATGAAGCAGGACGTATTGCCTTATGCTCTGGCGTCTATCGGCGCGTTTTCGGTGATGCACGTTTTCCTGCCGCCCCACCCCGGTCCGATTGCGGCTTCGGAATTTTATTCGGCGAACATTGGGCAGGTGCTGATTTTGGGATTGCCTGTCGCCATGTTCACTTGGTATGTCAGCGGTTATCTGCTTGGGAAGGTTTTAGGACGCACCATCCGCGTTCCCGTTCCCGATTTGCTCAGCGGCGGCGCGGTGGACAACGACCGGCCGCAAACGCCTGCCAAGGCTTCGACCGTGGTCGGCATTATGCTGATTCCTATGCTGTTGATTTTTATGAACACAGGGCTGTCCACCTTAATCAGTGAAAAAGTCGTCCGCGCGGACGAACATTGGGTACAGGTGGCGCGCATGATCGGTTCGACCCCTGTCGCGCTGCTGATTTCGGTTTTGGTGGCACTTTATGTTTTGGGCAGAAAACGCGGCGAAAAAGCAAGCGCGCTGGAGAAAACGGTGGACGGCGCACTCGCCCCCGTTTGTTCGGTCATCTTGATTACCGGCGCGGGCGGCATGTTCGGCGGCGTGTTGCGCGCGTCGGGCATCGGTCAGGCGTTGGCGGACAGCATGGCGGATTTGGGCATTCCCGTATTGCTGGGCTGCTTCTTGGTGGCATTGGCGCTGCGTATCGCGCAAGGTTCGGCAACCGTCGCGCTGACCACCGCCGCCGCATTGATGGCACCCGCCGTTGCCGCCGCAGGCTTCAACGACTGGCAACTCGCCTGCGTCGTTTTGGCAACCGCGGCAGGTTCGGTCGGTTGCAGCCACTTCAACGACTCGGGCTTCTGGCTGGTCGGCCGCCTTTTGGATATGGACGTACCAACCACGCTCAAAACATGGACGGTCAACCAAACGCTGATTGCCGCCATCGGCTTTTCAGTGTCGGCGCTGCTGTTTGCCGTAGTTTGAGGTCGTCTGAAAACGGTTTTGAGACACTCTAAACCGTCTGCCCGACCTTATATCTTTCAAATCCAACAAAGGAAGAGAACATGACGACGCATTTTGTGATGATGGGCGTTTGCGGCTGCGGCAAAACCACCGCCGCCCTGTCCCTGCAAAAACACCTCGACCAATGCCCCTACGCCGAAGGCGATGATTTCCACACCCAAGCCAACCGCGACAAAATGGGCGCGGGCATCCCGCTGACTGACGAAGACCGCTATCCGTGGCTGTGCAACCTGCGCGACTGGATGACGGAACAGGCACAAAGCGGCGCGGCGTACACCATCGTTACCTGTTCCGCCTTGAAACGACAATACCGCGACATCCTGCGCGGCGCACAAGGCAAAACCGCCTTCATCCACCTGACACCGCCGCAAGCCATCAACCTCGAGCGCATGATGGCGCGCCAAGGGCATTATATGAAAGCGGGTATGCTGGATTCGCAACTGGAAATCCTGGAAGAACTCGGCGCAGACGAATACGGCGTCAAAATCGACAATCCCGGTTCGCCCGAAGCCGTAGAAGCCGATATTTTGGCTTGGGTTAAGGCGGAAGGTTTGTTGTGAAGAAAGTGTGTAAATAGTTGTCAGGAAGGTCGTCTGAAAACAGATAGGTCACATTTCGACAAAACAAGTTTTCAGACGACCTTTCTCTTTGTCCGCTGCCATCCCGCATACCCGAACCCCTTATAAAAACAATACAATTCGGCTACAATAGCCCTTTGCATTTTTTCAGACGACCTTAGCGAAACGTCGTCTGAAACCGAAATACCGAAACCATAGAGAATCACAACATGACCGATTACAGCAAAACCGTAAACCTGCTCGAAAGCCCGTTTCCGATGCGCGGCAACCTTGCCAAGCGCGAGCCTGCGTGGCTGAAAAGCTGGTACGAGCACAAACGCTATCAAAAACTGCGCGAAATCGCCAAAGGCCGTCCGAAATTCATCCTGCACGACGGCCCGCCGTATGCCAACGGCGACATCCACATCGGTCATGCCGTCAACAAAATCCTCAAAGACATCATTATCCGCAGCAAAACCCAAGCCGGCTTCGATGCGCCTTATGTGCCGGGCTGGGACTGCCACGGCCTGCCCATCGAAGTGATGGTGGAAAAGCTGCACGGCAAAGACATGCCCAAAGCGCGTTTCCGCGAATTGTGCCGCGAATACGCCGCTGAACAGGTTGCCCGCCAGAAAAAAGACTTCATCCGTCTGGGCGTATTGGGCGATTGGGACAACCCCTACCTGACCATGGATTTCAAAACCGAGGCGGATACCGTGCGTATGCTCGGCGAAATCTACAAATCGGGCTATCTCTACCGCGGCGCGAAACCGGTTCAGTTCTGCTTGGACTGCGGCTCTTCGCTGGCGGAAGCGGAAGTGGAATACAAAGACAAAGTATCGCCTGCGATTGACGTCGGCTATCCGTTTAAAGACACCGCCGCGCTTGCCGCCGCATTCGGTTTGGCAGGCATCGAAGGCAAAGCGTTCGCCGTCATCTGGACGACCACGCCTTGGACGCTGCCTGCGAGCCAAGCCGTATCTGCGGGTGCGGACGTGGTTTACCAACTGATTGATACGCCCAAAGGCAAATTGGTATTGGCGAAAGATTTGGCGGAAGACACGCTCAAACGCTACGGCTTCGTTTCAGACGACCTCAGCGTCCTCGCGGAAACCACCGGCGACAAGCTGGAAAACCTGCACATGAACCATCCGTTCCTCGAACGCGATATTCTCATGCTCAACGGCGAACACGTTACCACCGACGCCGGTACAGGCTTGGTACACACCGCCCCCGCGCACGGTTTGGAAGACTACGCCGTCTGCAACAAATACGGCATCGAGCTTTACAACCCCGTCAACGCCGAAGGCAAATACATCAGCGAAACGCCGCGCGTCGCAGGCATGAGCGTTTGGGAAGCAAATCCCGTCATCCTGCAATGGCTGGAAGAAACCGGCAACCTCTTGGCCAGCAGCAAAATCGAACACAGCTACGCCCACTGCTGGCGCCACAAAACCCCGCTGATTTACCGCGCGACAGGCCAATGGTTTATCGGCATGGACAAAGCGGGAAGCGACGGCAAAACCCTGCGCGATAAAGCCATCAAAGCTGTGGACGACACCGAATTCTTCCCGTCTTGGGGTCGCGCGCGCCTGGAAGCCATGATCGAAGGTCGCCCCGACTGGGTTGTTTCGCGCCAACGCTACTGGGGCACGCCGATGACCTTCTTCGTCCACAAAGAAACGGGCGAGCTGCATCCGAACTCCGCCGAACTTTTGGAGAAAGTAGCACAACGTATCGAAGAAAAAGGCATCGAAGCATGGTTCTCCCTCGATAAAAGCGAATTGTTGAGCGCGGAAGATTGCGAAAACTACGACAAACTTTCCGACACGATGGACGTATGGTTCGACTCCGGCTCGACCCATTATTCCGTCTTGAAACAGCGCGAAGAATTGGACTGGCCCGCCGACCTCTACCTCGAAGGCAGCGACCAACACCGCGGCTGGTTCCAATCCTCCATGCTGACCGGCTGCGCCTCTTCCATGGGCCGCGCCCCGTACAAACAGCTTCTGACCCACGGTTTCGTGGTTGACCAAAACGGCCGCAAAATGTCGAAATCCATCGGCAACGTCGTCGCGCCGCAAGAAGTCTATAACGAATTCGGCGCGGACATCCTGCGCCTGTGGGCGGCATCCACCGATTACAGCGGCGAATTGGCGATTTCCAAAGAAATCCTCAAACGCGTCACCGAAAGCTACCGCCGCATCCGCAACACCTTGAGCTTCCTGTTTGCCAACCTGAGCGATTTCGACCCGTTCGAACACACCGTGCCGCAGGCAGACATGGTCGAAATCGACCGCTACGCCTTAGTGTTGGCGCGTCAACTGCAAGAGCGTCTGGCAGGCGACTTCTATCCGCGCTATGCCTTCCACTTCGCCGTGAAAGACATCGTCGCCTTCTGCTCGGAAGACCTGGGCGCGTTCTACCTCGACATCCTGAAAGACCGCCTCTACACCACCAAAGCCGACAGCCACGCCCGCCGCAGCGCGCAAACCGCCCTGTATCACATCACGCGCAGCCTGGTTCTCTTGATTGCACCGATTTTGTGTTTCACCGGCGAAGAAGCGTGGGACATCATCGGCGGCGGCGAAGAAGACAGCGTCCTCTTCCACACCTGGCACGAATTCCCGCCCATCAACGAAAAAGCCGAAGCCGAACTGGTGAAAAAATGGACGGCAGTCCGCGAAGTCCGCGAAGCCGTAACCGCCGCCATCGAACCTTTGCGCGCCGACAAAACCGTCGGTTCGTCCTTGCAGGCAGAAGCCGAAATCACTGCGCCGGAAGCCACCGCCGACTACCTGAACGCCTTAGGAGAAGAATTGCGCTTTGCCCTCTTGGTGTCCAAAGTCGAGGTCAAAACCGGCAGCGAACTTGCCGTTACCGCCAAAGCCAGCGACGGCGAAAAATGCGAACGCTGCTGGCACTACACCCACGACATCGGTTCAGTCGCAGGTCATGAAACCATCTGCAAACGCTGCGCCGAGAATGTGGATGGCAAAGGCGAAGAACGGCATTACGCTTAAGGTCGTCTGAAAAAAGGTCGTCTGAAAACCAAATCAGGTTTTCAGACGACCTTTTGCTATCGATCGCCCAAACAGGGAAATCCGTTCAATATTTCTTAACGTTCACTCAATCCGCGATCTCCGCAAACTTCTCCCAATTTGCCAATACATACGCCACAGCCGCTGCCATATCGTCGTCCGCGATTTCGTAATATTCGCCGTCCAATTCCTCAAAATCGGGAAACTCGGCACGAATCGCGTCCAAAGATGCCCCGCTGTCCGCCATTTCCTCGATTTTTGCGCCGTCCCGCCCGTATAAAGCCTTTGCCTTATCCAAAATCTTAGGTGTCGGTTTAATCCGCCAGTGGCGCAGGCTGTCGGCAACGGGGTTATGGAACACATATTCGCCGTAACCCGCCGCAATCAGTTGTACAAAACCGCCCTCCTGCACTTGGCTGTCCAAATAGCAGTAAGCCGTCAGCGTGTGCTGCTCGTCGTTCAAACACCGCATTTCCTCATCGCCTGCCGTATCCGTATAATCCAGATACGCCGCGCTCAATGTGTAGAGAAATTCTACGGCGTCTTGAGGGTTCAAATCATCCTGCCGAAAAAGTGTCGTCATGTTAAAGCCCGTTTGAAAATAAAGCGATTTAAAGCTGATTCATCATAAAAACCGCATTATAACCAAAGCATTATCAAACCAAAACCTATTTTCAGACGACCTTTTGCGCTGCACAAGCAGGCGATATATCGTACAATAAGATCGGACTTACCAAGGAAAAATCATGAACGCAAACACCGAAACCGTCATTATCTACCCCAAAGACCTGCCGCTGCACTGCTCCGGTCCCAACCACGAAACTTGGAACGGTCATCCGCGCGTCTTCCTCCCGATTCAGTCCGACAGCGACATCGAATGCCCCTACTGCGGAACGCGTTACCATCTCGAAGGCCACATTCCCCACCACCATTATTGAGACGCTATGAAGAGATACGCCCTCCTGCTGTTGCTCGGACTGTGTACCGCCTGCGGTTCGTATAAAGCCGTCCGCCCCGATGCCCCTCTCGCCGTCGTCGCCGAAGCGCAAAACAACGCCATCCGCTACCAAGCCGCCGACGGCAGCCGCATCTCCGCCATCTACGTCAACAGCAACAGCCCGATGACGGTCGAACTGCGTCAGGGAAGTACGGTCGAAAAACTGACGCAAACCCATTCGATGACCAAAACCACGGAATACCGCAACGCAAGCACAATATGGCAGCTTCAGGACGGCTTCGCCACGCTTACCCGCGGCGGCAAAACCGTTGTTTTCACCGAAATCATTGAATAATCCTGTCTGAAGTTCTTATCAAAAGGTCGTCTGAAAAACCTTAAACGATGGTTTTTCAGACGACCCCTGCGTTAAACCGACAATCCGGAACTTTCATTCCTGCATCTGGATTTGACAAGACAAATCCCCTACGGCGCTGCTTGAACCTATTGCGATATGGTGTATCCGGACAAATCAAAGGTCGTCTGAAACCTTGTTTTCGAGGTTTTCAGACGACCTTTTATCATGGGCAGCTTATTCCTACTTTAACATCATGCAGTCCATTTGACCCAGCCCATATGCGAAGTCAGCAGAATCAATCCGCCGAAGACGATGCGGTAGTAGGCAAACGGAACGTAGTTTTTGCTGGACACGAATTTCAACAGCGATTTAATCGCCAAGAAACCTGCCAAGAAAGCGGCGATGAAACCGACGGCAATCAGGCCGATATCCTGCAAAGTAAAGAGTTCGTAATGTTTGAATACGTCATAGCCGGTGGCGGCAATCATCATCGGCACGGCGAGGAAGAAAGAAAATTCGGTCGCGGCTTTGCGCTCAATGCCCCACAGCATACCGCCCATAATCGTACTTCCCGAACGCGAAGTCCCCGGCACCAGCGCGCACACTTGGGCGCAGCCGACCACAAGCGCGTCAATCGGACGCATTTCATCCACGCTTTTGACTTTAGGTTTGACTTTGCTTTGGCGTCTTTCGACCCACAGAATAAAGAGTCCGCCCAACACCAGCATGATAGCCACGGTTTTTGGGTTAAATAGATATAATTTAATTTGTTTTCTAAACAGAAATCCCATCAAAGCGGCAGGCACGAACGCGATGGCAAGGTTCAGCACAAAGCGGTTGGCGGCACGGTCTTTGCCCAGTCCGGATAAAACGGAGGTAAAACGTTGACGGTATTCAAAAATCACGGCAAGCACCGCGCCCAGTTGGATGGCGATTTCAAATACTTTGCCGTTGCTGTGGAAATTGAGCAAGTCGCCCAATACAATCAAGTGGCCGGTACTTGAAATCGGCAGAAATTCCGTCAAGCCTTCCACAATGCCCATAAGCAGGGCCTTTAATAGAGTCAAAATGTCCATATTGCTTTCTTTTTTGGTTTTCAGACGACGTTTGCCCGTCTGGATTTTAGGATGAAGCGGTATCAGAATCGGAAAACTGCTGCGGTATGACGGTATTTGCCCCATCCCTCAGCAGTATCGTTTTTATGGATTTTACGCCGCCCAAAACAAACAGACAGTTCGGAAACTGCCTTATCTTTTGCGGTCATTCCGAAACTGTCTGGCTAAATTCCGTCAGCGCGCGGCTTTGCCGGAACGCTCTTGGCGGACTTTGTTAATCAGCTCGCCTATGATTTTCTGCCCATTCGCCCAATCGCTGCTGAATATGACCCGATATTTGCCTCCGACGATGACGTCCGGCGTGCCGTCGATATGGTAAGTCTCGGTCAGACTTTGCATTTTTTTAGCGGCTGCGAGGCTCGCGGGTGCGTCGTATGCGGCAATCAGTTTTTTGCTGTCAAAGCTTTTTTGTGCCGCCGCCCAGCTTTTGAAAGTGGCGGTATCCGCCAAATTGATTTTCTGTTCGTGTACGGCTTTGAAAATAGCGGGGTTTGCCTGATACTTCAAACCCGAAGCGTTAACCGCCGCGGCAACCCGCGCCAAGCCCAACATTTCAGGCATCCAGACGACGTGTTCGGTACGCAGGTAAACGTCTTTCGGGAAAGTTTTGCTGTATGACAGCAAGACGGGATCAAAGTTTTGGCAATGTATGCAGAAATAGCCGAAAAATTCCAAAACTTCGATTTTGGATGCGTCTCGTTGTGGAATCGGTTTGTTCAAAACCGTGTAATCCACGCCTTCGACCGCAGCCTGCGCACTTGCAGAAAAGGCAAGCGCGAGGCTGAGGAGGACGGCTGCCGGTTTGGTTGTCCGTTTCATTGCTGCCTCCTTATTGAGCCGAACGCATCAGGCTGTTGATATTGTGTTTTTGCAAGTCTTTCTGAACGTTTTTTGCGGCTTCAGACGACATGCTGTTGCTTTGTACGCGGTAAACGGTTTTGTCGCCGTTGGTGCGTTCGACCACTTTAGACGAAATGCCCAGCATGGCGAGTTTGGCACGTTGCGCGTCGGCGCTGTTGCGGTCGGCGTACGAACCCATTTGCAGGATGACTTTCTTACCGCCTTCCGCAGTTTTGGCTTCGGCTTTGGCGTTGTCGGCTTTAGCGGTTTGTTTTTCTGCTTCGGCTTTTTTCACTTCTTTCGCCGCGCCTTTATTTGCTTCCTGACGGGCTTTTTCGATGCTGCCGCTGTTCAGGATTTGTTCGGGGGTCGGTTTGTTGGTTTTGGCCGTTTCGGTTTTCTTGGCTTCGGCGGCTTTCTTCTCAGCCGCTTTTTTCTCGGCAAGTTTGCGCTCGGCGCGCGCTTTTTGTTTGTCCGTCAACTCGGCTGCCTTTTTGGCTTTATCGGCAGCTTCTTTGTCGGCTTTTTCTTTTTCTGCGCGTTTTTTCGCAAGCTCTGCCTTTTTCTCGGCGAGTTTTTGTCTCAACTCGCGTTCGGCAGATTCTTTGTCTTCTTTTTCCGCTTCGCGCAGGGCTTTTTCTGCTTCGCGGGCTTCGTCTTCCGCTTCATGGACGGCACGCTCTTTTTCCGCTTTTTCTTTGTCCGCGCGTTCTTTTTCTTTGGCCGCCGCATCGTCGTCGGCTTCGCTGCGTTTCTGTTCGGGCTTGGCTTCTTCTGCCGGACGCTCTTTCTCTACGGGAACGACGACAGGCTGCTCTTCAGTCTCAGGCTTGGATTCAGGTTTGGATTTTTCCTGCGGCTTGAGGATTTCAGGCTCGGTTTGCTGTTTTTGAGGCTCGGTCGCGCCTTTGAAGGCGTTCGGGGTGTCTTGATTCAGAAAATACAGGATGCCCCCGATCACGCCGGTGGCGAGGATGAGGCCGAAGAAAAAGCCGAAAAGGCCTTTGCCGTATTGAGTGTTCTTATTCATGAGATACCTATATTGATGATGCCGTTCAGACGACCTTTTGGCGGCAGAGGAATCTGCTGCTGCCATCGGCAGGGACGGGTCATTTTATCAATATCCTTTATATTGGGCAAAAATGCGCCGTTTGTTTACATGGTTTTTACGAAAACCGCCGTGATGTTAGGACGCGCTGACAATTTACCGACGACGGGCTTCTTTTGCCCGAACAGAATACTCCGCATTGGACACACCAGCAAGATACCCGACCCGTCTAAACTTTTATAGTGGATTAACTTTAAATCAGGACAAGGCGACGAAGCCGCAGACAGTGCAGATAGTACGGAACCGATTCACTTGGTGCTTCAGCACCTTAGAGAATCGTTCT
>ERZ1674236.325-NODE-325-length-9901-cov-7.836583_pt1 | contig 9901 bp, 6 predicted proteins | sample MGYA00581210_ERZ1674236 | MGnify/ENA primary metagenome ERZ1674236 (study PRJEB41354, sample SAMEA4873328) | human saliva metagenome | biome: human-associated habitat [ENVO:00009003]; feature: mouth environment [ENVO:08000002]; material: saliva material...
GCCCTGAAAGCTCAGCGACCACTAGGGCTTTGTCCCGGTTTGGGAGCGCCTCTGCGCCTTCAGGGCAATCGATTTTTTTAGGTACGCCACCTGCGCCTCGAGCTTGCACACGCGCTCGGCGAGTTCCTCCTCACGCGTTGGTGGCACCGCCCGCACCGACCCCTTCGGCCTGCCCTTGGGCTTAGGCTTAAGGGCCTGCGCGCCGCCCTCGCGGTACAGCCTGCACCACTGCTTCAACGGTGTCGCGCTCGCAATACCGAAGCGCACCATCGCCTCAGGCTTACTCATCCCGCCGTCTACCACGGCCCTCGCTGCGGCGACCTTGGTCTCATAGTCGTATCTGGCCTGCTTTACTCCCATGGCAAGAAGCCCGCCCCTCCCGATCACGCGGTACATCTTCTGCCACTCTCTCACAGTCTCGGCAGACACACCAAGCCTCCTGGCGGTCAAAGCATAGCCACAACCCCTCTCAAACATCGACACCGCCTGCTCCCGAAGCAAACGATCATGCACCAACCGCAGATCCACAGACATGAAAAGCCTCCCATTCCCCGGACTTCAATTTCGATGTCCAAGAAACGGGAGGCAGTTCATTCACGGTAACGAGGCCGGGGTTGCTTATGCGACGCTAGTGTTCCCTGAGGGAGTCGGGACGTCAGACGAAGGGGGCGTGGCCACGTGGCCACGCCCCCTGGCGTCGTTGTGAGGCTGATCAGCCCGCGGCATCCACCGCCTGGTTGGCGATCTGACGTTCACACACGTCGATGAGCTCACGGATGATGCGGATCGTGCCGGCGGATGCGTCCGCGTGAGCCTCGATCCAGGCCTTGCCGGAGGCAACCACGTCGACCTCGGGGGCGTAGCCCGCCAGCGCGTTCGGGAAGAGCAGCGTCGTGAGGTCCTCGGCGGTGTGGAAGGTGAAGGTCTCCCAGATGCCCGCCAGGGCCTCGAAGTACTCGCCCACGTAGCTGGCGTATGCCGACGGGTTGGTGCGCGCCTGCGCCCAGAAGCCCGAGATCATCGCCCAGCGGGTGTCGTTGGGGATCGAGGTGTCGGTGAGGACCTTGTCCCACACGTCGGCCTTGATCCACTCACCCTCGCGAGCCGCGCGAGCGGCAGCCGCGTTCTGGTGGCCGGTCATCGTGTCGTCGGTGGCCTCCAGGGCTGCGATGTCCTCCTCGGTGGCGGCGTTGCCGCGCACCAGGGCGATCAGCAGGTCCCACTTGAGGTCGACATCGAGGTCCAGGCCGTCCAGGGTCTGGGTACCGTCGTAGAGGGCGCGGATGGCCTCGAACTGCTCGGGGCTGGTCGCGTTGCGGGCCGCAGCGGCGACTAGCATCCGCTGCGCGTCGGAGCCGGAGGCGGCCGTGCGAGCCAGGAGGAGCAGGCGACGGCCCGTGTCCTCGGCGGCCTCGGCGCGGTACTTCGGTGCCACGAAGGTGCGCACGGCCTCGTCGATGTGACGCAGGGTGAGCGTCAGGAGGCTCATGTTGTCCTCGACGGGAACGGCACGCAGGGCCAGGTTCAGGTAGTCGCGTGCCGGCATCTCGCCGTCGCGGGTCATATCCCACGCGGAGGCCATGACGACGCCGCGGGTCAGCGAATCCGTGAACTTGGTGATGTGGGTGATCGCGAAGGCCAGGGACTCCTCGTCAAGGCGGACCTTGGCGTAGCCGAGGTCTCCGTCGTTGACGAGGATGAAGTCCGGGCGAGCGATGCCCGCGGCGGCCTCGATCACCGTGGACGCGCCGTCAATGTCGAGCTCCTCGCGGAAGACCTGGGCCAGCGTCCCCTCTTCGGTCAGCGAGTAGCCGGCCACACCCATGCGGTGCGGGCGCAGCGAGGCGCTCTCGGAGAAGGCTTCCTGCGTGATCTCGAGGCGCTCGATCGTGCCGTCCTCAGAGGTCGTGACGACCGGACGCAGGAGGGTGACGCCGGCTTCCTCCAGCCACACCTTCGACCACGACGCCAGGTCGCGGCCCGAGGCGGCGGCCAGCTCGGAGAGTAGGTCGTCCAGCGTGGCGTTGGCGTAGGAGTGCTTCGTCAGGTACTCGTGCAGACCCGCGAAGAAGGCATCGCGTCCCACGTAGGAGACGAGCTGGCGCAGCACGGAGGCACCCTTGGCGTAGGTGATGCCGTCGAAGTTGACCTCGACGTCGGCGAGGTCGCGGATCTCGGCTGTAATCGGGTGGGTCGTGGGCAGCTGATCCTGCTTGAGGCCCCAGTCCTTGCGGACCATGAAGCCCGTCCATCCTTCGGTGTACTTGGTGGCCTCGGCCAGAGCCAGGTGGCTCATGAATTCGGCGAAGGACTCGTTGAGCCACAGGTCGTTCCACCACTTCATGGTGACCAGGTCGCCGAACCACATGTGCGCGAGCTCGTGCAGGATCGTGTTGGCGCGAGCCTCCATCTGAGCCTCGGTGGGACGGGTGCGGAACACGTAGGCGTCGCGGAAGGTCACGCAGCCGGCGTTCTCCATAGCGCCCGCGTTGTACTCGGGCACGAAGATCTGGTCGTACTTGGTGAAGGGGTAGGCGATGCCGTAGGCGCCCTCGAAGAACTCGAAGCCCTGGCGGGTGATCTCGATGATCTCGTCGGCATCCAGGTGCTCAACGATCGAGGCGCGGGCGTAGACGCCCAGGTCGATTGTGCGGCCGTCGGAGGAGGTCAGCGTGGCCGTCGTGCCCTCGTAGGGGCCGGCGACGATCGCGGTGATGTAGGTCGACATGACCTCGGTGGTTGCGAAGTGGTAGATCCAGGCCTCGCCCTCTTCCTCGGGGGTGGGGGTCGGCGCGTTAGAGAAGACCTTCCAACCCTTAGGGGCCTTGACCGTCAGGGTGAAGGTGGACTTCAGGTCAGGCTGCTCAAAGGTCGTGTAGACACGGCGGGCGTCCGGGACCTCGAACTGGGAGTAGGTGTAGGCCTGTCCGTCGGCGGGGTCAACGAAGCGGTGCAGGCCCTCTCCTGTGTGCATGTACTGGCAGGATGCCTCAACTTCGAGGACGTTGTGTTCGGCAAGGTTCTCCAGCGCGATGCGGTTGTCCTGGTGCACCGAGAAGGGGTCCAGGGTATTGCCGTTCAGCGTGATCGAGTGGACGTTGTTGGACACGAGGTCGGCGAACGTGGAGGCGCCTTCGCGCGCGTCGAACTCGATGCGGGTGAATGAACCGAAGTCGGTGTCTCCGCGCGTGAGGTCCAGGGAGATCTCATAGCGGGTCACAGAGGAAATGACCGAGGCGCGCTCGGTCGCTTCCTCGCGAGTCAGGTTCAGGCCTGGCATGGGTTGCCTTTCCGTCGATGGAATGGGAGCGCTGTTGCGCTCAACATTCCTATGTTGTCATGTGTTGGGTGTGATTGCGCGGGGCGCGCCGTATTTTGTCGGCTGGGACACGCTTTTACCAGATGGTGACGCGCTGGGAGGGTTCCAGCCACATCGCGTCGCCGGGCGTCACGTTGAAGGCCTCGACGAAAGTGTCAAGGTTGCGCAGTACCTGGTTGCAGCGGAACTCAGCGGGCGAGTGGGGGTCGATCGCCAGCATCTGGCGCGCGAACTGGGGACGCGTGGCCGTGCGCCAGGCGCGTGCCCACGAGTAGAAGAAGCGCTGCGGTCCGGTGATGCCGTCGATGACGGGAGCGGACTGCGGGGTCAGCCCCTGCTCGGCGAGCGAGGCCGCCCATGCCTTCCACGCGATGGTCAGTCCGCCGAGGTCGCCGATGTTTTCGCCGATCGTGAGCGCGCCGTTGACGTGGGGGAGCGTGCGTTCGTCGCCTTCCTCCGATTCCTCGTCCTGCTCGAGGAGGATGGCCGGTGTGAGCGCGTCATACTGCTCAATGAGGGCGTGCGTGCGCTCTTCGAAGGCGGCGCGGTCCTCATCCGTCCACCAGTTCGACAGGTTGCCCGCCCCGTCGTAGCGCGAGCCCTGGTCGTCGAAGCCGTGTCCGATCTCGTGGCCGATGACCGCGCCAATAGCGCCGAAGTTCACCGCGTCGTCGGCCTCGTTGTCGAAGAACGGAGGCTGAAGGATCGCGGCTGGGAAGACGATCTCGTTCTGCGTGGGGTTGTAGTAGGCGTTGACGGTCTGGGGGGTCATGTACCACTCGTCGCGGTCCACCGGGCGGCCAAGCTTGGCCCATTCGCGGTCGGTGGCGTGAGCGTTAGCGGCGCGCACGTTCTCGACGATCGTCGCCTCCGGGTCCAGGTGCAGCGTCGAGTAGTCGCGCCACTTGACGGGGTAGCCGATCTTGGGATTGAAGGTCGCGAGCTTGTCCAGCGCTTTCACCTTGGTGTCCTCGCTCATCCAGTCGAGGCCTCGGATCGACTCGCCGTAGGCGTCGAGGAGACGGCGCACCAGGGCGTCCATCGCTTCCTTGGCGTCGGGCGGGAAGTGGCGGGCCACCCACGCGCGGCCCATGGCCTCACCCAGATAGGCCTCGATAAGTCCGAGGGCGCGCTTCCAGCGCGGACGAAGCTCCTCCGTGCCGGACAGGGTACGGCCGTGGAAGTCGAAGTTCTCGTTGACGAAATCGCTCGACAGGAGCGACGCGTGGCAGTCGATCGCCGAGGCGCTCAGCCATTCCTTGAGCACGGACAGGTCGGTGTCGGCCCACAGGGCGGCGGCAGCCGACAGGAAGTCGGGCTGGTCGACGTTCACGACGAGGCCGGCGACGGGCATGCGCGCGCCCTCCGCCCACGCGTCCCAGTCGAAGCCTGGAGCCAGGGCGGCAATCTCCTCCCAGGGGGTTGGGTTGTCGGAGAGCAGCGGGTCGCGGTTGCTCACGGAATCGCGGTGGTGGGAGGCGATCGCGGTTTCCAGTTCCATGATGCGCGCGGCCGCACCCTCCGGGTCTGCCATACCGGCGAGGCCAAGGAGGCGGGCGGTGTGCGCGACGTAGGCCTCGCGGATCGGCGCGTAGTCGTCCTCGCGGTAGTAGGCCTCGTCGGGCAGGCCGATGCCGGACTGGACGAGGGAGACCATGTAGCGCGAAGAGTCGTGCGGGTCAGTGCCCACGTATGCGCCGATGAGGCCTCCGATGCCCTCGCGCATGAGGCGGCCCATCTCGCGGGCGAGCTCCTCGTGGGTGGTGCAGGCGTTGATTGCGTCGAGGTCGGGGCGCAGGGGAGTGGCACCGGCTTCTTCGATGGTGTCCTCGTCGAGGAATTGAGTCCACAATGTGGCGATGCGGTGCGCATCCGGATCGTCCAGTGTGCCATCGGCTGCGTCCTGGGCGATTGCGCGCGCGTACTTCTCGGATGCGTCGCGCAGCGTGTGGAACGCCCCGTCCATGGGGCGGTCCGCGGGGATCGTGTGGGTCGCCAGCCACGTGCCGTTGACGTGGCGATAGAAATCGTCCTGCGGGCGCACCGTCGAATCAATGTTCGCGGTGTCGAGGACTTGGGCGAGCAGTGTGTACGTCATGCCTTAACTCTAGGGGGAGAGGTGGGGGTCGCGTGGGATGAGCGTCCATGGGACAGGCATCGCCCGTATTTTCGTGATGAGCATGGGACGTAATTCGTCATTTTCTCGCGGAATTGTGCGGGGGAGTGCGGATGTCAGTTTGATGCACCACCGTCGTGCACATATGTGCACAGCGGTGTATGCATTCGTGCAAAAGGGGTGTGTAGGGGCATGATGGAGAGAGCAATGAGGCACTTCCTCATCAAGAGGTGAAGGGATTTTTAACGGTGAAGACACTTCGCACTGACGTGTGTGTCATTGGTGGAGGATCCACCGGTGCCGGCGTCGTCCGCGACGTCGCCATGCGCGGCTTCTCAGCCGTCCTCGTCGACCGGGCGGACATCGCTCAGGGAACCTCCGGTCGCTTCCACGGTCTGCTCCACTCGGGCGGCCGCTACATTGCGTCCGATCCTGAGTCGGCCACCGAGTGCGCCGAAGAAAACGAGATCGTCAAGCGCATCAACGCCAACGCCGTCGAGGCCACCGGAGGCCTCTTCGTCGTGACCGCCCACGACGATGAGGAATACGCGGATCAGTTCCTGGCCCGCGCAGCGGCTGCAAAGGTGCCCGCCGCAGAAATCTCCATCGCCGAGGCGCTGCGTCGCGAACCCCGCCTGGACCCGCGCATCAAGCGCGCCTTCGAGGTCCAGGACGGCACGGTCGATGGCTGGCAGATGACCTGGGGAGCGATTCGCTCCGCGCAGGCGTACGGGGCGCAGGTCCTGACCTACCACCGCGTCACCTCCATCGAGCGCGAAGGTGAGCGCATCAGCGCCGTCATCGTCCATGACGAGCGCGGGGGTGAGGACGTGCGCATCGAGTGTAGCTTCGTCCTCAACTGCGGCGGCCCCTGGGCCGGACAGATTGCCGCCATGGCCGACTGCCACGGCGTCGACGTCGTCCCCGGCGCCGGCATCATGATCGCCATGAACCACCGGTTGAGCCAATCGGTCATCAACCGCTGCGTGTGGCCCGCCGACGGCGACATCCTCGTGCCCGACCACACCGTGTGCATCATCGGTACGACCGACCTCAAGGCCGACGACCCGGATCGCCTCTCCATCCCCGCCGACCAGGTCCAGCAGATGCTGGACTCCGGCGAGGCCATGATCCCCGGCTTCCGCAAGTCCCGTGCCGTGCACGCCTGGGCCGGTGCGCGCCCCCTCATCAAGGACTCGCGTGTGTCGGCGACCGATACCCGCCACATGGCGCGCGGCATGAGCATTATCGACCACAACACGCGCGACGGCGTCTACGGCATGCTCACCATCGCGGGCGGCAAGCTCACTACCTACCGCCTCATGGCCGAACGCATCGTGGACATCATGTGCGAGGAGATGGGCGAGAAGCGCGCCTGTAAGACCGCCGACGAGGCCGTTCCTCCCGCCAAGGACGAGCGCCTGTACACGATCGGCCACCGCCTCGACAACGTCGAATCGCGCAACGAATCCCCCTCCCACGAGCAGATCATCTGCGAGTGCGAGATGGCCACGCGCGCCATGCTCGAAAACGTCATGGACACCCTGCCCAAGGGGCAGCTCGATGACGTGCGTCGCCAGATGCGCCTGGGCATGGGCCCCTGCCAGGGCGGATTCTGCTCCCAGCGCGCCGCTGGCATCGCCCACGAGCGCGGAGATATCGACTCGATGCGCGCCAACTCCCTCCTGCGTCTCTTCCTGAAGAACCGCTGGATTGGCCTGTGGCCCATCATGTTCGGCAAGCAAGCCAGGCAGGCCGCACTGGACGCCTGGATTCACGAGGGCACGCTCGACGTCGAGCACCTGCCCGCACCCAGCGAGGAGGTTGTTCGATGAGGGACGTCGTCGTTATCGGCGCTGGCCTGGCAGGCCTGGCCGCAGCAATCAAAGCAGCCGACGCGGGACTGAGCGTTACCCTCGTGACTAAGGGCGTGGGTGGCATCCAGCTCGGCACGGGCACGGTCGACATCCTCGGCTACCGCCCCGAGCCGGTCGAGGCACCCCTGGAGGCTCTGGAAGGCCACGTAGCCTCCCGCCCGACCCACCCCTACAGCCACGTCACCCCCGACTTCGTCGGCGCATCCGTCGCATGGCTGCGTGACCTCGTCGGCGCGGACGCCCTCATCGGCGATGAGACCCGCAACGCGCGCATCCCCACCGGCGTTGGCGCGCTGCGCCCCACCTGCCTGATCCCGCCCTCGATGGAGGCCGGCATTCCCCAGGCGGGCGCCCGCTACGCCATCGTCGGACTGACGCGCTTCAAGGACTTCTACCCCGGCCTCGTTGCCGAGAACCTGACACGCCAGAACGGCCCCGACGGCGCCCCCATCAAGGCCCGTGCCCTCAGTGTTGACTACGTCGTGCGCGAGGGTGAGGTCGACTCGACCGGTACCAACCACGCGCGCAGCCTCGACCACGAGGAGAACCGTGCGCGCCTGGCAGACCAGATCCGCCCCCTCCTCCAGGACGGCGAGATCGTCGGTCTGCCCGCCGTCCTCGGCCTCGACGACCCGAATGCCTGGCGCGACCTCGCAGACAAGCTCGGCCACCCCGTCTTCGAGATCCCGATCCAGCCCCCGTCGGTGCCTGGCATGCGCCTGAACGCCCTGCTGACCCGCATCGCCTCCGACAAGTGCCGCGTCATCCTCGGATCCCCAATCAAAGCCGTGCACACGGCAGATGGACGCGTAAGCGCCGTCGAATACGCCAGCGCGGGACGCTCCACGATCGTGGAAACCCGATCCCTCATCTTGGCCGCTGGCGGCTTCGAATCCGGCGCCCTCGACATGGACTCCTACGGCACCGTGCGAGAGACCATCTGCGGGCTGCCCGTCATGGGCGCCTCCGGACAGCTCCTGCACGCCGACTTCTGGGGCGAGGACCAGCCCCTCTTCCTGGCCGGCCTCGCCGTCGACGACAACATGCGCGTCCTGAATGAGGAAGGCGCGCCCGTGTGCCCGAACCTGTACGCGGCCGGAGGCAACCTGGCCGGCGCCACCCGCTGGCGCGAGAAGAGCGGCGAAGGAATCGCGCTGGCCAGCGCGCTCGCGGCCGTCGACTCGATCGTGGAGGAACTGAAATGACCCTGGAAATGTCAACGCTGATGGGACCGGGCGTGGAGGAAGAAGACGTCTTCGCACTCACCGGTGACGCTGCGCTGCGCGCCAGCCTCGACTCGTGCGTCAAGTGCACGATCTGCGAGACCCAGTGCCCGGTCATGCGCGTCACCGACCTGTTCGCCGGCCCCAAGTACTCCGGCCCGCAGGCCGAGCGCTTCCGCAAGGACGGGCAGATGGTGGACAAATCCATCGACTACTGTTCCTCGTGCGGCACCTGCTCGCTCGTGTGCCCCCAGGGCGTGAAGGTCACCGAGATCATCCACCACCGCCGTACCGCCATGAAGGAAGCGCACGGCATTCCGCTGCGCGACCGCCTCATCGGCCGTACCTCCCTGATCGGCACCATGATGACCCCGGTTGCCCCCATCGCGAACTGGGCGCTCGACGTCAAGCCGATTCGCCTGGCCATGGAGGCCGTCATCGGCGTGCACCGCTCGGCCCCCATGCCGCGCGCGTATGGTCGCACCTTCGAGTCCTGGTTCAAGAAGCACAAGCCGCTGGCGAACTCCGGCACGCGCGGCCAGGTGATCTTCTTCCACGGATGCGCCGGCCAGTACTTCGAGGTCGAGACCTCGATTCACTCGGTCATGGTGCTCGAGCACCTGGGTTACGAGGTCCTGGTTCCCAAGCACGGCTGCTGCGGCCTGGCCCTGCAGTCCAACGGCCTGTACGACGATGCGCGCAAGTACGTCTCTAAGCTGACCAACGACCTGCGCAGCGTCAACCGCGATGCCCCGATCATCTCCGCGTCGGGCTCGTGCGGCGGCATGCTGCGCCACGAGGCCCATGAGATCCTCGAGATGGACACCCCGGAGCTGAGGGATGTGGGTTCCCGCACGTGGGATATCAGCGAGTTCTTGCTGCACCTGTACGACAAGGGCGAACTGGACACGAACTTCCAGCGCATCGACGTCACCATCCCGTACCACGCTCCCTGTCAGGTGAAGTCCCAGGGTCTGGGCAAGCCTGCGATCGAGCTCATGAGCCTGATCCCCGGCGTCACCGTCATGGATTCCGAGCAGCCCTGCTGCGGTATCGCGGGCACGTACGGCATGAAGAAGGAGAAGTACGCGATCGCCCAGGCCGTGGGCGCCCCCGTCTTCGACTTCATCAAGCAGGTCAACGCCGAGCTGGCCGCCTGTGACACGGAGACGTGCCGCTGGCAGCTGCGCACAGCCACGGGCGCGAACGTCGTCCACCCGATCTGGCTGATCCACAAGGCATACGGCCTGCCCAACGGCTGAGACATCAGCGACTATCCCCGGGCGCGCACGACGGTGCGTACCCGGGGACATTACTGGCTCTTCAGAGTTGAGTGTGGTTGGAGGCATCTAGGCCTCCTGCGATG
>ERZ1674236.332-NODE-332-length-9700-cov-63.322343_pt1 | contig 9700 bp, 6 predicted proteins | sample MGYA00581210_ERZ1674236 | MGnify/ENA primary metagenome ERZ1674236 (study PRJEB41354, sample SAMEA4873328) | human saliva metagenome | biome: human-associated habitat [ENVO:00009003]; feature: mouth environment [ENVO:08000002]; material: saliva material...
GTACTGTCTGCGGCTTCGTCGCCTTGTCCTGATTTAAATTTAATCCACTATAAGTGGGGCACAATATAAAAAACAGAGGTCGTCTGAAAACCCGAAATGCGGTTTTCAGACGACCTTTTTCTTACTCCTTATTGTAATTCGCGAACCTTATTCGCCGTAATAGGCTTTGGTCAGGATTTCTTCCATGTCGGCGACCAATGCCAGACGCGGGTTGGCGGGGGTACATTGGTCTTCAAAGGACAGCATTGCCAGTTCTTTGCGGCCGTCGATGAAGGTTTTTTCGTCGATGCCCTGCTCTTTGAACGACATTTTGATGCCGACGTTGACCGCCAGTTCATGACAGGCGCGGGCGAAGGATTCTACGCCTTCGGCGGGGGTGGCGCACGGCAGGCCTAAGGTACGGGCGATTTCCTGATATTTCAGGTCGGCTTTGTAGTAGTTGTACTTCGGCCAGGTGGCGGTTTTCTGCGGGCGCGTGCCGTTGTAGCGGATGACGTGCGGCAGCAGGATAGCGTTGGCGCGGCCGTGCGGAACGTGGTATTTGCCGCCGATTTTGTGCGCCATTGAGTGGTTGATGCCGAGGAATGCGTTGGAGAATGCCATGCCTGCGATGGTGGAGGCGTTGTGCATGTGTTCGCGCGCTTCGGGGTCGGACGCGCCGTGTTTGTAGGAGCGTTCGAGGTATTGGAACACGAGCTTGATGGCTTGCAGGGCGAGACCATCGGTAAAGTCGTTGGCGAGCACGGAAACGTACGCTTCTACCGCGTGAGTCAGTACGTCCAGACCGGTGTCGGCGGTTACGCCGGCGGGAACGGTCATGGTAAACGCGGGATCGACGATGGCGATGGTCGGGGTCAGCGAGTAGTCGGCGATGGGGTATTTTTTATCGCCGTCGCTGATGACGGTAAACGGCGTAACTTCGGAGCCGGTGCCCGATGTAGTGGGGATGCCGATGAATTTGGCTTTTCGGCCCAATTCGGGGAATCGGAAGGCGCGTTTACGGATGTCCATGAATTTTTGGACGAGGTCTTCAAAGTCGACTTGGGGCTGTTCGTAGAAGAGCCACATGGCTTTTGCTGCGTCCATCGGCGAGCCGCCGCCCAGTGCGATGATGGTGTCGGGCTGGAAGCTGCGCATCAAATCGGTGCCTTTATAGACGGTTTGGACGCTCGGATCGGCCTCGACGTCGGTGAAAAGCTGGATGGTTACTTTGTTTTTGCGTTGGTGGAGCTGGTGGGTCACTTTATCGACGAAGCCCAAATCGACCATCGAACGGTCGGTCACAATCATGACTTTTTCGCAGTCTTTCATGTCTTGGAGGTATTGGATGGAATCGCGCTCGAAATAGATTTTGGCGGGTACTTTGAACCATTGCATGTTGTTTCTCCGACGGCCTACTTTTTTGATGTTTAACAGGTTGACTGCGCTGACGTTGCCGCCGACGGAGTTTTTGCCGTAAGAGCCGCAGCCCAAGGTCAGGGACGGCAGGAAGGCGTTGTAAACGTCGCCGATGCCGCCGAAGGTGGAGGGTGAGTTCCAAATCACGCGCAGGGCTTTGACGCGGGTGCCGAAGGTTTTTGCCAATTCTTGATCAGCGGTATGGATGGCGGCGGAGTGTCCCAAGCCGTCGAAGGCGACCATTTGTTCGGCAAACTGCAAACCTTGTTCGGTGGAATCCGCTTTGAGCATCGCCAGTACAGGCGAGAGTTTCTCGCGGGTCAGCGGCTCGTTGGGGCCGACTTCGCGGCATTCGGCGATGATGATGTTGGTTTTTTCAGGGACTTTAAACCCAGCCTGTTCGGCAATCCACGCTGCCGGTTTGCCCACAACGGCGGAATTGAGTTTCGCGCCGCCGCAGTTGGCGCAGTTTGCCGTAACGCCGAAGATGAAGTCTTCGAGCATGGCTTTTTCTTTTTTGTTGGCGAAGTACACGCCGTAGGATTTGAACTCTTCAACCAGCCCTTTATAAATCTCTTTATCGGCGATGACGGCTTGTTCGCTGGCGCAAATCATGCCGTTGTCGAACGCTTTGGACATCACGATGTCGTGTGCCGCCTGCTGGATGTTTGCCGTTTTTTCAACATAGGCAGGCACGTTGCCCGCCCCGACGCCGAGCGCGGGTTTGCCGCAGGAATAAGCGGCTTCCACCATCGCATTGCCGCCGGTCGCCAAAATCGTCGCCACGCCCGGATGTTTCATCAGCGCGGAAGTGCCTTCCATAGACGGTTTTTCAATCCACTGGATGCAGTTTTCCGGCGCGCCGGCGGCAATCGCGGCATCGCGCACGATTTGGGCGGCGTGGGCGGAACACTGCTGGGCAGAAGGGTGGAACGAGAAAATAATCGGATTGCGGGTTTTCAGCGCAATCAGGGATTTGAAAATGGTGGTGGAAGTCGGATTGGTGGTCGGCACGATACCGCAGACGACCCCGACCGGATCGGCGATTTCGGTAATGCCGGTTACATCGTCTTCACTGATGACACCGACGGTTTTCAAATCGCGCAGGCGGCGCACGACGTTTTCGCAGGCAAACAGGTTTTTGGTCGCCTTATCTTCAAATACACCGCGTCCCGTTTCTTCGACCGCGTGCATGGCGAGTACACCATGTTTGTCCAGCGCGGCAATGGAGGCTTTGGCAACGATATAATCAATCTGCTCCTGATTCAGCTTGCGAAACTCGTCCAACGAGCGCAAACCCTTTTCAACCAAACTGTTGACCTCGGCTACGGCGGGGCTGACGACATTGTCGGCTGATGCGTTCATGGTGTATCTCCTTGATATAAGGTGGCAATAAAGTCGATAAATTTTCACTACGATTACTATAAGTAATTTTGTTACATTCCTCTTTGACTTACATCACAAACCATGCATGCTGTTTTCAGACGACCTCTTTCAGGATTTTTCTGTTTTTAATACATTGAAATAAAATCATTTTAACGAGTTTGATAAAAGGGGCTGCCGAGTCTTCCCCCTTTGCCATATCGCTATTGTTTTACCCGCTGCAATTCATATGAAAATGAAATTTTTTGAATTTTGTATCGAAATTACAAAACAACCTTTCAAACAAAATTTGCAGGCAAAACGGACAAGGTCGTCTGAAAACCAAATTAAAGTTTTCAGACGACCTTGTCGCATATTCACAAGAGATTGTCGGGAAAACGATAGTTTTTTTCTACAATTTCAGATATTAAACTTATAAAATACAACCATTCTCATTTGTACAATGAACGGAGAAATTGATGTTCCGACCCAATCTGACCGCTGCCGCTGTTGTGGCCGCTTTATCTTCCACTGTATTTGCCGCCGAAACGGTCGAGCTGGATACTGTCCATGTGAAGGGGCAGCGTTCGTATAACGCGATTGCCACCGAGAAAAACGGCGATTACAGCTCGTTTGCCGCCACTGTCGGCACAAAAATCCCCGCTTCTTTGCGCGAAATTCCGCAATCTGTCAGCATCATCACCAATCAGCAGGTAAAAGACCGCAACGTCGATACCTTTGACCAGTTGGCGCGCAAAACGCCGGGCCTGCGCGTGTTGAGCAATGACGACGGACGCTCGTCAGTTTATGCGCGCGGTTACGAATACAGCGAATACAACATCGACGGTCTGCCTGCGCAGATGCAGAGTATCAACGGCACGCTGCCCAACCTGTTTGCTTTCGACCGCGTCGAAGTGATGCGCGGCCCGAGCGGCTTGTTCGACAGCAGCGGCGAGATGGGCGGTATTGTGAATTTGGTGCGCAAACGCCCGACCAAAGAGTTCCAAGGCCATGCAGCGGCAGGGTTCGGTACGCACAAACAATATAAAGCCGAAGCCGACGTTTCAGGTCCTCTGAACGCTGACGGCAGCGTGCGCGGCCGTGTGATGGCGCAGACTTCGGGCGCGTCTCCCCGTCCTGCCGAGAAAAACAACCACCACGAAACCTTCTACGCGGCGGCGGATTGGGACATCAATCCCGACACGACTTTGGGCGTAGGCTATCTCTACCAACAACGCCACCTCGCGCCATATAACGGCCTGCCCGTCGGCAGCAGTGGCAATTTGCTGTCCCTGCCCAACCACACTTTTGTCGGCGCGGATTGGAACAAATTCAAAATGAACAGCCATGACGTGTTCGCCGATTTGAAACATTATTTTGACGACGGCGGCTACGGCAAAATCGGTATGCGCTATTCCGACCGCGATGCCGACTCCAACTACACCTTCGCCGCCAAAAAACTTTCTGCCGACAATAAGGCGGACGTTACCGGCTTAGGTACGGAAATCAAACAGAAAGCCTTCGCGGTTGACGCAAGTTACAGCCGTCCGTTTGCCTTGGGCAACACCGCAAACGAACTTGTCGTCGGCGCGGACTACAACCGCTTGCGCAGCACCAACGAACAAGGTCGTGCAGCCGTTGCGCGCAATGTCGCCTTGGGCGATTTCCGCTCCGTTCCCTATGTGAATTTGATACAAAATGCCCGTGCCGGCGCGCGCGGTTACAGCCATACCGTCGCTACTGAAAACCTTGACGAATTCGGCGTTTACGGCAAATCCGTCTTCCATCCGGTCGACAGGCTGTCGCTCATCGGCGGCTGGCGTTTGGGACACTACAAAATCGAAGCGGGCGACGGCGACGAGTTGCACAAAGCCAGCAAAACCAAGTTCACCGGCTACGCAGGCGCGGTTTACGACCTGAACGACAACAACAGCCTCTACGCCAGCTTCTCCCAACTCTACACGCCGCAAACCAGCCTCGGCACCGACGGCAACCTGCTTAAAGCGCGCGAAGGCAACCAGTTTGAAGTCGGCTACAAAGGCAGCTACATGGATGACCGCCTCAACACCCGCGTCTCCCTCTACCGCCTGAAAGACAAAAACGCCGCCGCACCGCTGAACCCGAACAACCGCAACACCCGTTACGCCGCCTTGGGCAAACGCGTGATGGAAGGCGTTGAGACCGAAATCAGCGGCGCGATTACACCGAAATGGCAAATCCACGCAGGTTACAGCTATCTGCACAGCCAAATCAAAACCGCCGCCAACTCGCGCGACGACGGCATCTTCCTGCTGATGCCCAAACACAGCGCAAACCTGTGGACAACTTATGAAGTTACGCCCAAGCTGACCCTCGGCGGCGGCGTGAACGCGATGAGCAGCATCTCCTCGGCTGCAGGGCTGCGTGCAGGCGGCTACGCCACATTCGACGCCATGGCAGCATACCGCTTCACGCCTAAACTGAAGCTGCAAATCAACGCCGACAACATCTTCAACCGCCACTACTACGCCCGCGTCGGCAGCGCAAACACCTTCAACATTCCCGGCTCGGAGCGCAGCCTGATGGCAAACCTCCGCTACGACTTCTAAAAACGGGAAAAGCAAAAGGAAAACAAATCACCGCCAAAAACCAGAAGACCAACACATTACGGAAACAGACCGGACAGGCAGGGAACACCACCTGTCCGGTTTTATCATTCATATCCATGTATTCAAATATAGTGGATTAAATTTAAATCAGGACAAGGCGACGAAGCCGCAGACAGTACAGATAGTACGGAACCGATTCACTTGGTGCTTCAGCACCTTAGAGAATCGTTCTCTTTGAGCTAAGGCGAGGCAACGCCGTACTGGTTTAAAGTTAATCCACTATAGAAAAAACAGCAGATATAGCCCAAAGGTCGTCTGAAACATCCGCCACCCCGATAACACACACACAACACACTCCACCAACACAACCGACAACCCCGCCATGACCTCACGCACCGCACACTGGCAAGCCGCCCGCCTGCTGCAAGCCGAAGAAACGCACATCCGCTCCGAGCACACCGGCCGCAGCTACCGCATCCAAACCGCCGCTATCGGCGACCCGCCCCCGCAAGGCTATCCCGTCCTCCATATCCTCGACGGTGACGCCTTCTTTCCCGCCGCCCTCAGCATGGCGCAGTCCCTGCTCATCAACCCCATGACCCGAAGCCGCGCCGCCTGCCTCATCGTCAGCATCGGCTACCCCAACGGCGAAGTCCGCGACCTGACCCAACGCGCCCTCGACTACACCCCGCCCCTGCCCGAAACCGCCACCGAAGCAGACCGCCGCCAGTACGGACAAGCCGACCGCTTCGCCGCCTTCCTCGACCACGAACTCGCCCTGGCCCTTGCCGCCAAATACCCCGTCAACCCCAAAGAACAAGCCCTGTTCGGACACTCCTTCGGCGCATTGTTCGGACTCTATTCCCTCTTCACCGCCCCCGACCGCTTCAAACACAACCTGCTCGCCTCCCCCTCCGTCTGGTGGCACAACCGCCGCGTCCTCGACTTCCTCCCGTCCGCCCTTCCCGCCGACACCGCCGTCCGCATCAGCGTCGGCGAACACGAAGGCCGCAGCAACCGCCCCGAACAAATCGGCAGGGAAATGGTCGCCCAAGCCAAACTGCTTGCCGGCACCCTCCAACACCTCGGCGCAGACGCACAATTCACCCTCTACCCCAACGCCAACCACGGCAACACCCCCTTCTACGCCCTCCCCGACCACATCGAATACCTCCGCCAAGCGTGGCAGAAGAAATAAACAGGCAGAAACGAAAAGCCGTATTCCAAACAAAGAGAAATACGGCTTGAGTGATGGCGGTTAGGGATTTTCAGACGACCTTGATTCAATTTTTTATGCAATCGACGTAGGTTTTATTCAATTAAATTGGAAATCCAACCCGTAGCGTGGGCTTCGCCCACGAAATCTACTATCTAACAATCCAAATCAGACAACAGCCGAATGGGCTTTCATTTCAGCATTCATCCCGTGGGCGAAGCCCACGCTACTTGTTGCTGCAACGACAACTTGTCCCTTCCCCGTCCGGCGGGGGAAGGTTAGGATGGGGGTGGCCTTTTGGGTTTATAGTGGATTAACTTTAAACCAGTACGGCGTTGCCTTGCCGTACTATCTGTACTGTCTGCGGCTTCGTCGCCTTGCCCTGATTTAAAGTTAATCCACTATAGGTTAAATCAAATTCGTACAACCCATAGAGCCACCCTCTCCCCAACCCTCTCCCGCCAGACGGGAGAGGGAGCGGGTTACCAGTCGAAACGAGGTCGTCTGAAAACTCTGAGAGTTGAGTTTTGGAGAAACTCGTTCACCCTCGTTTTCAGACGACCTTTATTCAATCAATACAGGCTTGGGACTCAAGTAGCGTGGGCTTTGCCCACGAAATCCACCACCTAATAATCTGAATCAGTTATCTTTGTCCGTGTATTCATCTCATGAGCAAAGCCCACGCTACGGGAGATCTTTGCAAAAAAAACCTTCCTGTCATCGGTAATCCGGATTTATTCTGTCTGAATCTTTTTTCTAAAAATCTTAGTGATTAACCATCCCAGTAAAAACCACCAAATTGCATTCAGAAAGATAAATACCCAATTGGCTAACGGGCCATTTACATAATTGGAAACGAATAAGGACAAAATGGAAAAGGGAAAGGCTAAGACGAAGAGAAGAAAACCTCCCCAGCTCCCCTCTGTACTATCACCCAAAATAACCATTGATGCGATTAGATAGATTAATGCCAACAAGATACCTAATTTATTTTTAAAGAAAGACATATATCACTTCCTCTTGTTTTCTATAAGTATAAAGCACAAATCAAAACGTTAACCAAGTCGGGCGCAGCGTTCCATATGAGCGGACGCTTCCGCGGCATCTCCGGTAAAAGGCTGCAATCGGTTTATGTTCAGGAAAAGCGATATCTGTCCAACAGCAGGCTGCGCATTACCCGCAAACCCCTGATTGGCGGCAAATGGAAAACCTCCGGCACCACTAATCGACAAGCTCGGAAGAAACCTAATCCGTAGCGTGGGCTTCGCCCGCGAACCTGCTGCCTGAAAATTCGAATCGGATGGTTGTCTTTATCTTCATTTCGCGGGCAAAGCCCACGCTACGGGTCGTCTGAAAACCTGTTTTCAATTTTCAGACGACCTTCTTGCAACGTCCACCTTTTCTGTGCTCAAACCGTCCTAACGCTCGATGCCGCCACACAACCGCTCGACGATTTCCGCTGCGCTGCCGGGGCGGCACAATCCTGCGTTTTGTCCTGCCCAAAATGGGGAAAAGTCATAGCAGCCTTGTTTTTCGGCGGCGGCTTTCAATGCTCCGACGGCTGCGCCTGCCAAGGGGAACGGTAGCGCTGCGTCATTCATCGGACCGGCTTCGCGTATGAAACGGTTGTAAAGTCCGCGCGCTGCGCCGCCGCTGAACAAGTTGGTCACTACGGTATCTTCGGGACGGGCGGCTTGGATGGCGGCGCGGTGGGCGGGTTTGATCAGGGCTTCGTCTGCAAGCAGGAAGGCGGTTCCGACCTGCACTGCGGACGCGCCCAATCCCAACGCGGCGCGGACGGCAGCGGCATCAGAAACGCCACCCGCGGCTATGACGGGCAGGCGCACGGCCTTGCGGACGGCGGGCAACAGGGCGAACAAGCCGCTTTGGCTGTCGGGATGGCGGTTTAAAAACCATCCCCGATGACCGCCCGCTTCCCACGCTTGGGCTATCACGACATCCGCGCCGTTTTGCTCCAGCCAAACGGCTTCTTCGACCGTCGTCGCGCTGCTCCACACTTCTGCGCCCGTCGCTTTAACGCGCTGCAAGTATTCGGGCGCGGGCAAGCCGAAGTGGAAGCTGACCACAGGCGGACGGTAACGTTCCACACATGCCAACGCGTCGGCATCAAACGGCTGCCGCCCGCCACCGCTGGGAATGTCGTTTTCCGTCAGCCCGTAAGCCTCGAAATACGGACGCAACACGGCAAACCATGCGTCCTGTTGCGCGCGTTCGGCAGACGGCGTGCGGTGGGCGAAAAAGTTGAGGTTGTACGGACGGTCGCCGCCTTCCTGCTTCATCCGTGCCAACGCTTTTTCCAAACCCGCGGCGTCATACATCGCCCCTGCCAACGAACCCAAAGCGCCAGTTTTGCCGACAGCCAAAGGCAGCTCTGTGTCATGCGCAAACGCCATCGGCGCTTGAATCAGCGGATAGCGCAGTGAGGATAAAATGCGGATCATGTCTGTTTCTCCTTGTAATCTGTTTGGTCAGCCGGCTTGAAATTTCTTCAGTTTAAATACGCGGACTGACCATGTGGAACATGGCTGAATTTTGCCACAAAAAATAGTCGGACATGACTGCAAGGTCGTCTGAAAACAAATCTTAGCGTTTTGTGTCAAGCGGGTGTTTGCGAAACCGAGCATATTGGAAAACCACCCCCTCCCATGCAATCCGATATAGAAAAAGGTCGTCTGAAAACCCTGTTTCGGGTTTTCAGACGACCTTTGCTTTGCCTTCAAACAGGCTTTAGGTCAGGATTACCATTGGTAGCCGACACCTGCGGTCGCGCCGTAGTGGCCGCGTGAGTTGCCGGTAGCGGTACCTTTGATGATCCAGTTGCCGCCGTCGGAGATGCTGGAGAAGCCGACTGCGTAGCCGCTTTCACCGCGGTAAACGCCGCCTGCAACCGCCATCATGCTCTTACCGGGCAGGTAGGCTTGCGGCAGACCTGCCACCGCCATGGCTGCTGCGGTACCGGCTTTGGAATCGCTTTCCACATTGTCGATACGTTGGTTGATTTGGTTGCCCATGTTCACCACGTAATTGCCGATGTTGGTCACGCTTTGGTTAATCGCCTGATTGGTGTAATACAACTGGCTGCCGTTGATCGCATCGGTCGAATCCGCCGATACCA
>ERZ1674236.336-NODE-336-length-9550-cov-7.619484_pt1 | contig 9550 bp, 7 predicted proteins | sample MGYA00581210_ERZ1674236 | MGnify/ENA primary metagenome ERZ1674236 (study PRJEB41354, sample SAMEA4873328) | human saliva metagenome | biome: human-associated habitat [ENVO:00009003]; feature: mouth environment [ENVO:08000002]; material: saliva material...
GGCGGTCTCGCCGGTGCCGATGGCCCAGATGGGCTCGTAGGCGATGACGATCTTGGCGACCTCTTCGGCCTTCCAGCCGGCGAGCGCGGCGCGGATCTGGCCGAGCACGAACTCAACGTAGGTGCCGGCCTTGCGAACCTCGAGGGCCTCGCCGCAGCACAGGATCGGGGTCATGCCGGCGTCGAAGACCTTGCGGGCCTTGGCGCCGACGAGCTCGTCGGACTCGCCGTGGTACTCGCGGCGCTCGGAGTGGCCCATGACCACGTAGGAGACGCCGAGCTTGGTGAGCATCTCGGTGGAGATTTCGCCGGTGTAGGCGCCGTTGTCGTGGATCGAGACGTCCTGGGCACCGTACTTGATCTGGAGATCATCGGCATCGACGATGGTCTGGACGGTGCGGATGTCGGTGAACGGCGGGATGACGAGGACCTCGCACTTGGAGTAGTCGTGCTCTGCGTCGGACAGGGCCATCTCGAGGCCCTGGACGAGGTGGTTGGCCTCGAGGTGATCGAGGTTCATCTTCCAGTTGCCGGCCATCAGGGGGGTGCGTGCCATGAGTCAGTCCTCCAGAACTGCGATACCGGGCAGAACCTTGCCCTCGAGGAGCTCGAGGGAGGCGCCACCACCAGTGGAAATGTGGGAGAAGGTGTTCTCGTCGAAGCCGAGCAGGCGCACGGCCGCGGCGGAGTCGCCACCGCCGATGACGGAGAACATGGAGCCCTTAGAGAGGGCTTCGGCGACGGCGCGGGTGCCGCCGGCGAACGCATCGAACTCGAAGACGCCCATGGGGCCGTTCCAGGCCACGGTCTTCGCGGTGGCCAGCTTGTCGGCGAAGAGCTTCGCAGACTCAGGGCCGATGTCCAGACCCATCTGGTCGTCGGGGATCGCGTCGACCTTGACGACGGTCGCGGGCGCGTCGGCCGCGAACTCGGGGGCGACGATGACATCCACGGGCAGGACGAGGTCGACGCCGCGCTCTGCGGCCTCGGCGATGTAACCCTTAACGGTCTCGATCTGGTCTTCCTCGAGGAGGGACTTGCCCACGGAGTAGCCCTGAGCGGCCAGGAAGGTGAAGACCATGCCGCCGCCGATGAAGAGCATGTCAGCCTTCTTCAGCAGGTTGGCGATGACGCCCAGCTTGTCGGAGACCTTGGAGCCGCCGAGGACGACGCCGTAGGGGCGCTCGGGGTCGCCGGTGACCTTGGACAGGGACTCGATCTCCTTGAGGACGAGCAGGCCTGCGGCCGAGGGCAGGATCTTCGCGATGTCGTAGACGGAGGCCTGCTTGCGGTGGACGACGCCGAAGCCGTCGGAGACGAACGCGTCACCGAGCTTGGCGTACTCGCGGGCAAGTTCCTCGCGCTCTTCGTCGACCTTGGAGGTCTCACGAGCGTCGTAGCGGACGTTCTCGAGCAGGGCGATCTCGCCCTCACCCAGGGCGGCGACGGTCTCGGTGGCGGACGGGCCAACGACGTCGGAGGCCAGCGTGACCTTCACGCCGGACAGTTCGGCGAGGCGCGTGGCGACGGGGGCCAGCGAGAAGGCGGGATCGACCTGACCCTTGGGGCGGCCAAGGTGGGCCATGATGACGACCTTTGCACCGGCGTCGGTGAGGGTCTTGAGGGTCGGCAGCGCCGCGCGGATCCGGCCGTCGTCGGTGATGACGCCGTCCTTGAGCGGAACGTTGAAGTCGGAGCGGACGAGGACGCGCTTGCCGCGCAGGTCGCCCAGGGTGGAGATGGTCCTCACGAGGAGTCCTTTCGGTCTGAAGGCGGTGGCGATGTACGAGATGCCCGTGCACGAGCGTGCACGGGCATCTCGCTGATCAGCTCATGGCTGGTGTATCAGCTGTGTGCTCAGGCGAGCTTGGAGCCGATGAGGGCAGTGAGGCGAACGAGAGCGTTCGAGTAGCCCCACTCGTTGTCGTACCAGGACAGGACCTTGACGAGGTTGCCGATGACCTTGGTCTCGGTGGCGTCGAAGATCGAGGTGTGCGGGTCGCCCACGATGTCGGAGGAGACGATCGGATCCTCGGTGTACTTCAGAACACCCTTGAGCTTACCCTCGGCGGCGGCCTTGACGGCAGCCTTGACGGCCTCGACGGACACCTCGTTCTTCGCGATGAAGGTGAGGTCGGTCAGGGAGCCGGTCGGGGTGGGGACGCGGACGGCGAGGCCATCGAACTTGCCCTCAAGCGCGGGCAGAACCAGGGCGACGGCCTGGGCAGCACCGGTCTTGGTGGGGATCATGTTCAGGGCCGCGGCGCGGGCGCGACGCAGATCCGAGTGGGGGGCGTCGAGGACGCGCTGGTCACCCGTGTAGGAGTGGATGGTGGTCATGATGCCGCGCTCGATGCCGAAGTTCTCCTCAAGAACCTTGGCGAGGGGGGCGAGGCAGTTGGTCGTGCAGGAGGCGTTCGACACGATGTTCATCGTGGCGTTGTCGTAGTCAGCCTCGTTCACGCCCATGACGAAGGTGCCGTCGACGTTCTTCGCGGGAGCGGAGATGACGACCTTCTTGGCGCCACCGTCGAGGTGAGCCTTGGCCTTCTCGCCGTCGGTGAAGAAGCCGGTCGACTCAACGACAACCTCGACGCCGAGCTCGCCCCAGGGCAGGTCGGCGGGGTTACGCTGCGCGAGCACCTTGATGTGCTTGCCGTCGACGACGATGCCCTCGTCGTCGTAGGAAACCTCGCCCTGGAAGCGACCCGTGATCGAGTCGTACTTCAGCAGGTGAGCGAGGGTCTTGTTGTCGGTGAGGTCGTTAACGGCAACGATCTCGATATCCGCGCCCTGCTCGAGAGCGGCGCGGAAGAAGTTACGGCCAATGCGGCCGAAGCCGTTGATGCCAACGCGGGTGGTCACTATGTTCCTCCTGCTCGTGCCCACACGGGACACGGTCTTCGATGCAACCGGGCGTGCGGGTTGCCTGCCCGGCCCGCAGATGTCTGCGGTTCCAGCAGTTCCTAATCTACACCTAAAAGCGGACTCAGTCGCAATCCAATTTGAAAATCCGCACGTGGGGTAATTCTCGTTTGGATTGAGACGAAGCGGCAGGAAAAAGGGACCTCAGTCCTCTTCGAGCATGTCGAGGGTAAGCGCGGACTCCGTATCCGGGATGCCGCGTTCGTGCGCGACCTTATCGGCGAGAGCGAGAAGGCGACGGATACGACCGGCGACGGCATCCTTGGTGAGAGGTGGATTCGTGTGCTTGCCGAGCTCCTCAAGGGAGGCCTGCTTGTACTGCAGACGCAGCGTGCCGGCCTCGAGGAGGTGGGCGGGGACGTCGTCTCCGAGGATTTCGAAGGCACGTTCAACGCGGGCACCCGCAGCGACGGCCGCGCGGGCGGAGCGGCGCAGGTTCGCGTCGTCAAAGTTGGCCAGTCGGTTGGCGCTGCCCCGAGCCTCGCGGCGTTCACGCCGCTCCTGCCATGCCTCGAAGGTCTGCGGGGCGCCCATGGCGGAGATCAGCGTGCCGATCGCGTCCGAATCGCGGACGGAGATGCGGTCGGTGCCACGCACCTCCTTGGAGCGAGCAGAGGCGCCGAGTTTGCGCGCACAGCCGACCATCGCGAGAGCCACCTCAGGACCGGGGCACGTGATCTCAAGCGAAGAGGAGCGTCCGGGCTCCATGAGCGAGCCGCGCGCGAGGAAGGCACCGCGCCAGATAGCGGCGGCCTCAGCGGTTCCGGAGGCAACAAGAACCGGGGGCAGGCCGCGCACGGGACGACGGAGGGAATCGACAAGGCCCGTGAGGCGCGCGAGCTCGTCGGCTTTGTGGACGACACGCACGACGTAGCGCTTGCCACGTCGCAGGGAAGAACCGGACACCACGACAACGGAGGACTCGGCGTTGTACAGGGCCTGCAGGTACGTGCGCAGGCGGCGCGCGGCCACGGGCGAGTCAAGCTCGGCCTCGACGAGGATGCGCCCACCCACGAGGTGCAGGCCTCCCGCGAAACGCAGCGTCGCGCTCACTTCGGCAGCGACCTCGGACGGCGTCGTAACGACGGCGCGCGCCAGCTCGTCCTTCATATCAGATGTCAGGGACACGGCTTCTCCAGATATGTCATGCGTTTGTCAGCAGGCAACAGGTTCTAAGGTAACCACGTTTCGGGCTCTCCGACCTCACCAAGGAATCCGTCAAATGCGTCACGCAGCGCGGCGGCGAGGCGCAGCGGGTCGTGGTGCGGGGCTCCGTCACCCGTGCGCACCTGCCGCAACAGGACACGCGCACCCAGTTCTTCGGCGGCCACGATCAGGTCGTCGATGTCGTCACACGCCGTCGGATCCGCGACGATGACGTCAAGCTTGAGCATGGGTGCGTACTCGCGCAAGACGCGCACGTGATCGGCAGTCGACATGAGATCGGTTTCGCCGCGCTGGCGCGCCAGGTTGAGCACAAGCGCGCGGTGGGCGTCGGTCGTGGCAAGCGCGCGGTTAAGCTCTGGCACCAGCAGGTGCGGAATCACGGAGGTGTACCACGACCCGGGTCCCAGGACGACCCAGTCGGCCTCGGAGATAGCTTCGGTGACCGCGGAGGGTACCTCGGGCGCCTCGGGCGTGATACGCACGTGCTCGACGGTGCCGGGAGCGACGGCGACCTTGGACTGGCCGGACACGACGTAGCGGCGGCCGCCGTCGTTCATATCCGCCTCGATGTCGATCGGCGTCGACGACATGGGCAGGACGCGTCCCTGCGCGCCCAGCAGACGACCGACCCAGTCCAGGCCTTCGACCGGATCCTCGAGAAGCTGCCACAGGCCGGAGATCAGCAGGTTGCCGAGGGCGTGCCCGTTGAGCGGGCCGGTCGTGTCGAGGCGCAGCTGCATGACGTCGCGCCACGTCAGACCCCACTCGGATTCCTCGCAGAGGGACGCCAGCGCCATACGCAGATCACCGGGAGGCAGGATCGGCATCTCCTGGCGCAGTCGGCCGGAGCTACCGCCGTCGTCGGCGACGGTCACGACGGCCGTCAGCGCGCGGGTGATATGGCGCAGCGCCCGTAGGGTCGCGGACAGGCCGTGTCCGCCGCCGAGGGCGACAATGTTTTGGCCGGATTCTCCACGTTGAACCCAGCCGGCTGCATCAAGATAGGGCATCAGTCTCTCCCAATGTCACGGTGCATCACGCGAACCGTGTATCCGTGTGAGCGCAGGCGTTCGGCGATAGCCTCGGAAGAAGCGACGGAGCGGTGCTTTCCGCCCGTGCATCCGACGGCAATCGTGACGAATGGCTTCAATTCTGCCAGATAGCCGCTGAGCATGGGGGCAAGAAGGTCGGCATATCCGAGAGCAAAATCGCGCGCGCCCGGCTGGGAGAGCACGTAGTCGGCGACCGCCTGGTCCTTGCCTGTCAGGTGGCGCAGCTCGTCGACCCAGTACGGGTTCTTCAAGAAGCGCACGTCGACGACGTGATCGGCGTCGAGCGGGAGGCCATGCTTGAATCCGAAAGACTCGACCGTGACCTGCAGGGGGCGCTCCTCCCCAGCCACGATGTCGCGGATGCGCCTCGTCAGATCGTGGACGCTCATCGTGGAGGTGTCGATGACCTCGTCGGCGGCGCGACGCAGGGGCGCGAGCAGACGCATCTCGGCCTTGATTCCGTCCATGAGGGTGCCGGCACCCTGGAGGGGATGCGGGCGGCGGTTGGATTCATAGCGGCGCACCAGGGTCTCGGGGCTGGCCTCAAGGAAAATGACGCGGTAGGCGATGCCCGCGCCTTTAAGCTGCTCGAGTGTGGCGTCAAGCGTGCGGAAGAAGGTACGCGAGCGCACGTCCACTCCGACAGCCAGTCGGTGAACGCCCGCAGCAGGGTCGTTCGACATCATGCCGACGAGGGCGGGCAACATAGTCGGCGGGAGGTTGTCGACGACGTACCAGTCCAGGTCTTCGAGTGCGCGAGCAGCGCCGGTGCGGCCCGCTCCCGAGTAGCCGGTGATGATCAGCACCTCGTTGGAGGCACGCGGCTCGTACTTGACGCGGGCCATGTCACGCACGGCGATGCCCTCGGGGACCGTGGGCGGGTTCTCCTCGTTCATCGACGAGGTCTGGGCCTCGTCTGCGTCGCGAGCGTCCGTGGGTGTGTGGTCGGGCATGGCGTCCTCCTGACGGGTCGGCTGGTCGGGTGATGGGAGCTGTTAGGCGGAAGGTGCGGAGGCCTCGTCGATCGCGATGCCGGTAGCGGCGCGCCTGGCGATGACTCGTGCTTCCTTCGGCGTGCTCGCGGTGGTGGCGACGACGCCGACCCTCCTGCCGGCGCGACTCACCGGCTTGCCGAAGATACGCACGATGTCGGCGGATTCGAGGGCGCGAGCAACGCCGTTGTAGACGGGGATATCGACGGCGCTCGTCGACTTGATGACCGCTGATGCACCCGGGGTGGACTGTGCGGTGGAGACGGGCAGACCGAGGATGGCTCGTGCGTGCAGCTCAAACTCGGACTGGGCTTGTGTCACCATCGTGACCATGCCGGTGTCGTGGGGGCGGGGCGACAGCTCGGAGAACCAGACGTCGTCGCCCTTCACGAAGAACTCGACGCCGAAGATGCCGAGGCACGGGCCGTTGCCGGCCTCAGCCAGGGCGTCGGTCACGGCCTTGGCCATCTGTCGTGCGCCCTCGAGGGCGGCCTCGCTCATGGCCATGGGCTGCCAGGATTCGACGTAGTCGCCGCCCTCCTGGCGGTGCCCGATGGGCGCGCAGAAGCTCGTTGTGACGCTGCCGGACGCGGCATCCCATGAGCGCACGGTGAGCAGCGTGATCTCGTAGTCGAAGTCAACACCCTCTTCAACGATGACAACGCCGGTCGTGGCTCGCGCGTCCTCCTCGGCGTGTGCCCAGGCGGAGGCGGCCTGCTCGGGACCCGTCACACGAGACTGACCGTGCCCGGAGGAGGACATCGTGGGCTTGACGAACGCGGGGTAACCGACCTCGTCGAGAGCCGCGGCCAGCTCGACCTCGCTGCGCGCGAAGCGGAAGGCCGACGTGCGCACGCCAGGCAGGGACGCAGCGAGGTTGCGGATGCGCTGACGGTCCATCGTCGCCTGGACGGCAAAGGCGTTGGGGACGACGCGCACGCCGCGTTCTTCATAGGCGCTCAGCTCGTCTGTCGCGATGGCCTCGACCTCGGGGACGATGAGGTCAACATCGACGCTGTCGAGCACCGCACGCAGAGCCTGCGGGTCGCTCATGTCGAAGACGCGGGATTCGTCCGCCACCTGCATGGCGGGAGCATTGCCATAGGAGTCGCAGGCGATCACCGTGCATCCGTAGCGTTGCAGGGCGATCACGACTTCCTTACCGAGTTCGCCCGATCCCAGCAGCAGCACGCGTGCCGGCAGCGGCACGGGAAGCGTCGTTGTCATGGTGTGTCCTCCCTCGACGATGTCGCTAGCCTATCGCGGATCGTGCGCGCAAGGCCGAGTCCCACGCCCTTGACCTCGGCGATCTGCTCGGGCGTGGCCTCACGAATCCGCTTGACGGAGCCGAAATGTTTGAGCAGCGCGGCCTGGCGTGCGGGTCCAAGCCCTGGGATGGAATCGAGAACCGAGCGGCGCTGCGCCTTCGACCGGCGCTTGCGGTGCTTCGTGATCGCGAAACGGTGGGACTCGTCGCGCAAATACTGCAGGAGGTAGAGAGCCTCCGACGTGCGTGGGAGGATCAGCGGGAAGTCCTCGCCGGGGATCCACACCTCTTCGAGGCGCTTAGCCAGGCCCACGACGGGCACGTACGCGCCCACCGCGTCAAGGGCGGCTCGGGCAGCATTCACCTGGGGCAGGCCGCCATCCACGACGACCAGGTCGGGACGGTAGGAGAATCGCTTGGGGCGCCCGGTCATGGCATCGATCGGGCCGGAAGCGTAGGCGACGCCGTCCTCGTCCTCACCGTCGACGCCGGCCTCCTCGGCGAGCAGCCTCGAGAAGCGTCGCGTGAGAACCTCGTTCATCGCGCTCGTGTCGTCGGGGGTGCCGTTTCCGCCCTCACCGCGGATGTTGTAGGTGCGGTAGGCGTCCTTGCGCGGCATACCGTCCTCAAAGACCACCATCGAGGCGACCTGGTTCTCCCCGCCCGTATGTGACACGTCGTAGCACTCGATGCGCAGGGGCGCACCCGGCAGATCGAGGTTCTCGGCAAGCTGCTCGAGCGCCTTCGAGCGCGCCGTAATGTCGCCTGCGCGCTTCGTGCGATGCAGGGCGAGGGCCTGGCGGGCGTTCTCCGTGACCGTATCCATGATCTGGGCCTTCGGGCCGCGCTTGGGCACGTGCACCGACACGGACGCGCCGCGGATCTCGGCCAGCCATCGTGCGATGGTCTCCTTCTCCTCGGGCTCAACGGAGACAAGCACCTCGCGCGGGATTGCGGACGTCGGCGTGTGCGCAACGTCGTCCACGCTCACGGCCGCCACCTTGGCTGCCTTCCCGGCCCCGGCCTCGTCCATCGACGCCGAGGAGTACACCTGCTCGAGAAGGCGAGCCATGAGCGCCGCGTCGTCTGCGCCGTCCACGCGCTCAATCACCCAGCCGCGCGTGCCTCGGATGCGCCCACCGCGCACGTGAAAAACATGCACCGCAGCGTCCAAGTCATCACTGACGAGCGAGAACACATCCGCGTCCGACCCGTCGTCGAGCACGACCGCGTTTCGCTCCAGCACAGTGCGCAGCGCCTTGACGTCGTCACGCAGCTTCGCCGCACGCTCGAAGTTCAGCTCCATGGAGGCCTGGCGCATCTGCTCCTCCAGGTCACGGATCACCGGGCCCGTGCACCCCTCCATGAACTGGCACAGCCCCTCCGCGAGCTCGCGGTGCCCCTCCATCGAGATGCGACCCACGCACGGGGCCGCGCACTTGTCGATATAGCCGAGCAAACACGGACGCCCCTGCGCCTTCGCGCGCTCAAACACGCCCGCCGAACACGAGCGCATCGGGAAAACGCGCAGCAGTTGATCGATCGTCTCGCGAATCGCCCACACCTGCGTGTACGGGCCGAAGTAGCGCGACCCCACCCGTTTGCGCTCCCGCGTCACCTGCACACGCGGGAAACGCTCCCCCATCGACACCGCCAGGTAGGGATAGGACTTGTCGTCCTTAAACATCACGTTGAAACGCGGATTGAATTCCTTAATCCACGTGAACTCCAGCGTCAGGGCCTCGACCTCGGAGCGCACGACGGTCCACTGCAGGGCGCTCGCGGTCGTCACCATCTGCTGGGTACGCGGGTGCAGGTTCGCCAGGTCCTGGAAGTAGTTGGTGAGGCGATTGCGCAGGTTTTTGGCCTTGCCGACGTAGATGACGCGACCCTGCGGGTCTGAGAATCGGTAGACGCCCGGCGAGGTCGGGATATCTCCCGTGCGGGGTCGGTACGTCGAAGGATCTGCCACACTCCCAGGGTACGAGGCCGGGGCTGGGAGTGCCCGGCACCCACCTCGGGCGTGCTCTATGTCATGAAACCTTTGAATATTGAAACCAATACGCGCGCTCGCCACCTGTAGGCATATACTGGTCTTGGTTACGAATTGACCCATTCTTGACCAATGAGTACAGCTCTCCCACTAAG
>ERZ1674236.342-NODE-342-length-9388-cov-8.166185_pt1 | contig 9388 bp, 5 predicted proteins | sample MGYA00581210_ERZ1674236 | MGnify/ENA primary metagenome ERZ1674236 (study PRJEB41354, sample SAMEA4873328) | human saliva metagenome | biome: human-associated habitat [ENVO:00009003]; feature: mouth environment [ENVO:08000002]; material: saliva material...
CGGTAAAGCCCGAGGGGGACAGGGCCTGTCCCTTGTAGCGCGGGCGCGCCTCGAGGTGAATGAGCGGCCCTTCGGCGAGCAGGCAGGCGTCCAGCGAGCCGATCGGCAGGCTCCCGTCCTCCCACGGCCAGTTCGCGGTGGAGCGCGCGTAGTCGGGTGGCAGATCAACCTCGAAGACGCACTCGTCGACGCGCACATCGGCGACGAGCTCGAGCGTGGCCACGGAGGCAATCACAGATGCCACGAAGTGGATGTGCCTGCCCACGTCACCGAGCCACGTGTCGACAATCGCGTGGCACATCGCCGGGGTGGCGACCGCCGGGGAGAGCTGCCCTGCCGCGCGGGACTCCCCCGGCCCGTCCGCTCCCCCACGCCGGGGTGGCGCGTGGACGTCGCCCACGAAAAAGTCGAAGGCGTAGAGGCCGTGGTGGAAGCGGATGTCGTCGTAGTCGATGAATCCCAGCCCCGTGCCAATGAGCACGGACAGGAAGGCATCGTAGAGGCACTCGCTGTCCTGCGCAAAGAGGTCCGCCGCGTGGGGCGTGCGCGGGTTCAGCTGGCCGACCAGCCACGCCTGCAACGCCACGTAGCCTTCGTCTCTTGTCACCGGCGCACGAGAACCGTGATCCGCCAGCCATCGCCAACAACGCATGTCCCCTCCCGCGACTCGCCTCTTCCTAGCATACTCCTTCGGCCGGGAATCAGAGCAGCCCCGCACGCTTCGCAGGCGCAGGAAACCCCGGCCTCGTCCGGGTGACAGACGAGGCCGGGGCGAAGGTCTAGGAAGAGCGCTCAGCGGGTGGCGAGCAGCGCCTCCTCGGCCTCCTTGGTCCACAGGCCGGCGGCGTCAAGCTTCGCGGCAACCGTCGGCAGCTTCTCGGCCAGCTCGGACACGGGGGTCAGGCCCAGGTCGTGCATCATCGGGAAGACCATGATCTTGCCACCCGAGGTACGGTCCATCACCGCGTTGATGGCGTCGCCGAAGCCCGCCATGCCGGTGATCGCCCACAGGGAGATCGTGGTGTCGATGATGCCAGCCTCGATCTTGCGCAGAACCGTGCGCATGTCGGAGACGTCCGAGCCGGAGGTGCCCAGCATGAAGATCTGACGCTCAATGATGCCCTGCAGGTCGAAGTCGCCGAACGTGCCGGCCGGGATACCGGCGAACGCGTTCAGGATGCCACCCTCGGCCAGCAGGTCGACGGCCTGGGAGACCAACGCGGGCACCGGCACGAGGCACGTCGCGTAGGTGTAGCCGTACTCCAGGGGCGTCGAGGCCGTGTTGACGATGTCCAGCGGCACGCCGTTCTTCTGCGCGGTCGGGCCGACGACCTTCGTCAGGTTGGCCAGACGCTCGTCCGACAGGTCGGTGCCCACGACGCTGACGCCGGGAACACCCGAGGTGACGGCGCGCATCGTGTGCATGACGCCCATCGGGCCGGCGGCGCCGACGAAGACGCAACGGTCGTTCTCGCGCAGATCACCGTTAGCGGGAATCCAGGCGTAGCCCTCGCGCGGATCGGAGCCGGTCGTGCCGCAGAAGCGGGTGAAGTCGTAGTGGACGCGGCCGATGTCCAGGGACACCTTGCGCGAGATCTTCTCGCCACCCAGGACGACACACATGGTGCCGCGGGTGCCGATGAGCAGAGCGGCCTTCTCGATGGCGTCGGCGTCCGCGCCGAAGAACACGACGTCGTCGAACTCGCCTTCGACGCCCTCGATGGCGTCGGCGGCAACGCGCACGACCTCGGCGGGCTTATGCTCGGCGGTCAGAGCGTCGATATCGCCCTCGCCGACGACCAGCAGGCGGCCACCGTCGGCGACATGGTTACGCTCGGCCCATGCGTAGGAGCCCTCGACGGTCGCCCAGGGCTCGATGAGGCCGACGGCTGCGGCCGACGGGCCCTCCGACACGTGGATTAGGAACTCTTCGCCGTCCGGGGACACGACGCAGCGCTCGTCGACGACAACGAACTCCTCGAGGGCACCATCGAAGTTGTAGCCGAAGGCGCCGTTGGACTTCGCGGTGCGCAGGTGCTTCCAGTCGGCCTGGACCAGCAGGCGGTCACCGACCTTGAAGTGCGTAACCTTCTCGCCGACCTGCACGACGCGGACGACGGGCTCGTGGCCGGGCGTCACGGCCTCCTGGTTCGGGTGGTAGGACGGAATGTCCTTGAGAGCATCCAGGTCGATACCCGCCACCACGTCCGACTTGCGCGGGTGGCCATCAAACTGGTGGAGCAGCTTCGTATCAGAGAAGCAAATGCCGCAGGCTTCGACCTCGAGCATGATCTGCGTCGGGCCAACGGGATCAACGGGCTTCGCCGGGTTAACGACGAACTCTTCCTTGCCGACGATCTGAATCGCGTACTGGGTGGAAGGAATCTGGGTCATGACTGACTCTTTCACTGGAAAACTACTGGACGTGGGAAGAAGGGACGAGGCCGGGGAACCCGGGAGGAAACCGCTGACGGTCCCCGGCCTCGTAACACTGTCAGGAGAGCATCACCTGGCCGCCCGTGACGGGCACGGCCTGGCCGGTCTCGTACTCCTGCTCGACGATGTAGAAGATCGCACGCAGAACGTCGATGCCCTGGGCACCGCGGCGCATGGGAACCTTCGCCTCGTAGAACTCCTTGACATCGGCGACAGTCTTGGCGCCGGGGACCTTGCCCGATTTCAGGTACTGCACGAAGAGGCCGCGGTCCGGGTCGGACCAAAGCGGGCCGTCGTAGAAGTTGCCGGGGCAGATCGCGTTGACCTTCACTCCGTGAGCAACCATCTCGAGGGCGAAGGACTGGACCAGGCCGATGCCGCCAAACTTCGAACCCGCGTAGGCGGCGTTCTTGTTCGAGCCGACGAGGCCGGACTTGGAGTTGATCTGGATGATGTCAGTCAGCCACTCGGGGGCGGTCGAGTGCTGGCGGGCCAGGAGCTGGCCCAGGTGCTTGGTGACCAGGAAGAAGGCCACGTAGTTGATGTCGGTGGACAGGCGGAACGCGGAGGTGTCCTGCTCGAGGACGGAGCCGGCCCGCACGATGCCCGCGTTAGAGACGACCAGGTCGAGGCCGCCGGTGACGCGCTCGATCTCGGTGGCCATCGCGGCGACGGATTCCTCGTCGGCGACGTTGACCGTGATCGGGTGGGCGACGCCTTCGCCGCCGAGCTCAGCCGCCTTTGCTGCGGCGCCCTCACCGTTCAGGTCGGCGACGTACACGAAGCAACCGGCGTCCACCAGGCCGCGCGCGATCTCCGCGCCGAAGCCCTGGGCACCGCCCGTGACGAGAGCGACGCGGCCGTTGATGGCGCGCTCGCCGGTGGCGGTGGCGCGAACCTCGAAAGTCTCTTCACCAGCGCGCACGACGACGGGAAGCTCCGTCTCCTTCAGGGAACAGGGGCACACCTCGGTGAGCGGGCCGTCGAAGGTGACGGTCGGCTCGGCGTCGCTGGGTGCCACGATGACCGGGCGTCCGAGGGCCTTCAGGAAGAGGCCGCGTACCTCGGGGGCGTTACTCATGATGTCTCTCTTTCTCGACGATGATCGTCAGTTGATCGATGTGGCCCGGGCGGCGACCGCGGCGGCGTCCTCGCCGTCGGCAATCGCGCGACCCAGGGGCGCGTACTCGCTGATGCGCTCGGCGAGGGCCTCGGGGGTCAGGCGACCCGTGCGGCCCAGCAGGTGCAGGGAGGGATCCACGGAGGACAGGGCCTCGTGCGCGACGAGGGCCCACGTGGCCTCGTTGAGGTCCGCGAACTCGGGGCGGCGCAGCTCCTCGCAGGTGAAGCGTTGGCGCGGCTGGTTGATGTCCACGCCCGAGATCTCGAGCATGCCGTGGGCGGCCGCGAGCGCGTGGATGCGTTCCAGCTGCTCGGGGGTGTTGCGCGGGGGCATGTAGGTGACGGCGCGCAGGCCGATAGACTCCATGTACTCGAAGAGCTCGTCGAGGAAGTCGTCCTCGAACTTCTCGGCCTTCTTGTCGCCCGTCGGCGAGGCGGACACGTCGCCCAGGTAGGCGTAGGTGGCGATCGCTCCGACAGAGTCGGCGAACTCAACGACCTCGGCTGCGTTGGGCAGCTCGTCGGTGGGCTGGATGTAGATGCGATCCAGGTAGTTGGCCTTCAGGACGCCCAGCAGGTCGTACATCAGGTGCGGGTTGTCCGCGTCGGAGAGCACGCGAGCGAGGGACTCGGGGATCTCGACGCCCATCGAGTCCAGTCCCTGGACCAGGGCGGGACCGCGGCCGAAACCGCGGATGAGGGCCGAGGCCATGGCGGCCAGCAGGTGACGCTCGGTGATCCCGCCGCCATTGGCGTACTGGGAGATGCCGACCATGTCCGCCTGCGGGTCGAAGGGCTCCAGGCCCAGGTCGGTGAGGATCTTGTTGGCGCGCTCGGCCATGGCGAGGGTGCGCTCCAGGCGTGCGGCGCGCTTGGGGGCGAGCCACTCGGCGACCTTCTCGCGGGCCGGTGCGGGCACGCCCTGCACCGTCATGTAGGCGACGCCCTCGGAATCGGGGTTGTTGAGCTTGCGCTGCGCGAGCGGCGTGCCCTCGCCGAAGCGGGCGCGGATCTCGAAGCCGGTAACGGAACCCATGCCCAGGATGCGGGTCGCCTCGCTCATCTCAGCGGCGGCGCCGATCGAGTCGTGGTCGACCGAGCCGACGACGCGTAGGCCGTTGCGGCGCGCGAGCAGCGCGGCGTGCGTGGGCGTGTAGGGGCTGAACGAGAAGCACGTGTGGATGTGGTTGTTCGACTCGGGCACCCAGCTGGGGAAGTGCTCGTCGGCCACGCCGGCGCGCAGCGCCTCGATGCGCTGGGCCGGGGTTGCTGCCGGGTCGTTGGTGATGTCCATGGGTTCTGCCATCTCTTCGTTGGGTGGAGAAAAACGGTAATGAAACAAGTATGTGGGCGAGGCCGGGGCACGGTGAGGAGGAGTGTAGCCCCGGCCTCGCGGGCTCGCGTCAGGGAGTGCGAGCCAAGGACGGGGGCGGGCCGGAAAGGGGAACGGCCCGCCCCCAGCGCCTCAGAGTCCCGCGCGGTTCAGGCGCGCGATCTCGGCCTCGGTCGCGTGCTTCGTGGTGGGCACGTGACCGGGCAGCGGGAGGACGCGCTCGTGAATCGCATCGAGGATCCAGGAGACCTGCGGGAAGAAGAACGACTCCATCTCGGGTCCGGGCGTGATGCCGTTGCGCGAGGCCACGACGGCGATCGGCGCGTCGAGCGCGTCGAAGGCCAGGGTCTGCACGTTGGCGGCGACCGTGTTGAGGAAGGAGCCACGCTCGACGGCGTCCGAGGTGAGGACCAGGCGACCGGTCTTCTTCACGGAGGCGATGAGCTTGTCGTAGTTGAGCGGGGCGACGAAGCGCAGGTCGATGACCTCGGCGCTCAGGCCGTACTTCTCAGCCAGGACGTCAGCGGCCTCGAGAGCCTTGTACACGGTCGCGCCGTAGGCAGCGATCGTGATGTCGGTGCCCTCGCGGCGGATCGCCGGCTCGCCCTCTTCGGTCTCGTAGTAGCCCTCGGGCACGCCGCCGGGCTCGAAGTCCTCGCCCTTGTCGTAGAGCTTCTGGCTCTCGAGGAACACGACCGGGTCGGTGCCGGCGAGTGCCAGGTTGAGCATGCCCTTGGCGTCGGTCGGGGTGGTCGGGAAGTAGACCTTCAGGCCCGGGATGTGAGCGACGAGCGCGCTCCAGTCCTGGGAGTGCTGAGCGCCGTACTTCGCGCCCACGGACACGCGCAGGACGAGGGGCATCTTGAGCAGGCCGGCGCTCATCGACTGCCACTTGGCCATCTGGTTGAAGACCTCGTCACCGGAACGGCCCAGGAAGTCGCAGTACATGAGCTCGACCACCGCGCGGCCACCGGCCATCGCGTAGCCGACGCCGGCGCCCACGATCGAGGCCTCGGCGATGGGCGAGTTGAACAGGCGACGGTAGGGCAGGGCCTCGGTCAGGCCACGGTAGACGGCGAAGGCGCCGCCCCAGTCGCGGTTCTCCTCTCCCCAAGCGGCCATCGTCGGGTCGGTCTTGAAGCGGTGCAGCATGGCCTCGAACAGGCCATCACGGAACTGGTACATGCGCATCTTGGAGACGGGCTTGCCGTTCTCGTCGACGGAGGTACGCACCTTCTTGGCAAGCGCCTTGACACGCGGGTTGTCCTCGAGGTCGATCTCGGGGGTCGCGTCGTCGAAGGCCTCGACCTTCTCGTTGGAGAACATGACGGAGTCGATGTAGCCGTCGGCAACGCGCGGGGTGCTCTCGTCGTCGATCGAGAGCTTGAGGACCTTGACGAGCTTCTCGGTCAGCGAGGCCGTGTAGCCGTCGATCTCGTCCTGCGTGGTCAGGCCGTTGGAGATAAGCAGGTTGCTGTACTCCTTGATGCAGTCCACCTGCTCCCACAGCTCGACCTCTTCCTTCGTGCGGTACGAGGAGGCGTCCGACGGCGAGTGGCCGGAGAAGCGGTAGGTGATGGTGTCCATGAGGACGGGGCCGCGGCCCTCCTCGAGGATCTTCTTCTTGCGGGTGGTCGCATCCGCGACGGCCAGCGGGTTGAGGCCGTCGACACGCTCGGCGTGCATGGCCTCGGGGTTGAGGGCCGCGCCCACGCGGGCGAGGATCTCGTAACCCATGGTCTCGCCGAAGGTCTGGCCGCCCATGCCGTAGAAGTTGTTGAAGAAGTTGAACAGGATCGGCGGGTTGCCACCGTCCTCCTCGCGCCACAGCGAGCGGAACTGGTCCATGGACGCGAAGTTCATGGCCTCCCACACGGGGCCACAGGCCAGGGCGGCGTCACCGACGTTGGAGATGACGATGCCGGGCTTGCGGTTGATGCGCTTGAAGAGGGCCGCGCCGTTCGCGACGGGGGCGGAGCCGCCGACGATCGCGTTGTTCGGGTAGGAGCCGAAGGGCAGGAAGAAGGTGTGCATCGAGCCGCCCAGGCCGCGGTTGAAGCCGGACTTACGGGCGAAGATCTCGGCGAGGGCGCCGAAGAGGATGAAGTTCTCGGTGAGGTCCTTCGTGTCCTTGTAGTCGATCTTCTCGGCGTAGGACAGGGTCTCGCCGCCGAGGAAGTCCTTCATGATGCCCTCAAGCTGGCTCTCGTCCATCTGGTGCATGGCCGAGTAGCACTTGGCGAGGATTTCGCCGTGCGAGCGGTGGGAACCAAAGATGAAGTCATCGGGCGACAGCACGTAGCTCTGGCCGACGTAGGCGCTCTCCTGGCCGATGCCGAGGTGGGCGGGGCCGGGGTGGTTGTACTCGACGCCTTCCCAGGCGCCGGTCTTCTTGATGGAGTCCAGCATCGACTCGAAGGTGCGCACGACGATCATGTCGTGGAGCATCTGGACCATGCCCTTTTCGCCGTAGCGGGCGATCTCGGTGTCACGGTCGAAGGTGTACTGGTTGACGGGCACCTCGGGGAACTTCACGTATCCGGGGCGACGCACCTCGTTGGGGTCGATGATGAGAGACTGAGTCATTTTTCTACTCTTCCTTGACGTAGGGGATGTTCGTTAGAGCTTGACGGCCCACGCGGCTTCACGGATCACCTCGGAGACCGTGGGGTGCGGGAAGACGACCTGGCGCAGGTCCTCGACGGTCAGTTCCATCTCGAGGACGGCCTGGGCGCCCCAGATCATCTCGGCAGCGTACGCACCCAGCACGTGGATGCCCAGCACCTGGTGGGTCTTGGGGTCAACGAGGATCTTCGCCTCGCCGGGGGCCTTGAAGCCGTTCTCCGCGATGAAGCGGCCGGACATGAGGGCGGGGACCTTGGCGACGAGGACCTCGCGGCCCTCACGCTTGGCGGCGGACTCGGTCAGACCGACGCCGGCGGCCTCGGGGATCGAGAAGACGGCCCACGGAACGGTGTGCCAGCGCATGACCTCGCCGCGCTTCTTGGCGGCAGGATCCAGGATGTTCGCCGAGGCGATCTCCGCCATGCGGTAGGCCGCATGCGCCAGGAGGGAACGTCCGGTGACGTCACCGATGGCCCACACATTGGGCAGGTTGGTGCGCATGGTGTCATCGACGACGACGCCGCGGTTGATCTCCAGTCCAGCCTCTTGCGCGCCCCAGCCCTCCGTCGCGGGACGGCGGCCGACGGCCATGAGGACCACGTCGGCATCGACGCTCTTCTTCTCCTCCCCCTTGGAGTAGTGGACGGTACCACCGTCGAGGGACTCGACGCGGCAGCCCAGCTCGAAGGTCACGTCCTTCATGGCGGCGCGCGCCTTGGCGGCCAGGTCGTCGTCCATGAAGGGAAGGATCTCGGGGGCCATCTCAATGACGGTCACCTGGGAGCCGAGGGTGGCGTACAGGGAGGCAAACTCGACGCCGATGACGCCGCCGCCGATGATCGCGAGGCGGGCCGGAACCTCGGGCAGCGAGAGGATGCCCGTGGAGTCGACCAGCGCCGGGTTGTCCTGGGTGCCGGGCAGCGGGGGCATGGCCGGCACGGAACCCGTGGCGATGATGACGTGGTCGGAGGTGTAGGTCGTGCCCTCGACGGTCACGCGACCGGGGGCATCGAGGTGGCCTCGTCCGTTGATGACGGTGACGCCCGCCTTACGTTCGGTAGCGGCCACGCCTGCGACCAGGCCCTTCACGACCTGGTCCTTCCAGGCCTGCATCTGCGTCCAGTTGACGGCCACGCCCTGAGCGTCCACGCCGAACTGGCTGGCTTCCTTGGCGTGCAGGTAGTTCTTCGCGCCGTTGAGCAGGGTCTTGGTGGGGATGCAGCCCACGTTCAGGCAGGTGCCGCCCAGGTACTGCTCCTCCACGAGAGCGACCTTCTTACCCGCGTGTCCGAGGCGCTCGGCAGCCACGTAGCCGCCGGGACCCGCGCCGAGAATGATGACGTCAAAATGCGTGTCACTCATGAGTATTCCTCTTTCCTCAGGCCAGAACGGTCATGTCGATGTTTTCGATGGCGGGGACCAGGTCGCGCAGGAAGCGAGCGCCGTCCGCACCGTCGATGACCTGGTGGTCGATCGTCAGCGACAGGGTGAGGCGCTGCTCCACGCCGATCGTGCCGTCGGCGGCCACTACGGGGCGCGGGGTGATCGCGCCGACGCCCAGGATGGCCGTCTGGGGCAGGTTGATAACGGGGGTGAAGGTCTCGATACCGAAGGAACCGACGTTGGAGACCGTAAAGGTGCCGCCGCTCAGGAAGTCGGGCGACAGGGAGCCGTCGATCGCGCCGCTGGCGAGGCGCTTGGCCTCGTCGGAGAACGCCTTGAGGCCCAGGGCCTGCGCGGAGCGGATGACGGGAACGATGAGGCCGCGCGGGGTATCACACGCGAAGCCGAGATGAACCTGCTCAAACTCGGTGAGGACGCCGTCCTCGAGGTGAGCGTTGAACGCGGGGTACTTGAGCAGGGTGCGCGACA
>ERZ1674236.350-NODE-350-length-9260-cov-7.118197_pt1 | contig 9260 bp, 8 predicted proteins | sample MGYA00581210_ERZ1674236 | MGnify/ENA primary metagenome ERZ1674236 (study PRJEB41354, sample SAMEA4873328) | human saliva metagenome | biome: human-associated habitat [ENVO:00009003]; feature: mouth environment [ENVO:08000002]; material: saliva material...
CCACCACGGAGTACTCCGCGACCTACCGCATCAACCCGGCCACCGTCGGCAAGGCTTTCGCGATCCTTGTCGACGAGGGCCTCGTCGACAAGCGACGCGGCATCGGCATGTTCGTCGCCGAGGGGGCCCGCCGCGCGCTCGTGGCCGACGGGCTCGCATCCTACGTGGAGGAGACCCTGAACCCCGCCGTCGAGGCGGGACTCGCTCTCGGCCTCGACATCGACTCCATTGCCAACCACGTCCGCGCCTACGGCGCCGACCTTCGCACCAAGGAAGACTCATGATCACCTTCAACGCTATCAACCACGCCTATCCGGGGGAGGCGGAGCAGGCCCTCACCGACCTCTCCCTTGAGTTCGGTGACTCCACCGTCACCGCCCTCGTCGGCCCCAACGGCTCGGGCAAGACGACCCTCATGCAGATCCTTTCCGGCCTCCTTCCGCCCTCCTCGGGGGGTGTGTCCATCAACGGGACGGACATGCGCCCCGACGACCTGCTCGGCTACTCGGTCATGGCCTCCTCCGACAGGGACTTCGACAACTTCTCGGCTGGGGCGCTAGTCGCGTACGCCTCCCTGCGCCCAACCTGGGACCAGAAGCTTTTCGACCACTACGCACAGCGTTTCGGATTCCAGATGAAGCGTCGCAAGAAGCTGCGCAAGGTCTCCTCCGGCCAGGCCGCGATCCTCACGGGCGCCGTCGCGCTGGCCTCGGGAGCCCCCGTCACCGTCCTCGACGAGATTCAGGCACCCCTGGACGTGCCCACCCGCTATGCCTTCTACGAGGAGCTGCTCACCCTGGCCGCCGACTGCATGGAGGGGCGCCGCCCTCGGCGCACCTTCCTCATCTCCTCGCACATGGTCTCCGAGCTCGAGAACGTCGCCGAAGACGTCGTCGCTCTGAAGAACGGGCGCCTCCTCGCGCACGAGAGCGTCGATGCGTTCACCTCCCGCATCTGCGCCATCACCGGAAACGCAGCCGACGTCGAAGGCTTCCTGATCGACCACCCCGGCACTCCCGTCATCAGCTCGCGAACGCTTGGATCCGCCCGCGAGATCGTCGTGGACCTGCGCGACCGCGGCATCACCGACCGCGAGATCGCCTCCCACTCCCTCACACTCTCGCCCTGCTCTTTCCAGGACGCCTTCGCCTACCTCATCCAGGAGAAAGACCAATGATCACTGCAAACCCCGACCTCATCAAGTCCTCCCCGTCACCCCTGCGCATTGGCCTTGTCGGATCGCGATTCACGGTGGTCCTCTACCTGCTGGTTGTGTGCTTCCAGTTCCTCGTCAACTTCACGGTCAATGGAATCGTCTACCTATCAGTCCCCGACGTCACCGGACAGGTGGACCAGGCTGCCACAAACTCCGCTTTTGTCACGGGCGTCTTCCTCTTCGTCTGCGGGGTCGTCAGCGCCACCGTCAATATGCGAGCCTCAGCCCTCAGCGGCGGGTCGCGCCCCGTGCTTACCGCGGCGAGCTACGTCCACTGCATTGTCATCATTGGCCTGGGATCCCTTATCTGGTGGCTTCTTATCGCCATCCATCCCCTCCTCTTCGTCATGGGACGCGAGTCCTTCCCTCTCGGCGTCGACTCGTGGATTTTCGTCCTATTCGCCTGGGTGGCGTGTGATGGAGCTGGGCGCTTCATCGGCGGGCTCGCCCGCTGCATCGGGTCGACCTGGAAACGAGTCTTTGTGCTCATGGGTGCGATTCCGCTGGGCATCTGCGCCATCGGTGCGCCGGTCACGTGGCTGGTCCTCACCCTCGTCCATAAGTCCGGCTACCTGCCCCCGATGCACCCCGCCTTCTACCTGCTCGGTCTCATCTCGCTGACGGTTATCGCCTCCGGCTGGCCCCTCACGGCGGCAGGCCACATCCGCCGCGTCGGCTGATACCGAGCCAACTCGCGGAAAACCGATCCCGACCGCCGCGTCCCCGGCCTCGTCCCCTCACACGGAAGGGACGAGGCCGGGGCTCCTTCGTCGGTTGGGTGCGCACCTGTGGTGGGCTCCATGAGCTCGGAAGGGGTCGCAAGTGCCCGACACAGTAGTTATCGGCTAGTATCGATGGCGACACGACAGCCAGTCGTGCCCCAGATACTCAAGGAGTGACAAGTGGCTAAGGGACCCTCCCGCCTCGACAACGTGATCAGCCTGGCCAAGCGCCGCGGCTTCGTCTTCCCCTGCGGTGACATCTACGGTGGCACCCGCTCCGCGTGGGACTACGGCCCGCTCGGCGTGGAACTGAAGGAAAATATCAAGCGCGCCTGGTGGAACGCCATGGTCCGCCGCCGCGCAGACGTCGTCGGCCTCGACTCCTCCGTCATCCTCCCGCGCGAAGTGTGGGTCGCCTCCGGCCACGTCAAGGCCTTCACCGACCCGCTCATCGAGTGCCTCAACTGCCACAAGCGCGCCCGACAGGATCAGCTCATTGAAGAACTCGCCGAAAAGAAGGGCGTCGAAGAGTCCTCCCTGAGCAACGCCGACATCGCGTGCCCCAACTGTGGCGTGCGCGGCCAGTGGACCGAGCCCCGCGCCTTCTCCGGCCTGCTCAAGACCTACCTGGGCCCCGTCGACGACGAGGCCGGCCTGCACTACCTGCGCCCCGAAACCGCGCAGGGCATCTTCATCAACTATGCGAACGTCATGAACGCCGCGCGCAAGAAGCCGCCGTTCGGCATCGGCCAGATCGGCAAGTCCTTCCGCAACGAGATCACGCCCGGCAACTTCATCTTCCGTACCCGCGAGTTCGAGCAGATGGAACTCGAGTTCTTCTGCGAGCCCGGCACCGATGAGGAATGGCACCAGTACTGGATCGACTACCGCAAGGCCTGGTACGTCGACCTCGGCATCGACCCGGAGAACCTGCGCGAGTACGAGCACCCGCAGGAGAAGCTCTCGCACTACTCCAAGCGCACCGTCGACCTGGAATACCGCTTCGGCTTCCAGGGGAGCGAGTGGGGCGAGCTCGAAGGCATCGCCAACCGCACCGACTACGACCTGACCGTCCACTCCGAAGCCTCCGGCGCGAAGCTCGACTACTTCGACCCGAACACCAAGGAACGCTGGACCCCCTACGTCATCGAGCCCTCGGCGGGCCTGACCCGTTCCCTTATGGCCTTCCTCATCGAGGCCTACCACGAGGACGAGGCCCCCAACGCCAAGGGCGGCGTCGACAAGCGCGTCGTTCTCAAGCTGGACCCGCGCCTGGCCCCCGTCAAGGCCGCCGTCCTGCCCCTGTCCCGCAAGCCCGAACTGACCGGCCCCGCCCAGGAGCTGGCTGACGAGCTGCGTGGCATCTGGAACGTCGACTACGACGATGCCGGCGCCGTTGGCCGCCGCTACCGTCGCCAGGACGAGATCGGCACGCCCTTCTGCATCACCTACGACTTCGACTCGATCGAGGACCACGCCGTCACCATCCGCGAGCGTGACACGATGGAGCAGGTGCGCATCCCGCTCGACAAGGTCAAGTCGTACCTGATCGAACGCCTGGGCTGCTGACTTGCAGATAGCCTCAACATCCGCAGCGGCCCCTCTTCGCGTGGGGCCGCTGCGCCTGTGGACACCCGTCGTCCTGGCCCCCATGGCCGGGGTGACGGACGTGCCCTTCCGACGCCTGTGCCGCATCATGGGTGAGTCGGGCCTGCCCGACCACCTACGACCCACCGGCATCCCCTCCTGGGCGGCCGAGTCGGGGGAGGGGGCCACGGCCTCGTCCCCGAAGGCACCCGGCGAAAGCTCCAACGAGCCGCGCCACGTCACCATCCCGCGCGTGGACGCGCCCGCAGGCCTGTACGTCACCGAGATGGTGACCAGCCGCGCCCTCGTCGAGGAGAACGAACGCACCCTGGAAATGGTGCGCCCCGACCCCGCCGAGCGCGTGCGCTCCCTGCAGCTCTACGGCGTCAACCCCGCCGTCATGGCGAAGGCCGCGACGATGCTCGTCGAACGCGACCTCACCGACCACATCGACTTGAACTTCGGGTGCCCCGTCCCCAAGGTGACGAAGAAGGGCGGGGGAGCGGCCCTGCCCTGGAAGCGCGACCTGTTCTCCGACCTCGTGGGTGCCGTGGTGCGCGCCTGCGACGAGGCCGGGGAGCGAGCGGGGCGCGAGATCCCCGTGACCGTCAAGATCCGCATCGGCATCGACTCCGAGCACGAGACCGCGACGGACGCCGCCTTGAATGCACAAAAGCTCGGCGCCGCCGCCCTCACCCTGCACGCGCGCACCCAGAACCAGCACTACGCGGGACACGCCCACTGGGACGAAATCGCGCGCCTGAAGGACCTGCTCGACATCCCCGTCTTCGGAAACGGCGACGTCTTCGAGGCCTCCGACGCCCTGGCCATGCTGGAACAGACCGGCTGTGACGGCATCAGCGTCGGGCGCGGCGCCCAGGGACGCCCCTGGATCTTCCGCGACATCGTCGCCGCCTACCACGGCGGGTCCATCCCGCCCGGCCCCAGCCTCGCCGAGGTCGTCTCCGTCATCGAGTGCCACGCCGCCTGGTGCGTCGTCGACCAGGGCGACGAGGGGCGAGCGCTGCGCGAGATGCGCAAACACATCGGCTGGTACCTGCGCGGATTTGCCGTCGGCGGCCCCCAGCGCCACGCCCTGTCCATGGTCTCGACCCTGCAGGAGCTCCACGAGCGCCTCGCGGACCTGGACCTCAACCAGGCGTTCCCGCCCGCAGCACGCGGACCTCGCGGCCGAGCCGGTGGCGAAAAGACCCCCCACCTGCCCGACGGCTGGCTGGACCACCCCTCCCTCACGCAGAGCGAACGAGATCGCCTGCACCTGGCAGAAATCGGATACTAAGCGAAGGAATCATGCCTCACTCATCTGCGCCCGACCCCGACCCTGCGCCCGGACTCGTCACCATCGGGCGAGCCGCCAAGAAGGCGACGCTCGGGGGACGTACCCAGGTCATCGTTCCCGTCAGCGGGGATGCGGCAGCCCTGAGCGGGCAGGTTGAGGCGCTGGCCTTGTGCCGCGCGGACATCGTCGAGTGGAGGGCCGACACCTTCCTGTCTTCCCTCGTGGGGTCGCACTTCGTGGCCGCCTCGGACGTGGAGGAGGACCTGGTGCGCATGGCCCGATATGTCGCGGATTCCTCGCCCCTGCCGGTGTTGGCGACCATCCGCACGTCGGTCGAGGGCGGCGAGGCCTACCTGGACGATGAGGAATACTGCGCCCTCGTGCGTCGGCTTGCGTCCTTCGTGGGCGGCGTGGACGTTGAGATCTCGCGCGATGGGGCCTCCGCGCTCATTGAGGAGGCGCACGAGGCCGGGGCGATCGGTGTCGCTTCCTTCCACGATTGTGAGGGGACTCCCGGCGACGAGCAGCTCGCTGAAGTGCTCGCGGCCATGAACTACGCGGGTGCCGACGTCCTCAAGTTCGCGTGCATGGCGACCAGCGCCACGGACGCGGCCCGCGTGCTGGCCGCGCAGGCGTGGGCACGCGAGGCCTACGACCGTCCCGTCATCGGCATCTCCATGGGGGACCACGGCGCACCCACGCGCCTGGTCGGCTCCGCCCTCGGATCCGCGGCCACCTTCGCGACCCTGCCCCGCTGGGAAGGCAGTGCTCCCGGCCAGTTCACCGTCGAGCAAGTGCGAACCGTCTTGGATATCGTCGAGGGGCCCGAGGCCTAGAGCCTGTCGTGCGCGGCCGGTTGCTGTGCAGCGTGAGGGGCGCTGGAGTGTTCTCCGGCGCCCCTCACTGACAATCAATATTGTCATTCTGCTGTGTCCGAAGGATAGTAATTCCTTGTAGGAATTCAGCTTCCATCGATAGACTGTGACTAGGTGGTTACCTCGCTGCCGAGGAGCGAGGCTGGGTTCAACTGAAGGAGAGCTGGGCAATGCCAGACGTTGCTTTTGATTCGGAACGTCATGCGCAGGCGCGTCATGATGTACACGACAGTGGGCAGGAACTCGCAGCCTCCGCCGTGTCCGCCAATGTGCTCGCGATGGCGCAGATGTTCGGGCATTGGACAACGGAAAACGCAGCTCAGGACATGGGAAAGACAGTGCGTTCATTCCTGACGGCCTTTTCTTCGCAAATGGCACATGAAGCGCAGTTCGTCGGCGATATGGACGTGAAAGTAAATCAGGCGGTGGCCGACTTCGAGGGGACTGAGGAGGACGCTCGCGCCGCGATGGCCGCTGTCAGCACTGCGCTGCTGTCACTGAATCAGGGAGAGAGCGCGCATAAGGTCTATTCACAGGAGACCATCGACAAATTGACGAGTGAGAATAAGCCCAAGGACGAGGCAGCTCAGAGCGGCGCAGCAGAAGACGAACAGAGTGCGTCCGATGAGACACAGGCTACGCCGACTTACGGTGCCCAGAGCGATATCTAAGAACGTGCCTTGAGGAAGGAATAACAGATGGTGTCTTCACCGATGTACGACCGCTTGATGCAGTTCGCTAACAGCGCGCCGGAGAATGAAAAGCTCTACGGCTGGGACGACGAACATTCGACCGTCGTCAAGGCTATCCGCAAGGCTCAGGAGAAGATTGAGCATTTCAAGGATCACCAGGGCTTCACGGGGCAGGCCGGCGATGCAATGAGCGCCGAGGCGGTGCGTGCCTTTAATCGATTCAATGGCCAGGCAAACTTCTACCTGACAGGCATGTCGTACTACGTTGAGGCGCGCCGCGCGATCATGCTAGCCGCCGAGGAAGCCCACCAGCTGTCGCCCACGTTGTTGGATCCGATGACCGAAGCTATGCGTGACGTTGCTACGGTGACAATCCCTGTCGCCTCCAACTTCGGTCTTCCGGGACAGTTCGTGAACTCCCTTGTTGTCACCGGTGCCGCGTACGTCAACGCTGTCGAAGCGCAGGCCAACGCACAGCGGGAGGCAAAGTCCACCGAAATCATCGAGCGCCTTGAATCTACGATGAACAACCTAGGTTCCCGATTAACGGAGCATACCCAGGCAGGAGTAAATACCGGCGCAGAGACTGGAGGTAGCGGCTGGGAACCAATTCCTGAAATCCCAAAGGACTCAGCGGATGCCCTCGAAAAAGGTCATATCACTATCTCACCGTATGAAGGCGGCGCTTACGGTCGCTCCCGTTCGGATGCATTCGGCAACGCCGATCTAAGGGGTTCAGACTCGGGTCTTTATCCGGGAGGATACGACAACGGCGAAGGCATCAACCAGCGCGTCATGCAGTCGCCGCGCGTGCCGAGCCGTTATTTCCCTGAAGGCGAGGCTGGATCGAGAACGAATCCGATCACTGACCCGCAGGATCTCATGGACATGGACCTGCTGCACACGCGCGTCAACGGAGACCGGCACGCAAACGGCGTCATTGGCGGGCATACTCCAGCCCCTCCGATCGACCGCGATCATCCGCTGTGGGGCTTGAATGCTTCTCGTGCTGCGGAATCCCAAACAGCAGGCCGCCTTGGCGGCATCGGTGTGATGGGGGCTGGAGCTCTCGGACTACGGGGAGCTGCTCGCATGGGTTCCGCTAGCATGGGGGCTATGGGGCGAATGGGAGGCGTCGGAGCAGGCTCGTTTGGCACCTCTGGTGCCGGAGCGCTCGGTCGCGGCAGTGCGGCAGCTGGTTCGTCCGCTCTGCGTGCGGGAACGTACAGCGGAACGGGCATGGGCACCTACACGCCACCAGGTTCCGGTCAATCGGCAGGAGCTGCCGCCGGGCAGGGTGCTGCCGCCGGTCAGCGGGGCGGTTTCATGGGTGCCTCTGGCGCTGGTGCCGGTGGCGCGAAGGAAGATAAGAAGCAGCGCCGCCGCAAGTACGAGGCCTTCCGCGTCGATGATGAGGATGAGGACGCGCTGCCTCGTGGATACGTCAATCCGTTGTCTCAGACGTACGGTACAGACAAGGACATTGCGCCGGCACGCCGCCGCGACGACGGATGGGATCCCAACCAATGGTGACGGTACGACGCGCAGCGCTCACCAGCGCTCTGAGGAAAGGCTCACGGCGCGCTGCAGTAGCATCTGGATGCGTGCTTGCTTTGGCAGGCAGCGCATTGGCAGCCACCCCTACGCACGCGGACGACCGTCAGATCACGGCCGCCGACCAAGCCTACTTCTCGCACTACCACCTCGACGCCGCGCGAGCAAAGGGCTACACGGGAAAGGGAGTTACCATCGCTATTATTGACGGCCCCGTTGATGTTTCCGTGCCCGAGCTAGCAGGAGCAAACATCGTCGATAAGACACCATGTAGTGTTGAGGCAACCGATGAGCTGAAAACGCATGGTACGAGCGTCGCCTCACTACTCGTGTCCCGAGATTACGGCGTTGTTCCGGATGCTACTTTGTTGTCTTATCAGGTGCTCGACCCCACAAGCCGCGTAGGTGGCGACTGTTCTTTTCAAAACAACTTGCGCCTAACGGATCTCTCTTCGTTAATCAACCACGCTATCAATGACGGTGCCTCGATTATCAACTACTCCTCATCAACGAGAAGTCAAGGGAACGATCTGAAATGGGCCATTGCGCGTGCCATGAACCAAGGCGTGATTATTACCGCTTCAGTCGGTAACAAAGCAACGGATGAAAATAGTAGCCATCTTTCACAGTGGTCTGGTGTTGTGGGCGTTTCTGCTATCAATACAGATGGCAAGTTTGCTTCCTATTCTTCCTGGGGAGAGGGAGTTACAACCACAGCTGTTGGCGGGCCGTTCACCGAGCGAAACCTTGTGTTAGGCTCAATCTCCCAGACACAAGGAACCTCTATCTCCGCCCCCATCGTTGCTGGAGCTCTCGCTCAGGCGCGCGCAAAGTGGCCCAACGCCACCGCAAACCAGCTCCTACAGCTACTCGTCAACACAGCTGTCGGTCACGAAAACGGTTGGAATCAATACGGCGGATACGGCGCAGCAAACCTCGGTGGGATGCTGAACACCGATCCGACCCAGTACCCCGACGAGAATCCGCTGGCAGACAAGGGGGGCGGTACCAGCCCCACCCCCGCAGAGGTCCAGCAGTACGCCGACGGGCTCGTCGATCCCACCGAAATCGCCTACGACAATTCCTACGCCTACCGCGGCCTCGACGAATCACAGATCACCAACAAAGACAACACCTACCCCATCCACTTGGGCACGAGCCCGAGGTTCCATAGAAAGTAGGGCGTGACATGGTGAGGGGCGCCGGAGAACACTCCAGCGCCCCTCACGCACATTGCGTGCGGTTACCGCGCGCGTCGGTGGTGCGGGGTAGAAACGCATGTGGGTGCGGGCCGATTGGCCCGCACCCACAGCG
>ERZ1674236.351-NODE-351-length-9234-cov-30.699749_pt1 | contig 9234 bp, 10 predicted proteins | sample MGYA00581210_ERZ1674236 | MGnify/ENA primary metagenome ERZ1674236 (study PRJEB41354, sample SAMEA4873328) | human saliva metagenome | biome: human-associated habitat [ENVO:00009003]; feature: mouth environment [ENVO:08000002]; material: saliva material...
TACTGTCTGCGGCTTCGTCGCCTTGTCCTGATTTAAATTTAATCCACTATAGATTATTCGGCACAATCTTTCAGCGTATCTTTATAAGTATAAAGGTACGACGCGCCGACAAACGATGCGCCGCCTAAGACATTGCCTAAAAACACGGGAATCATGTTGAAGAAAAACTGCCCCCATGTAATATCTGCGCCCGCCAAAATACCGGCGGGGATGACGAACATATTGGCGACAAGGTGTTGGAAGCCGTTTAACACGAAAATCATCACGGGAAACCAAATCGCCAACATCCGCCCTGCCGTATGCTTGGCGGCAAAGTGCAGCCACGCGCCCATACACACCATCCAGTTACACGCGACCGCCGAGACGAAAGCCCTGCCGAAATCCATATGGACTTTGGCTTCCGCCACCGCAATCGTTTTTTCCGCCACGCTGCCTTCGGTCATGCCGACATAGTGTCCGAGGAAAAACGCCATCGCCAGCGTTCCCGCCAAATTGCCCAGACACACGACGACCCAGTTGCGCAGCAGCATTTTTGTGGAAATCCGCCCTGCCAAACGCCCCAAAGACATAATCATCATATTGCTCGTTACCAGCTCGCCGCCGCCGAGCAGGATGCAGATCAGGGCGATGGGGAACATTGCCGCGCCGAGTAAAGTCGCCAAGCCGCCCCATTCGTGCGGAATGCCGCTGACCACTTTCAAATAGGCAAGATAACCGAAGCCGATGTATCCGCCCGCCAAAACGCTCAAAACCGCCAGCGTGGAAACGCTGGATTGTGCCTTGGCACAGCTTTTATCGAGGACGACCTGTAAAATTTCCTGTGGGTATAAATCGCGCGAAGCCATGATTTTCCTTAAAGTGGATTGAGGTGGGAACGCCGCTTTTGAAAGACGGCAAAACTGTCGCGGTAGGGCAGTGTCGGGGGATGCCGGTTTACGGTCTTATCGGATAAAAAACAATAGTGTATTAAACCTAAAATGCGGTCGCGCCGCCTTGCTTTGGCTCAAAAGAAAGATTATTACACCCAGCGGACAGGTCAGTTTGCGAAGTGGCGGCTTCAAACAAAAGGTCGTCTGAAAACCTTGATGTTTTCAGACGACCTTTTCATCACGACAAATACGGCATGACACTGGCTGCCGCTCAATCAATCCGTATGTATTCCACCGACAAAATTTCAATCTCTTCGCGCCCTTCCGGCGTATTCAAGACGACTTCGTCCCCTTCCCTCGCTTTAATCAAACAACGCGCCAACGGGGAAATCCAAGAAATTTTGTTTTGCGCGGTATCGATTTCATCAACGCCGACGATTTTGACGGTTTGCTCGCGCCCGTCGCCGCGTAATAATCCGACGGTTGCACCGAAAAACACTTGGTCGGTCACTTCGCGCAATTCGGGATCAACGACGACGGCTGCTTCCAAACGCTTGGTCAGGAAACGGATGCGGCGGTCGATTTCGCGCATACGGCGTTTGCCGTAAAGATAGTCGCCGTTTTCGCTGCGGTCGCCGTTGCTTGCCGCCCAGTTGACGATTTGGACGATTTCGGGACGTTCTTTATTGACCAGTTGATACAGCTCGTCTTTCAACGCCTGCCAACCGACGGGCGTGATGTAGTTTTTGGTTTCGGTACTCATAATCTTGCCGTTAAAAATAATATAGTGAATTAACTTTAAACCGGTACGGCGTTGACTCGCCTTAGCTCAAAGAGAACGATTCTCTAAGGTGCTGAAGCACCAAGTGAATCGGTTCCGTACTATCTGTACTGTCTGCGGCTTCGTCGCCTTGTCCTAATTTAAAGTTAACCCACTATACAAAGGTCGTCTGAAACATGACCCCGTTTCAGACGACCTTTTGCCTTAATCGTTCAAACCGGTTTTATTCTTCGTCGCCCGCATCGCTGATGCTGATGCTGTGTTCCATCCTGCTCGGGTGGACTTTCAAGCCGCCGCAGCCGGATTTCTCGGCGGACAGGCGGTCGAGGTAGGCTTGGTCGATGTCGCCGGTTTGATAGATGCCGTTAAAGCAGGACGAATCGAAGGATTCGATTTTCGGATTGAGTGCTTTGACGACGGCTTCCAAATCGCTCAAATTTTGGAAAACGATGCCGTCCGCGCCGATTTCGGCGGCAATTTCCGCCGCGCTGCGCCCGTTGGCAATCAATTCTTCGCGCGTGGGCATGTCGATGCCGTACACATTGGGATAGCGTACTTCGGGAGCGGCGGAGGCGATATAGACTTTGCGTGCGCCCGCTGCGCGTACCATTTCGACGATTTCGCGGCTGGTTGTCCCGCGCACGATGGAATCGTCCACCAGCAATACGCTTTTGCCTTCAAACTCGGTTTCCATCGGGCTGAGTTTCTGGCGCACGGATTTTTTGCGCGTCGCCTGACCGGGCATGATAAAGGTCCGGCCGATATAGCGGTTTTTAATCAAACCTTCGCGGTAAGGCTTTTTGAGGTGGACGGCAAGTTCCATCGCGCTGGGACGGCTGGTGTCGGGAATGGGCATCACGACGTCGATGTCGTCCACGGGCAGCTCGCGTTTGATTTTTTCCGCTAAGGACACGCCCATGTCCAAACGCGATTGGTAAACCGATACGCCGTCGATCACGGAGTCGGGGCGGGCAAAATAGACGTATTCGAAGAGGCAGGGGCTGAGTTTGGCGCGGTCGCTGCATTGACGGGCAATCAGTGTGCCGTCAAAGCCGACGAACACCGCTTCGCCCGGCTGGATATCGCGTTCCAAATCGTAGGCAAGCGCATTGAAGGCAACGGATTCGGAGGCGACGGCATAGGATTTTCTGCCTGCCTCGTCGGTTTGCGAACCCAACACCAGCGGGCGAATGCCGTAAGGATCGCGGAAAGCGAGCATGCCGTAGCCCGCAATCATGGCAACCACGCCGTATGCGCCGCGCACCAGGCGGTGGACTTCGGCAACGGCGTTGAAAATATTGTCGATATTGAGCCGGTGGGGATTGGCGTTTTTAGAGACTTCGCGGCGCAATTCGTGCGCGAATACGTTGAGCAAGACTTCGGAATCGGAGCTGGTGTTGACGTGGCGCAGGTGTTTGTTGCACACGTTTTCATACAGTTCGGCGGTATTGGTGAGGTTGCCGTTGTGCGCCAACACGATGCCGAAAGGCGAGCTGACGTAGAAAGGCTGCGCTTCCGCGCTGCTGCCCGCGTTGCCCGCCGTAGGATAACGGACATGGGCGATGCCCGCGTTGCCGATCAAATCGCGCATATTGCGTGTGCGGAACACTTCGCGCACCATGCCTTTGCCTTTGTGCATATGGAACGTGCTGCCTTCCGCCGTCACAATACCCGCCGCATCCTGCCCCCTGTGCTGCAACATCTGCAAACCGTCGTACAGAAGCTGGTTTACCGGCTCATGGCTGACCAAACCTAATACACCGCACATATCGTCTTCTCCGAATTCGAGGTTAACTTGGAAAACAGAATTATAGAATAAATCGGACAACGTTGCCCAAATTGTTGACAATCATTCGCCCGTTCAGTTTGAAATCAGATACCGACCATGACTGATTGATGAATCAAATCGACCAAACAAGGCATCGGAAACACAATCCGATTTCATCATAAAATACTTCTAAATCCGCCCACGCCTCTGCCGGAGATGCAAACTGCAAGCGGCGCGTTCGGCAAATAAAGCTGCTGAACTTTTAACTCATGAAAAAACCGGTTTCAGACGACCTTTGATGCAATCGGGGTCGTCTGAAACCGGTGGATTTACGATTCCGCCTTATCTTCCGCCTTGTCCTTCTGACCGGGCAGGTAAGGCATGATGACTTCAGACAATGATTGGAAATAAGGAATGCTGTACGAGCTTTGCCAATCTTCCGTTTCTGGCAAATCGGTGTGGGCGCAGACCATGACCGCCAAAGTGACCAGCAACACTCCTTTGGCTGCGCCGAACACGCCGCCCAATACTCTGTTGACGCTGCCCAAGCCCATCGATGACGCTGCGTTGGTCAGTATGGTGCGCAAAAACTGCTGTAAAAAACGCGCTAAAAAGAAAATCACAACAAACGAAATGGCAACGCCCAAGGCGCGCGGTTGAATTGATTTAAACGCCACTTCCGAAAACGGCACGGCAAACGTTTTAGCCAACACAAAGGAAATCACCCACGCAAACAGCGAACCCGCTTCGGCAATGACGCCGCGTATCATCGACATCACGATACACGCCGCAATCACGCCGAAGGCGAGTATGTCGGCTAACGGAATATCATTCATTGGTTACCTGTCCGGCAATGCCGTGTACGCGCAGTTTGTTCAAGTCGCGTTCGGCGTCGTAGGCGTTTTTGTATGCGCCTGATTTGACACGGTAAACCTTGCCTTTATCCGTCATCACTTCGGTAATAGTTGAGTCAATACCTGCCGCTTTCATTTTGCGTTGCAGGCTCAAGGCGCGTTCTTTTTCAGCATAACCAGCCTGAATGGCGGCTTTTTTACCTGATTTGACTTCGGCGGTTTTGGTTTTTGCCTTTTCAGACGACCTTTCGACAGTAGCAGTTTTCTCTGCCTTGGCTGTCTGCTCTGTTTTGGCTTTGGCAACTTTCGCTTCGGCTTCCCTTACCGCGGACGCTTTTTTGCCGGCTGTTTCGATTTTTTCGTATTTGGAAGCATCTACCCGAATTCTTTCTTTAGGTTCGGATGCGGATGCTGTGACGGCTTCTTTGGCTTTTTCCGCTGCCGCTTTGTGTTTCGCCGCCGCTTCTTCTTTGGCTTTTAACGCCTTACGTTCGGCAACGGCTTTCTCGGCTTTTTCCAACTGTGCCAGCTTGTTGCGTTCGGCTGCGGCGGCACGCTCGGCCTTCTCGGCTTTGGCAGCTTGAAGCGCACGTTTGCGGGCGGCGGCATTGGCTTCGCGTTCCGCTGCTTCTTGGGCTTGAAGCTGCTGCGCTTTACGCTGCTCTTCACGGTTACGGCGGCGCTCTTCCGCGCGTCGCTCGGCTGCTTCGCGTTTGGCGGCTTCGGCTTTTTGGATTTTCTCGGATTCTTCCAAACCTTTGATGTCGCTGTCTGACAGCGTATCGTTAATCAGCACCAAAGGCGGACCTACATCTTCGGGCGCTGCCGGCGGTGCATCAGGTTGCGGCTCGACTTGCGCATGCGCATTTTGCTCCGGCGCGGCGGTTTCCTGCGGTTTGTCCGCTACTTCGGCATCGGCATTTTTGGCCGCTTCCGCCGCTGCTTCCAAATCTTCTTTGGTAGAAGGCTCCAACACGGTCGCATCCGCCAGGTTGGCAGGTTCTGTGTTGGCGTTGTTTTGTTGGATGGTTGTAGTTTGGGCGTTTTCTTCTGGCTTGTTTTCCGGTCCGGTTGACAGGGCGACGCCCAATAAAACGGTCGATGCCGCCACCAACCCCGATGCCATAACCAAGCGGCGGCGGTTGCGGCGTTTGAGCTGTTCGTAACCGGTCAGAACTTCATTTTGCTTATTGTCAGACATGGAGATTTCCTTTTACAACGCCGCCATCACGTCGGCAACGGTATGAAATGAGCCGAAAACAACGATTCTATCATTTTCGCCCGCCTTAGCCAAAGCTGCGCGGTACGCCTCGCGAACGGAGGTAAAAGTTTGTATATTTTCGATATTTTGTGCTTCCAGTTTCGCCTGCAAGGCTTCCGCCGTCATGCCGCGCGGCACGTCCAAAGGCGCGATATACCACTCGTCAAACTGGTCTTTAACGATTTCCAACACGCCGTCTATGTCTTTATCGGACAGCATGCTGAACACGGCGGTGCGTTTTTGCGCAAACGCCAAATTAATCAGGCTGCGGCGCAGTGCGCGGGCGGCGTGGGGATTGTGTCCGACATCCAAAACGGTCAGCGGGCGGCCGGGCAGGACTTGGAAGCGTCCGGGGTTTTCAACCAGCAGCAATCCGCGCTTGATGGCGCCGATGTCCACCGGCAATTTTTCGTTCAAACATTCCAACACGGTCAACGCGCAGGCGGCGTTGGAAAGCTGGTATGCGCCGCGCAATGCGGGGAACGGCAGGGAATTGCGGTTGCGCGCGGGGTCGTCTGAATGTTGCGGATGGAAGCGGTAGTTCCATTGGATGTTTTCCAATGAGGCGAAATCGAAATCGCGCTGCACCATCAGCAGTTTCGCGCCTATGGCTTCGGCGTGTGCGACCAACGATTCGGGCGCAGGGTTTTGCCCACAGATTGCGGGTTTGCCGCTGCGGAACACGCCTGCTTTTTCAAAACCGACCTGTTCGACCGTATCGCCCAAAAACGCCTGATGGTCCAAATCCACGCTGGTAACCACCGCGCAATCGCAGTCAAACACATTGACCGCGTCCAAACGTCCGCCCAAGCCGACTTCCAATATCATCACATCGACTTGTTCGCGTATGAAGATATCGACCGCCGCCAAGGCATTGAATTCAAAATAAGTCAGCGATATTTCGCCGCGCGCCGCTTCGATGCGCTCGAAAGAAGCGGTGATGAGGTCGTCTGAAACCGGCTCGGCGTTGACGGCGATGCGTTCGTTGTAACGCAATAAATGCGGGCTGGTCAGCGTACCGACTTTGAAGCCTGCCTGTTTGTAAATCTGCGTCAGGTAGGCGCAGACCGAACCTTTCCCGTTTGTTCCCGCGACAACGACGACGGGGCATTGCGGCTCAAGCTTCATGCGTTTTTTCACTTCGCCCGTGCGTTCCAAGCCCATGTCGATTAAGCCGCCGCTGTGGGCGGTTTCCAAATGCGAGAGCCAGTCTTGTAATGTTTTCATGTGTGTTTCGTTTTTCAAAAGGTCGTCTGAAACCGTCGTTTCGGAATAATTGGACGGCTTCGGCTGCTTGTGCGGACTGTTTTTATATTGGGTTTAATTTGACGAGAACAAGGCGGAAAACCGCTTTACCGAATTAAAGCGGATGCCCGGCATCCTGAGCCTGACACCAGCGCGCCCAAACTTTCAGACGACGGTAAGATTCCTTATCCGCCATATCGGGCGTAACACATTGCCGTATCGTTTTGCCGTCGGCGTTCCACTGCAAAAACAAAGCGTAAGGAGTCAGCATGGTCGCACCGTCCAACACCGCGCCCTGCCCTTCTCCGTCTCCGCAAAATACACAAGCGCGCGCATGGCGGTCGATGGCGATTTTCTTTACCGCACCCGCCGTCCGCAAATTCACCACGCGCCAAGCGTGGACAAAACTGCCCGCCAACGCCGCCAGCCCGAACCATATCATCCAACCGTAAAACCATATCAGGCACACGGCCACTGCGGACAAATGCAACAAGACGGACAAGGCTTTTAAAGAACGGGACGGCTTCAAGGTCGTCTGAAAAGCGCGCATCGCCCTACATCATATTGTCGAACACGGGCGTAATGCTCAATTCCGCCTCTTCCATGTCCAAAACCATATCGTGGATTTCGGTATCGAAAAATTCCCAAAACGCCTTCAGGCTCATGTCTTGCGGCCACTTGCTTTTATCGATGTCCCAGCCTGCCAACTCCGCCTCGAAAATCTGTTGGTAGCGTTCGTCAAAATAGGCAATCACGGCTTCCGGCTCGTCAAACTGCGGCACGAGGAATACGGAGCAGTTGGCACGGATTTGCTCGATGGTCAGGTCGGGCATATTTTCATCGGCGGATTTCAGCCATTCCAAAAAACGGGCGGTCGGCTTAAGCACGACGGCGGTACGGTCAACAAAATACATGGTTTTCCTTTAAAACGGCAAAATCGGAAATGACCTTTGCCGTCTATATCTATCAGTTGCATTCGCCAAAGGTCGTCTGAAAGCCTCAATCTGTCTTTCAGACGACCTTTTGACAAGCTGTTAATGCGTCATCACTTGCTGCAAGAACTGTTTGGCGCGTTCGTGTTTCGGATTGGTAAAAAACTCTTCAGGCGTTTCGTTTTCCAAAATCTGCCCTTTATCCACAAAAATAATGCGGTCGGCCACTTCGCGCGCAAAGCCCATTTCATGTGTAACACACATCATGGTCATGCCGCTTTCCGCCAAGTCCTGCATCACTTTCAACACCTCGCCGACCATTTCCGGGTCGAGCGCGGAAGTCGGTTCGTCAAACAACATCACGCGCGGCTCCATCGCCAGCCCGCGCGCAATCGCCACGCGCTGCTGCTGACCGCCGGAAAGCTGGCTGGGGAATGCATCTTTTTTATGCGCCAAACCCACGCGTTCCAACAGCTCCATCGCCTTTTCCTCAGCCTGTTCGCGGCTTTGTTTTTTCACCTTCATCGGCGACAGGATGATGTTTTCCAATACGGTCAGATGCGGATACAGATTGAAGCCTTGGAACACAAAACCCACTTCCTCACGCACCTTGTTCAAATCCGTCTGCGGATCGGCAACATTGATACCGTCCACCCAAATCTCGCCGCTCTCAATGCTTTCAAGCTGGTTGACGGTACGGATGAGCGTCGATTTGCCGCTACCCGAAGGTCCGCAAACCACCACCACTTCACCCTGCTTCACTTCCAGATTGACGCCGTTGATGACGTGCAGGTCTTTGAAATGTTTATGTACGTTCTTGAATTTGATCACTTGGATATCGCCTATTTTATTTCAATGATTTTTTCAAGTTATCAACTGCTTTTTCAGCGTCGCCGTTATAAACAACATGAAACAATGAATCAAAGTTCCAATATTGATAACTTGTCGGTTTACATGAAGCATATAAATCTTTAAATAAAGCCAAATCAGAACTGTTCAGTTTGAATTTTACATCAGCTCCACCGACATCTCCTGTAATTTGATAACCAGTTTGTATATCAACAGCAGCTACCTGTTCACAAATATCAGTACGATAGGCATTGTCGCACGAACCGACCCCGCATTGTTGCAAACTATCAAAACTTTCTAAAATTAATATCTTAGATTTTTTAGCACTGTTGAACTGTTGAATAAACTGAGTTTGTTCACTTTCGTCAGCATAGCTATTAGAAGATACACTCAACAGAACAAAACCACCTATCAGACACCATAATTTTTTCATATATTTCTATACCTTTTTTTGTCTCTTACTCGGAATATATTTTATATCAACAAGCAAACAATACTATTTTCTTTTTTAAATTAAATTTTAATTTATCAAATCAAGATAATTTTTAGGTTTGTTCGGAATATTAGGAGATAGCAAAATCCTTTCTTTCAAACATTTTCAACTTCACAGAAATAATAGTTTTATAGTCAATTAAAATCAAAATAGGACAGTAGCGCATCGTCAAATCGGGCGTA
>ERZ1674236.364-NODE-364-length-8906-cov-14.422890_pt1 | contig 8906 bp, 6 predicted proteins | sample MGYA00581210_ERZ1674236 | MGnify/ENA primary metagenome ERZ1674236 (study PRJEB41354, sample SAMEA4873328) | human saliva metagenome | biome: human-associated habitat [ENVO:00009003]; feature: mouth environment [ENVO:08000002]; material: saliva material...
AAAAAGAATTAGCCAACTACGAAGAAGATCCGGAACAAGTCATTGAGCATCTACGAGAGCAGTATGTCGCGCTTTTGCAGATGGAGGCTGAAAAATCGAATGAGCGAACAGCCATTGAGAGTCGGATCCAAGCACTCCTGCAAGAATCTAGCCATCGTCAAGAGGACTTGATCAAGGCACAAACAAACTTTGAAACTGCCAAGGAAAAAGAAGTCCGACAATTGGAAGAATTGGATCAGGCACAAGCGACGGTCAAAGGTTTACTAGTAGAATATCAAGAGCAATTGGTAAAAGTGGAGCAGGCCAAAGCTGCCTACCAAGAGGCTCAAGCGGCCATGTTTGACTTGATGGATGAGAGCAAGAATAAGCGGGCGCGGATCAATAGCTTGGAAGCCATTCAGAAGAACCATAGTAACTTCTATGCTGGTGTAAAGAGCGTTTTGCAAGAAGCAGAACGGTTAGGAGGCATCTGTGGGGCTGTTAGTGAGAATTTGAGCTTCTCAAAAGACTATCAGACGGCGCTTGAAATTGCTCTGGGAGCTAGCAGCCAACAGATCATTGTCGAGGATGAAAAGGCTGCAACTCGAGCGATCGATTTCTTGAAACGCAATCGCTTGGGACGGGCAACTTTCCTTCCACTAACGACCATCAAAGCTCGTCAACTATCCCCTCGGAATCTGGAATTGATTCAAGCCAGTGCAGGATTTTTAGGAATTGCGAGTGACTTAGTGTCCTATGAGCATCGTTTTGAACAGATTTTCCAAAACCTGCTTGGCGTAACGGCCATCTTTGATACGACGGAGCATGCGCGTGAGGCGGCCCGTAAAGTCAACTATCAAGTTCGGATGGTGACCTTGGATGGTACTGAATTGCGGACCGGAGGAGCATATGCCGGTGGTGCCAACCGTTCCCAAAATACGGTCTTTGTCAAACCAGAATTGGATAGTTTGAAGCAGGAAATGCAAGCTCTGGATGCTCGTTTGAGAGAAGCTGAGCAGGAAGTAGAAACCAAAGACAATCTGCTCAAGCAGGCGCAAGAATACCTGGCCTCTATTCAAAGCCAGGGTGAGCAAGCGCGTCTGGAGCAACAGCGAGCCCAATTGGCCTACCAACAAAGCCAAGAGCAACTGAAAGAAATTCAGGAACTCTTAGAAGCTTTGAAGTCAGAATTGGCAACAGATGCGACCCAGTCTCTCCAAGAAGAGCTGGAGTCTCTTACTGAGCAATTGGCAGCGATTGAGCTTCAAAAAGAAAATCTGAATCGCGACATTGAAACCATGAAGTCGGACAAAGATGTCCTGCAACAAAAAGTGCAAAACCTGCAAGAGCAATTGGCAGAATTACGACTTCAACAGACCGAGTATAAGAGCCAACAAAGCTATGAGCAAACAGATGCTCGTCGCTTGGAAGAAACGATCTCCCAGTTGGAAGTAGAAGAGCATCAGTTGCAATTGCTGATTGAACAAGGCGAGGCCAAAGTTCAGACAGTGGATGTGGAGCAGCTAGCCAACCAATTGACGCAGGCACAAGCCAAGAAAACGGACTTGGAACAAGGAGTCATTCGGAAACGCTTTGAGCTGGATGATTTGGAAGGCCAGGCCGAAGATGTGGCAGAACAGATGGAACAAGCGCGCAAGAAAAACGAAGAGTGGATTCGTCAACAAGCTAAGGCTGAAGCGACACGTGAAAAGCATGCGGATCGTTTGAACAAGCTCTTAACGCAAATTACCGATGAATTCATGCAAAGCTTTGACCAAGCCAAAGAACAGGCCAAACCTGTTGAAAATCTTGTAGCAGCTGAAAACCAGCTCAAGAGCATCGAAAAAGATATTAAGGCACTTGGTCCAGTCAATGTGGATGCGATCGAGCAGTACGACGAGGTGAAGGGGCGCTTTGATTTCCTTTCCAGCCAGCGTGAGGATGTCTTGGCTGCGAAAAACATGCTTCTGTCGACCATCAACGATATGAATGACGAAGTCAAGGAACGCTTTAAATCAACTTTTGAAGCCATTCGTGAATCCTTTAAAGTCACTTTCCGTCAAATGTTTGGTGGGGGTTCTGCTGATTTGATTCTGACAGAGCCAGATCTGCTGACAGCTGGTGTTGAGATTTCTGTGCAGCCACCTGGTAAAAAGATCCAATCCTTAAACCTCATGAGTGGTGGAGAAAAGGCCTTGTCTGCCTTAGCTCTCCTGTTCTCGATTATTCGTGTCAAGACTATTCCATTTGTCATTCTGGATGAGGTAGAGGCTGCCCTAGATGAGGCCAATGTCAAGCGCTTTGGGGATTATTTGAACCGCTTTGATAAGGAAAGCCAATTTATTGTCGTGACGCACCGGAAGGGAACCATGTCAGCTGCAGATTCCATCTATGGTGTGACCATGCAGGAATCTGGGGTTTCTAAAATCGTCTCAGTAAAATTGAAAGACTTAGAAAATGAAGAATAATGATATTAAATTGATCGCTACGGATATGGATGGAACCTTTCTAAATGACCAACATCAGTACGATCAAGACCTTTTACGCAAGGTATTAGCAAGCTGCAAAGAAAAAGGCATCTATTTTGCTGCTGCAAGTGGCCGTGCCCTCCTTTCTCTCAAATCTCTCTTTAAAGGATTTGAGGACCAGATGATTTTCATTGCTGAAAATGGTAGTGTGGTAGAATTTCATGGAGAAGATCTCTACGAAGCGACCATGTCCAAAGACTTTTATTTGGGTGTTTTTGAGGCTTTGAAATCCTCTCCTTATGCAGACCCGAATAAGCTTCTTTTGACTGGGAAAAAAGGGAGCTATGTCTTAGAAACAGTAGATCCCGACTATCTGGCCTTGAGTCAGCACTACAATGAAAATATTCAAAAAGTGAAAAGTCTAGCGGATATTCAGGATGAAATTTTCAAATTGACCACCAACTTTGATGCAGCTCTTGTGCTTGAAGGTGAGCAATGGGTCACTGAGAATATCCCCGGTGTCAAAGCGATGACGACAGGCTTTGAATCAATTGATATTGTCCTCGATTATGTCGATAAGGGAGTGGCGATTACTGCCTTAGCGGATAAACTAGGGATTTCGATGGATCAGGTGATGGCTTTCGGAGATAACCTAAATGACCTCCATATGATGCAAGTCGTGGGCCATCCTGTAGCGCCAGAAAATGCACGTCCTGAAATCTTGGCGATTGCTGAAACAGTCATCGGCCACCATGCGACTGGTTCTGTCCTACGCTACATGGAGGAAATTGTATGAGTCAGATTGCCTTGATTGCGCTGGATTTAGATGGGACCCTTCTCAATTCAGAAAAAAAGATCTCCCCTCGCAATAGAGCAGCCCTCGCTGCTGCACAGGCCCAAGGTGTCAAGGTGGTTCTAACCACTGGTCGTCCCTTGAAAGCCATGGATTTTCTTTTAGAAGAATTGGGAACAGCAGGCCTCAAAGAAGAGTATACGATTACTTTCAACGGTGGTCTAGTGCAGCGAAATAATGGAGAAATCCTCTCAAAAGTTGTCTTGGCACCAGAAGATGTCGCAATCATTCATGATGAAACAGCCCGTCTAGGCCTTCCGCTGGATGCTATCAGTGAGGGAAGGGTTTATGAGATTCATGCAGATCGAAAGTCTCTCTATTCCCTTTACAATCCCTACCTGAACTTTATTGAGACAGATTTTAAAGATCTGCCATACACGATATCTTACAACAAGTGTGTGACAGCCGTTGATCAAGACTTTTTAGATGCAGCGATCAAGCAGATCAAGCCGGACTTATTTCAAGACTATGAAATTTTTAAATCTCGGGAAATGTTGTTGGAATGGTGCCCTAAAAATGTTCACAAGGCAACAGGTTTAGAGGCACTGGCAGTTATTTTGGGCCTTAAGGCTGATCAAGTCATGGCTTGTGGGGATGAAGCCAATGACCTGTCTATGATCCAGTGGGCTGGACTGGGAGTTGCCATGGGCAATGCGATTCCAGCAGTGAAGGAAGTTGCAGCGCTTGTGGCTCCTGTGACCAATGACCAGGATGCCGTCGCATGGGCGATTGAAAATTATGTGCTAAAGGAGAGTGAATAAATGGGATTATTTGATCGTTTATTTGGAAAAAAAGAAGAAACTGAAAAAGTGCTTCCGTCTTCTGAAGAAGTGACGGAAAGTACGGAGGTTGAAGAAACTGTCAAAGAGGAGCCGGCGGCTATCTTAAATGACAAGGAAGAGCAAAAAATCGCAGATATGGAGGCTTATTACCAAGAGCTTAAAGCGCGAATTGCAGCCACTCATCAACCTGTTTCGACCGTTGCTCAAGAAGAGCCGGCAGAGGAACCTCTTGTAGAAGAAAAAGTGACTTCAGAGACTCCTGAAGACCAGGAACCAGAAGAGGAGTCTCCAGTGGCCTTTGAACCTGCTCAAACAGAAGCAAGTCCTCAAGAAGTTTCACCACTAGCTGATGAAACGGAGGAGATTGAGCCTCTTGAAGAAGTGAAAATTGAAGCGGAAGAAACTGAAGATGGTGAGGAAGCTGATGGGGCTAATGGTTCAGAAATGGAAGAAGAGTTACCAATTGTCTCTCCATCATCTGAAACTGAGCTAGTAGAAGGGAGCACGACAGAAGAGAAGGCTCCAGAACTAGTAGACGCTCAGGATGAGGTTTCAGAACCTGAAGTATCAGAAGCGATTGCTCAAGTGGAGGAAACTTCAGAAGTAGCAGAAGCCGAGTCTAGACTTCCTGAAGGAGAAGCTGCATCAACCGTTGAGGAAAGAACTGTTGAAGAGGCAGAAGAGCCAATTCCAGACGAGATTGAGCCTCAGCAAGAAACCATTCAGGAAAAATACGATCGTAGCTTGAAAAAGACACGAACTGGATTTGGAGCACGTCTCAATGCCTTCTTTGCCAATTTCCGTTCAGTCGATGAAGAATTCTTTGAAGAATTGGAAGAACTCTTGATCATGAGTGACGTTGGGGTTCAAGTTGCTTCTAATTTAACCGAAGAGTTGCGCTATGAGGCCCGTTTGGAAAATGCCAAAAAACCAGATGCTCTCAAGCGAGTGATTATCGAAAAATTGGTAGACTTGTATGAAAAGGATGGCCAATTTAATGAAGCCATTCGTTTTCAAGATGGCCTCACGGTTATGCTCTTTGTCGGGGTCAATGGAGTTGGTAAAACAACCTCTATCGGGAAGTTAGCCCACCGATACAAACAAGAAGGCAAGAAAGTCATGTTGGTTGCAGCAGATACCTTCCGTGCAGGAGCAGTGGCTCAACTGGCAGAATGGGGGCGCCGAGTAGATGTTCCAGTTGTGACAGGTCCTGAAAAATCAGATCCTGCTAGTGTTGTCTTCGATGGAATGGAGCGTGCGATCGCTGAAAATATCGATGTTCTGATGATTGATACGGCTGGTCGTCTGCAAAACAAGGATAACCTCATGGCCGAGCTTGAAAAAATCGGCCGGATTATCAAGCGAGTGGTGCCTGATGCACCGCATGAAACCTTGCTGGCTCTCGATGCTTCGACCGGTCAAAATGCCTTGGTACAGGCTAAAGAGTTTTCAAAAATTACGCCTGTGACAGGAATTGTCTTGACCAAGATCGATGGAACAGCTCGAGGAGGGGTTGTCCTTGCTATTCGTGAAGAATTGGACATCCCGGTGAAGTTGATTGGATTTGGAGAAAAGATTGATGACATCGGACCATTCCATTCAGAGAACTTCATGAGAGGTCTCTTGGAAGGCTTGATTTAAAGTCGAATAAAAAAGACAAATTGTTGGAAGGACAATTTGTCTTTTTTGTTTCCTTGCGCTATCAAAAAACCACCCGAAGGTGGTTTGTATTAATTCTTAGGTTCAGGTTTCCAAACCCACTCTGCTCCGTAGTCTGCAAGGAGATCATCGGATGCAGTTGGTCCCATGGATCCTGATTTGTACTCATAGAGCGGTGCCCCATCTTCGGCCCATAATTTTTCGATCCGGTCAATCAATTGCCATGAAGCACGGACTTCGTGCCAGTGGCTGTAATTGGTTGAGTCATTGTTCAACACGTCGAAAATTAATTTTTCATAAGGGTCTGGGGAAGCTCCAGTTGCGGTCGCATCTGTCTCGTAGTCAAAGGAAATCGGTGCGATACTGAATTTTTCTCCGACCTCTTTTCCGTTGATACTCAATGAGAAACCTTCATTTGGTTGGATATAAATGGTCAAGACATTAGGTTGCAAGCTATGTCCAAAAATGGAGTCGGTTTGCTTGAAGACCACATTGACCATGGTTCCCTTTTGCGTCAAGCGTTTTCCAGTACGGAAGAAGAAAGGAACTCCACGGAAGCGATCGCTATCAACAAAGAATGCCCCAGAAGCATAAGTCTCCGTAGTAGATTCAGGGTCGACATTGGGCTCACTGCGATAAGAGATATCTTTTTTCCCTTCGATGGTCCCTGAATGGTATTGACCACGGATAAAGAATTTCTTTAACTCATCATCTGTTGGATTGTGCAATTGCTCAAAAACTTTGATCTTTTCAGCTCGAATCGCGTCCTTGGTAAAGGTAGCTGGTTTATCCATGGCAAGCAAAGACAAAAGCTGAAGGGTATGGTTTTGCACCATATCCCGAAGGGCCCCAGAGTGATCATAGTAGCCACCGCGTTCTTCAACACCCAAGCGTTCAGCAAAGGTAATTTGGATATTGTCAATAAAGTCTCGGTTCCAAAGATTATCAAATATAAGATTTCCAAAACGAATGGCAAAGATATTTTGGATCATTTCTTTTCCAAGATAATGGTCGATCCGGAAGATTTGTTCTTCATCAAAGGTTTCTTCCAATTCCTTGTTGAGCTGACTAGCTGTTTCCAGGTCTGTACCGAAAGGTTTTTCAACGATCAAGCGCTCAAAGCCTTGCCCATCCACAATGCCTTCTGATTTGAGGTGTTTGGCAATGGTTCCAAAAAATTGAGGAGCCATGGACAAGAAGAAGACCTTGTTGTGTTCAGTTTGGTATTTTTCATCCAAGCTGTTTTGTAATTCGCGCAGAGCGATATAATGTTCGGTATCATTGACATCGTGGCTTTGGTAGTAGAAATGGCTAGCGAATTCTTGAGCTTGTTGAGGGCTATCTGCCAGATCTGTGATGGATTCTACCACGACTGATTCAAAGTATTCCTTGCTCCATGGTCTGCGGGCTGTTCCGATAACCGCAAAGTTTTCAGATAGCTTTCCTGATTTATAGAGTCTAAAAAGGGATGGGTAGAGTTTGCGCTTGGCTAAATCTCCACTGGCCCCGAAAATGGTTACAATAACTTTTGAAGACATTTAAGTACCTATTTCCTATTTTATTAACCATATTTTACCATAAAATCTACAAGATTTCTTTGATGGAATCGTTGTTCCGAATATTTTCCGCTTGGATTAGAGGATTTGAGAGGAAAGCATAGTAAAAGCTAGAATCAATGTGGATTCTAGCTTCAATTGCTATAAGCTGTTTGGATCGATTACCGAAGAAACTTGGTGACTCCATCAGAATACGCGGTAGACATAAGGATTATCTGGTTGTGTAATGGTTTGACAATCCGTAATGTGGAGGACAGGCAAGCTTTGCTTGAGCTGTTTGTGGTATTCAATGGACAAGGTTCCTTTTGCATGGATCCAAGTATTATTTTCAAAATGTTGGGGAGCACCGGTTGTTAAAAGACCGTAGACACCGGAATCTGCGATACAGTGGATGATCCCAAAGCGAAAGAGAAATTGGCTGTCCTTGTTATTGGGATCATTGTATACAAAGCCGGTCAGCTCGATCGTCTTTCCCGCAAATTGATCTGGATAATCATAAATGACCTCCATGACTTCCATATAATTCTCAGTGGTCACTTGGATCACCTTTTTATCAACATATTTCTTTGCTGCTTGCTTCATCTCTGACTCATAGGCTGACTTGGTAAAATAGCTACTAGTATCTGGTTTGAGATACTGGGTTGTTGTCCCTTCGTCCTGCTGAATTTCCTTGGAAGATCCAGCTGCAACCGGGAAGTGGTAGCCTTTGGCAGAAACTGTTTGGGAATCCAGTGTCACTGTAGGGAAAAATAGCCCGACAAACAAAGGAATACAGAGCAAGAAAATACTCGCCACTTTTGCCCAGAAGCCAGATAGATGACTGTGGATCTTCATTTGTTTGACCCAGATGATCAGCTGCACAAGAGCTAAAACAAAGGACAAAAACATGGAAATATAAGCCAAGTAAGAATAGTGTAAGTTGATGTATTGATTGAGCTTACCGGATAATTGCAGGTACATGGTAAGCTCAAAATAGCCAGCTAATATCAAGAAACGGATCATAGCACTACCCCCACAATCCAAGAGTAAAGGAGCACAACCCCACTGACAATTCCGATAAATTGCCAGATAAAACGGGTCTTGAGGTAATTTTTCATCATGAGGAGATTCTTGACATCAAGCATAGGCCCAATCACCAGAAAGGCAAGCACAGGCGCTACTCCAAAACTCGTCAGAAGAGAGGATCCAACAAAGGCGTCCGCCTCGCTACAAAGTGAGAGGAGGAAGGACAAGACCATAAGGAGGAGAATAGCAATAACCGGTGTCGCACTGATCGAGGTAAGGATCCGTGTTGGGACATAGACTTGGACGAGGCTAGCAAAGAGACAACCAAATACCAGGTAGCGTCCTGTATCAAAGAATTCATCAATCGCCTGCACCAAGACTTGAAAGAGCTTTTGGCCTTTGCTTAAATCGCTAAAATCATGTTCATGCACAGGTTTGCGATGTTCTTTTTGGATCGAATCTGTCTGAATAAAGCCAAGGAAGATCCCTAGTACTGTTGCGACAAGCAAGGAACCAAGGGCGCGGTAGAGGGCCATCTTAACAGAATTCCCAAAGGCTGAGTAGGTCGCAAAGAGAACGATGGGATTGATGACCGGTGCTGTCA
>ERZ1674236.369-NODE-369-length-8818-cov-10.615771_pt1 | contig 8818 bp, 5 predicted proteins | sample MGYA00581210_ERZ1674236 | MGnify/ENA primary metagenome ERZ1674236 (study PRJEB41354, sample SAMEA4873328) | human saliva metagenome | biome: human-associated habitat [ENVO:00009003]; feature: mouth environment [ENVO:08000002]; material: saliva material...
ACACCGCCAGGTACTGAATGTAGAACCCCGAGCTGAATGGCTTGGGGTTTTTGTTAAAGATTACTTTGACAATATAAGTGCGGTAGAAAGTTAGGCTGTTTTTACGTAGAGAATATATAAAAAGGAGTTTATCTCAAGTATATGGGGATAGACTCCTTTAATCTTTTAAGAAAATAGCTTATTCCAGAAAGAACAAACAAACTCCCTTTCTTCTGAAAACGCCGTATCATCAACAATGACAGGATTTCCTAATAAGTTAAGGTGATGAATCTTATTACGTAGTGTCACGTAGCAGGATTTGAGCTTTTCGCTCTCTGCTAGAGAAATAATATGATATTCAGCCATTGAATCAAAGATGCGGACATTATCAGACCATTTGGTTAATATTGGATTAGCTGGAGCATTCGCGAGAATCAGATACTGGGCAATAAATTCAATATCAGTAATGCCGCCACGATCTGTTTTGATATTAAAAAAGCCTTCTTTTGTATGAGATAGATGTTCGTACATTTTTTCACGCATTTCTCTTACTTCAATTTTTAGCTGATTAATATCTCTTTGAGCAGAAAGTACATTACAGCGAATTTTTTCAAATTCTGCTTTTAATTCAGTTTCACCAAAAATAGCACGGCTACGGACAAGCGCTTGTTTTTCCCAAGTCCATGCTTCATTGAGTTGATAGTTTTCAAATGCTTGAAGTGAACAGCCTAATAAGCCCGCATCGCCTGAAGGTCGTAATCGCATATCAACATCGTAGAGTATACCTGCACTCGTATTCATACTAAAAATACTGACAATTTTTTGAGCCAATCTTAAATAGAATTGATTGCTATCAATGGATTTTTTCCCACCAATAGTTTGGCCTTCAACCGCTTGGTATAAAAAGACTAAATCCAAATCAGATTTATAACCGAGTTCAATTCCGCCTAATTTACCGTAGCCAATGACTAAAAAACCTTTTTCTGTTTTACCTACTAGATGTTTGGGTACACCAAAGCGTTGACTGACTTGTTGCCAGGCAAAATTGACAACGGCATCAATGATTGCTTCAGCTAGATAAGTAAGATGATCGCTCACTTTCATAACAGGCAGTACGCCAAGAATATCGGCGGCTGCAACACGTAATAAAATAGATTGTTTAAATTGGCGTAAACCGTCAATAAATTGTTCTTCATCATCTTGCGGTAATCGCAGCATATATTGCTTCAATTCATCAGGATATTGTGTGAACGGCAATGGATTACGTAGCGCTTCAGTATTTAATAATTCATCGAGTAGAATAGGGAAACGAGCGACTTGTTCGGCAATCATCTGTGATTGCGCACATAGTTCAATAAGCTGCTCAATGGCTTGAGGATTTTCTAAGAGTAATTCTAAATACGTCGTTCTACTCACAATTTTATCGACAATGTTGAGGATGCGTGGCAATAAAGTGCGGTAATTTTTTTGTTCAAATATTTGAGTGAAGATATTTGGTAATAAGTGAGCTAGAACTTCTCGACCTCTAGAGCCAATAACACGGCGCGCAAGCCCCTCTTTGAATTGAATAAGTTTATCTAAGATATCGGAAATTGCGTCATCATCAATGTGATTATCAACCAACATTTGTTCAATGTCATCAAGATCACTTTCTAAAAAATCAATCCACTGATTATTGTCATCGGTACGTTCATCTTTTTCTTCACCAATTAATGCATCAAAAACTGACCGCACTTTTTGTTGGTGTGCTTGTAGTATTTGATAGAAATCATCCCAGTTTTCAATTGGATAAGATTTCATCGTAGTTTGATTGTTCTCATCTAAGCGAGTGTATTCTCGACAAGCGACCATTAATCTAAGGCGATTTTCTTCATCAGTTGGGAGAAGTTGCGTTTGTTGATCATCAATAGCTTGTAGTACGTTTTCAGTACGACGAAGGAAGATATAAGCGTCTCTTAATTCATGATATTGTTGAGGCGTAATTAAACCAAGATCCCGTATTTCGGGCAGAAGTTTAAGCAATTCATGTTGTTGGAGCTTAATCTCACGTCCACCACGAATCAGTTGAAAAACTTGCACAATAAATTCGATTTCTCGAATCCCGCCTGCGCCTAGTTTAATATTGTCTTTTAAGCCACGACGACGCACTTCACGCTCAATTTTACCTTTCATTTCACGTAAAGCTTGAATCACACTAAAATCAATATAGCGTCGATACACAAAGGGGCGAAGTAATTGCTGCAAGGTTTTTACATAGGGATCTTGCGCATCAGCGCCTAAAATACGCCCCTTAATCATGGCATAGCGTTCCCAGTCTCGCCCTTGATCTTGGTAATATTGTTCCATCGCAGAAAAACTTAAGGCAAGCGCACCGCTGTCGCCAAAAGGACGAAGGCGCATATCTGTACGATAGACAAAGCTATCTGGCGTGAATTGATCTAAAGCATTGATCAGACGTTGTCCTAAACGGGTAAAAAATTTGGCATTATCAACGGCTCGTCTTGCACCAACAGTTTCACCTTGCGAAGGATAGGTAAAAATTAAATCAATATCAGAGGAAAAATTTAGCTCAAAACCACCTAATTTTCCCATGCCAAGAATATAGAGTTGCTGAGGGTTGCCATTTTCATCACAAGGTGTGCCCATTTCTTCACAAGCTTGTTTATACAGCCAATCTCTCGCACCAATAATAAGACTTTCAGCAAGTTGAGAAAGACGAATAAAAATTTCTTCTACAGTAGCAAGATTTAAACTTTGGCAGAAGCTGAGTTTCGTCATTTCTTGATTACGAAAATCTCGTAGCGTTTTGTAAAGCTGTTCTTCGTTTTGGAGAGTGGAGAGTTGCTCAGCTAAACGGCTAGTATAATCTTGACAATCTGAAAATTGAGGAGGTGTTTGCCACCATTGGGCTAAAAAGTGCGGGTGTTTTTTTAAGACTTTTTCCAAGAAATCAGACAGACTAATGGCATAGTTGATTTGTCCGATTGGAGTCGTGAGATCTGTTGCGTCTCGCTCGATTTGTTGGGCTAATTCATCAAGATTCATTTCAGGGAAATATTGGCAAAGCACTTCGCCAAGTTGAATGAGTTTTTCAGTCGAAAGCGGAAGTGAAAGCGCCATAATTTACCCCTTAAAATGTTCGTCAATCTTGCGTAGTACGATTTCTTTGGCCTGTTGCGGTTGTAGACTATCTAGCCAATTTAATGGTGTTTTCCAGCCGCGCAGCCAGGTGATTTGTCGTTTGGCTAATTGGCGACTCGCACAAATGCCACGGAAGACCATTTCTTCATGAGCATAGTCACCACGTAGATATTCCCACATTTGGCGATAGCCCACACAGCGGATAGAAGGCAAATCAGGATGGAGATCTTCTCGTTGGTAGAGTTTTTCCGCTTCTTCTTGGAAACCTAATTCGATCATTTTATGGAAACGTTGTTCGATACGTTGATGTAACACCGCACGATCTTCTGGTGCAATAGCAAATTGTAAAAATTGATAAGGCAATTCTTCGCCTTTTTGTTCAGTTAATTCCGTTAATGATTTGCCCGTTAAATAGAATACTTCTAATGCACGATTAATGCGCTGTGAATCATTGGGATTAATACGCTCTGCAGAAATAGGATCAATTTTTTGTAATTCTTGGTGAAGTGCTGGCCAGCCAAGTTTTTGCGCTTTTTCTTCAATCTCTAAGCGTAACTTTTCATCAGCAGATGGAAGGGGGGAAAGTCCCTCAATCAATGCTTTGTAATACAACATGGTGCCGCCAACCAAAAGCGGAATTTTGCCTTGCGCAGTAATATCGGCCATTTCTCTGAGTGCATCATCACGAAAATTCATCGCGGAATAACTTTCAGCAGGATCTAAAATATCGATTAAGCGGTGAGGAGCAAGGGCTAGTTCTTCTTTAGAAGGCTTTGCCGTACCAATATCCATCCCTTTATAAATTAATGCAGAATCGACACTGATCACTTCCACGGGCAGGCTTTGACGTAATTGAATAGCAAGATCTGTTTTTCCTGAGGCTGTTGGTCCCATCAGAAAAAGTGCGGTTGGTTTGGAGTCAGTTTTTTGTGTCATATTACAAATCAGTTAAAAAAGGCTGCCAGTTAATTGGTTTCAGTAATGTATTAAATTTTTCTTGATGAGCTTTATTCAGTAAGCGTTCCGTTTCACTTAATAAGCTGACTGCATCCGCTAACACCTCAATCGGTTTCATCTCTAGCGTCTGACAAAGTGCGGTCAGGAAATCAGGCATATTTTCTAGATGTTCAGCAAGCAGGCTCACCACACATTTTTGTAAATTTTGTGTACGTAAAATAGCTGGTACTTTGTTTAATGTAAGGCGTAGCTGGGCTTCATTCTCAATGAATTCAAAACCACTTTGTTGAAAATAGGCTTTTTGTTTTTGCCATTGTTCAAATTGTTTTTCATCTAAGCGAAAAATAATCGGAATGAGCAACGGCTGTTGTGAAATTTCACCTTGTTGTAAAGTTAATTCATAATTTAAGGTTTGCAATTTAGCTAATGACATCAAATAAAACTGCTGATTTTGTTGTAAAAGCAATGCTTTATTTTCAATTAATGCCAATGTACGTAAATAGCCTGCATCACTTGTTTGTGGGAGTTGTTGTTCAACGACAGGTGCTGTTAAAACTTGAGATGCTTCTGTTGGACGTACTAATTCACCATATAAGCGTTGTTCGGTCTTTGTAGGTTGTTCACGATAACCATATGACGGAACGTACTCACTACGGTTTGAAAAGTGCGGTTGATTTTCTGATTGTTTTTCACGAGATTGATGATAATTTGAGGCGAAAATATTTTGCCCTGCCGCTGCACGATTGGGTTTTGTTTCGTAGTGAGGTTGATATGAAGCCGAAGGCTCTCTTGCCTCATTCATCGCTGGCACTAAATCCAATTCAGCTTGAGGAATGGCATTGAGTGCATTTGTTACGCCTTGACAGATAAAATCATGAATTAAACGCGCTTGATGGAAACGCACTTCGTGTTTTGTTGGATGCACGTTGACATCGACATCATGTGGATTGAGGTCGATAAATAGTACAAATGCAGGGTATTGCTCAGTATGCAAATGCTCCGCATAAGCTTGACGAATGGCGTGGGTGATCACTTTATCACGCACCATTCGCCCATTGATATAGCAATAGCTCAAATCATTTTGCGAACGTGTAAACTCAGGTGTCGCCACCCAGCCAGAAAGATGCAAATCATCGTGTTTCCAATCAATACGTAAGGCATGTTGAACAAAATCATCGCCACAAATGGCGGCAACGCGTTTTAGTTGTTGTTCTTCATTTGTTGCAGGACGATATTGTCGAATAATTTTGCCGTTATGTGTGAGCGTAAAAGCGATATTAAATTTCGCTAAAGCAATACGACGAATGACTTCATCAATATGAGCAAATTCTGTTTTATCGGTTCGTAAGAATTTGCGACGAGCTGGCGTGTTAAAAAAGAGATTCGCCACTTCAACCGTCGTGCCGACTGGATGAGACGCAGGTTTGATTGTGGTTTCCATTTCTCGCCCTTGCGCATAGACTTGCCACGCTTCATTTTGCTCTGTCGTGCGAGAGGTAAGCGTGAGACGAGAAACAGAGCTGATACTGGCAAGGGCTTCACCGCGGAAACCTAAACTTAAAATGGCTTCGAGATCATCGAGATCGGCAATTTTACTGGTTGCGTGTCTAGCGAGTGCGAGGCTTAATTCCTCTTTAGGAATGCCACTGCCATTATCTCGAATACGAATTAGGTTGGCGCCGCCGTTTTCGATATCGATATGAATTTTATTGGCACCCGCATCAAGGCTGTTTTCCACCAATTCTTTCACTACAGAAGAAGGGCGTTCGACCACTTCACCTGCGGCAATCTGATTAGCCAGCTGTGGAGAAAGAATTTTGATTGCCATAGGATTCCTTATTTTTCTTTAAGTTTGATTTTTTGCCCAGTCACGACTTTGCCATTTTTCAATGTCGGGTTCAGTTTTAAAAGACGATTAACCGGTACATTGTATTCACGAGAGATAGCATAGAGAGTTTGATCAGCTTTTACTGTATGGTAAAGCGGAGTTTCTTTCTTACTATTATCTTTCTTGTCATTCTCTTTTGAAGATGCGTCTTTTTTATCGTTACCTTTTTTCTCAGGTTCTTTTTTACTCTCGGTTTTTTCTTGTTTTTTATCTTTTTTAGAAACGGCTTTTTCAGCTTCAACAATCTTGCTATTTTTTCCTTTGTTGTCGGCTTTGGCTTTATCATCTGCTTTAGGTTTTTCTTCTACCTTTTTGCCTTTGCCGTTATCAGGAATTTTAATGGTTTCATTCAGCCAAAGCTCTTGACGTTTCAGTTTATTTAACTCAATAATTTCACTGACTTTCACATCATATTTGTTCGCCAAGCTACCAATGCTTTCACCTGGTTTCACTTTATGACGTACACCGCTGTCTTTGACATCGGAAGTTTGGTCAGCTTTTTCGGTGTTTTTCTCTTCTTTTTTGATCGGTTCTTCCGCTTTTTTGCCTTTGCCATTATCAGGAATCTTAATGGTTTCATTTAACCAAAGTTCTTTGCGTTTCAGTTTATTTAACTCAATGATTTCGCTGACTTTGACATCATATTTATTTGCTAGGCTACCAATGCTTTCACCTGGTTTCACTTTATGGCGAATACCGCTGTCTTTCACATCAGAAGTGCGGTCAGATTTTTCATTGTTTTTATCGTTTGATTTTGTAGATTTGCTGTCTTGCTCATCACTAGGTGGAACGGCAATTACTTTTAAATTACCATTACGATAAGCAACCAAACCTTCGTAAATCATATAAGCAATACGACGACGATAAGCAATGGTATTCAGTTTCTGTTCTTCTTCCATATTGGAAAGGAATCCCGTTTCCACCAGAACTGAAGGAATATCGGGTGAACGTAATACGCCAAGGCTTGCATGTTGTGGGGTACTACGGCTTAAGGATGTGACTCGAGCAAAGCGACGTAAAATGCTGTTACCAAGTTCATAGCCTGTACGTTGGCTATGACCAAATTGTAGATCGAGTACGGTTTGATCTAAATATTTGTCATTGTTATTGGAAAGTACTTTACCTGCACCGCCTAAAAGCTCAGAGCGTTTTTCATCGTCTTCTAACCATTGTCCCATTTCATCATTGGCTCGGCGATTGGATAGTACCCAAACTGATGCGCCACGTTGGTCTGAATTAAGAGAGGAGTCCGCATGGATAGATACGAGAAAATTTGCTTTATATTTACGTGCAATTTCAGAACGTTCTGGCACAGAAATGTAGTAATCGCTACTGCGTGTTAAAACGCCTTTAAAATTAGGATCTTTATCTAATAAGGCTTTTAATTCTCGCGCGATAGAAAGGGTGACATTCTTTTCATAAATGCCTAAATTTTTTCCGATAGCACCGGGATCTTTACCGCCATGGCCGGGATCAATGGCAATTGTCCATTGTGGGGCGGCAAATACAGTAGTAGAAATTAGAGAAAATATTCCAAAAAGAAACGAAAATTTTGCTTTCATGTAAATCAATTTTATAGTTGTGTCAAAATATGCTCGCCCACTGAGTTTTGAGCAATTAGCGTTATGTTGCGAGCATCGTCGTAATAATCAATATTCACCAATAAATCAGCCTCAGGCAAGATGCCTTCACCCTTTTCTGCCCATTCGATTAAGCAAATACAATTTTGGCTGAAATAATCACGAATGCCCATGAATTCCAATTCTTCAGGATCGGCAAGACGATATAAATCAAAGTGATAAACCATTTTCTCTGCAATGCTATATTCTTCTACTAAAGTGTAAGTAGGACTTTTGACATTGCCTTGGTAGCCTAAACCTTGTACCATTCCACGAGTCAGGGTGGTTTTCCCAGCACCAAGATCGCCATTAAAATAAAGCACAATGGCGTTATCTTTCGGTTGTTTTACAAGCACTTCTGCGAGTTTTTTACCAAAACGGAGCATCGTGCCTTCATCAGGAATGTATTGGGTTAATTCGGTCATTCTTAGAGTGATTTTTTAGGTTAAAGTTTCTGTGGAATTTTATCGTATTTTGAAGGGAATATGTAGGGAAAATACAATAAAAAAATCCGCTGCTTTTCAGCAACGGATTGAGAATTTGGAGCGGGAAACGAGGCTCGAACTCGCGACCCCGACCTTGGCAAGGTCGTGCTCTACCAACTGAGCTATTCCCGCAGGGCATTCATGTGAAAATTTGGAGCGGGAAACGAGGCTCGAACTCGCGACCCCGACCTTGGCAAGGTCGTGCTCTACCAACTGAGCTATTCCCGCATTTCACATTGGTGAATGAGGCAACATTATACGAAAAAATTTATTCAACGCAAGCGCAGATTTCGCAAATGATTGAGTTTGCCTAAGTTTTCATCAACCCAGATTAATAAAGTGATCACGGTAGTAAGCTAACTCTTTTATTGACTCTCGAATATCATCAAGGGCTAAATGAGTATTGCCTTTTTTGAACCCGTCTAAAATTTCTGGTTTCCAGCGAGCAGCTAATTCTTTTAACGTGCTGACATCTAGATGACGATAATGGAAATAATCGGCTAAATCAGGCATATATTTATAAAGAAAGCGTTTATCTTGTGCGATACTGTTGCCACAAATCGGTGAAGCACCTTTCGGTACCCAACGTTTTAAAAAATCTAATGTTTGTAATTCAGCTGCACGCTCAGTAAGTTTGCTCGCTTTGACTCGGTCAACTAAGCCATTTGCTGTATGGGTTTTTACGCACCATTCTGACATTTTGTTTAATAATTCATTACTTTGATGCACGGCAATCACAGGGCCTTCCG
>ERZ1674236.370-NODE-370-length-8797-cov-11.512125_pt1 | contig 8797 bp, 8 predicted proteins | sample MGYA00581210_ERZ1674236 | MGnify/ENA primary metagenome ERZ1674236 (study PRJEB41354, sample SAMEA4873328) | human saliva metagenome | biome: human-associated habitat [ENVO:00009003]; feature: mouth environment [ENVO:08000002]; material: saliva material...
GCGGTGCACCACTTTGGAAAAAAGGTGAAGCCCCATGGGATAATGAACGCATTGTTGCTTTCTTGAAAAAATTACCTGATTCAGAACCATTCATTCCAGCAGCAGTAACCGCATTGGGTAAAAATGGGGCAGAATTGCTCTTAGCGAATAATGAAACGATGACGCTTTCTTCTAACGCAATGCGTTGGGCTGGTAAATCACCGGTTAAAGTAGGCGAACAAATTTGGATTCGCAAACGTGATAACGGTGAATGGATTTTAGGTCAAATTCCGGCGGCTAACTCTGCATTAGTTTCATTAAACTCTGATAATGGAGCCATTGAAGCCATGGTGGGAGGGTTCAGTTACGAACAAAGTAAATTTAACCGTGCAACGCAATCTTTAGTGCAAGTAGGTTCTTCGATTAAACCATTTATCTATGCCGCTGCATTAGAAAAAGGTTTAACGCTTTCAAGCATATTGCAAGATAGTCCTATCTCTATTCAAAAACCAGGGCAACCTCTGTGGCAACCGAAAAACTCACCTGATCGTTATGACGGCCCAATGCGTTTACGTGTAGGTTTAGGTCAATCTAAAAACATGATTGCGATCAGAGCATTACAAACTGCCGGCATTGATTTTACTGCTGATTTCTTACAACGTTTTGGATTCAAACGCGATCAATATTTTGCCAGTGAGGCGCTTGCATTAGGTGCTGCCTCTTTTACACCGCTTGAAATGGCTCGTGCTTATGCAGTATTTGATAATGGTGGTTTCTTAATTGATCCTTATCTTATCGAAAAAATTCAAGACAATACCGGTAAAGATTTATTTATTGCGAACCCGAAAATTGCTTGTATCACCTGCAATGACATTCCAGTAATTTATGGTGAAACAAAGGATAAAATCGATGGTTTCAAAGATGTTGCAGAAGTAGCAAATCCAGATAACCTAAAATCAGCACAAGGTAATAACAATACAGATACAGAAGAAGGTGATCAGCAACCAGAAAATGTACCAGATTTACCAGAAGTTCAAATATCAACATTAAATGATGGAGCTGTTGATTTGATGGCTGATGCGAAAGACGGTACCGCAAAGCAGGAATATGCGCCTCGCGTTATTAGTGGAGAATTAGCCTTCTTAATTCGTAGTGCATTAAATACTGCAATTTATGGTGAACAAGGTCTTGGTTGGAAAGGTACCAGCTGGCGTATTGCTCAAAGTATTAAGCGCAGCGATATTGGTGGTAAAACCGGTACCACCAATAGCGCGAAAGTTGCTTGGTATGCAGGTTTTGGTGCAAACTTAGTCACCACTACCTATGTCGGCTTCGATGATAACAAACGCGTATTAGGTAAAGGGGAAGCAGGCGCAAAAACAGCAATGCCTGCTTGGGTGGCTTATATGAAAGCCGCACTTTCTGATATACCTGAACGTCAACTTGCACTTCCACCAAACATTATGGAAAAAACCATTGATAGTAACTCTGGTTTACTGTCTGAAGGTGGTGGGCGTAAAGAATACTTCATCGTTGGTACCGAACCTAAACGTACTTATATTGCGGAAATGCAAGAACGTGGATATTATGTCCCACCAGAGTTACAACAACGTTTAAATGGCGGAACCGGAAAAACCAAAGATGCAATTCCTGCAACGCAACCAGAAGAATTATTCTAGTGCTGGTTTAAATAATAAAAAATATAGGTAATTTTAAATGCCTTTCCGATCTAAATTTGTGAAAGGCATTCTTTTATCCAAAATATTTTCCATGTTAGTGAAATCTTAAGTTTGATAAATTCATCTAGAGCAGTTGCCTATCTCTTGTTTCCGTAATAAACCATAATCCAATTAAACTCAATACAGCATTTAAGGTTAAGTAAATTCCAACACCTTTTAAGCCATAATTAGCATTCAATGGTAATGCAATAATTGCTGCTACACTGGCACCAAATAAGCCTGCAATATTGTAGGTTAAGGATGCTCCGGAATAACGAACGTGTGTAGGAAATAATTCTGGTAAGAAACTTGAAAGTGGTCCATAACCCATACCAATTAATCCCATTCCAATGATTAAGAACCAAAACAAGCTCACAGTTGTTCCGTTTTCTAGAAAATACGGTAAGGCTAAGCCAAAAATAGCGACAGCAACGGTTGTCCAAATTAACCAAATTCTTCGTCCAATTTTATCTATACATTTACCTGAAATCGTAATACTAATGGCTAAAGAAACTGCACTATACATTAATAAAGCGGTAAAAATTTGTGGTGAGAAACCTAATCCCATAGCATAGCCTGCTTCTGATTGGCTTGGTGCAGATTTTGCATAAATTTGGCTGAAAGCTATTATGATATAGAAGAGTACGTAGCCAGCGATACAGATTAACATACCTAAGAAGAATGGTTTGAAATGAGTAACGATCACTTCCATCATCGGTAAAGCTTTAGGTTTAGACTTGTTAAATGCTGCAATAAATATTGGTGCTTCAGTAAGTTTTAATCGAACATACAACCCAATGGCAACTAATACAAAAGAGAAAAGAAATGGAATTCGCCATGCCCAGTCAGTCATTGCAGCTTGTCCAAAAAGCGCGATAATGAGTAAAAAGACACCATTGGCGAGTAGTAATCCTAGAGGCGCGCCTAATTGTGGAAAAGTGCCATACCAACCACGTTTTCCTTCTGGCGCATTTTCGATTGCTACTAATGCTGCGCCGCCCCATTCGCCCCCCAAACCAATGCCTTGCCCGATGCGGCATAAGCAAAGTAAGATCGTAGCCCATATTCCGATACTCTCGTAAGTCGGTAATAAGCCGATCACTACAGTTGAGATTCCCATTACTAAGAGGCTCATAACAAAGGTATTTTTTCTTCCGAAGCGATCGCCAAAATATCCGAATAATACCGCCCCCAGAGGACGAGCAATAAAAGTCAGTGCTAGTGTAGAAAGGGCAGCAATTTGTCCTGAAAGAGGATCTGAAGCGTGGAAAAATTGATGATTGAAAATCAATACGGCAGCCATTGCGTAAATGTAGTTATCAAAATATTCAAGCGCCGTGCCAATCATTGTTGCCATTGCTACTCGTTTTAAGCTATTTGGATTATTGGTTGCTTGCATTACTTTCTTCCTTTAGGGCTTGAGTTGCTACTTTTATATCATTCGCTTGAGTTATAGCCGTGATAACTGCAACACCATCAGCGCCGTATTTCCGTAAGGTTTTTACATGTTCTCGTTTTACGCCACCGATAGCCACAAGTGGTTTGGTGATTCCTGCTTCTCTCAATGTTTGAATGAATGCCATTCCAAGTGTTGGTTTAGGATTCTCTTTTGACTGAGTCGGAAAAATTGGACCAATACCGAAATAATCAATTTCAGATAATTCTTCTCCAATTTTTGCTTCATCTAAACGGTTAACAGACCAACCAATAATCAATGGTTTATGAGCCTTTGCTCTAATTATTGTTACAGGAGTATCACTTTGCCCAACATGAACTCCATCCGCTTCAATTTCTAATGCCAAATCAACGTTATCATCAACAATAAATGGCACATCATATTGACGGCACAAGTCTCTGCACTTAATGGATAAGGCTCGTTGTTCTGCTGGAGAATTTTCTAATGAGAATTTACCTTTATCGCGAAATTGAAAACAGGTAATGCCTCCTTCTAAAGCTTGTCTAAGAACAGAAAGCAAGTTATCTGCTGGATTGCCACCTAAATGTCGGCAATCTTGTGTGCCTGCTACAAAATAGAGCGGTAAAATTTCTTGAATATTTTTCATCTTTCAATCCTTAAATATGACTGTAAGCCCAATGATTTGTTGGTCCATGTCCATGACCAATATTCAATGGGTGAGATATGGCTGCGGTGATAAAATCTTTAGCAGTTTTCACCGCACTTTTTAATGGCGCGCCTTTGGCTAATTCAGCTGTTAAGCAGGCTGAAAAAGTACAGCCTGTGCCGTGAGTATGTGGTGTATCGAAACGCGGGCTTTCTAAAACAAAATGTTCACCATTTTGTAAAAGGATCCAATCTTGGCATTGCGGACTTTGTGAATTGAGCGAATGTCCGCCTTTAATAATCACATTCTTTGCGCCCTGTTTTTGCAAGTCTAACGCGGCTTGTTGAATGCTAGCTGTATTAGAAATTTTGATGCCTGTTAAAGCTTCTGTTTCAGGAATATTAGGGGTAATCACGTCGGCTAGTGGTAATAAATGTTTGATTAATGCTGAAACTGCTTGTTGTTGCAATAAAGGCGCCCCACCTTTCGCAATCATCACGGGATCAACCACTAATGTGCCAAATGGGCGATAACTTAAAAAATCAGCAACACATTCAATAATATCTGCTGTACCAAGCATACCAATTTTGGCACTTGTAATCTGAAAGTCATTTTTTACCGCTTTCAGCTGCGCTTGAATCGTGTTCAAGGGAATCGGGTGGATATCAAATACGCCAAGTGTGTTTTGTGCAGTGACCGCAGTAATCACTGAAGTGCCAAAAACACCCTGCATTTGAAAGGTTTTGAGATCGGCTTGAATTCCAGCACCACCGCCGCTGTCAGAACCTGCAATAGTCAATACTTGTGCAATGTTAGACATATTTCACCTCCGCATTTTGTTCTATTACATCAGGCGTCAAGGTAGCCAATTCATCAAGTAAGCGAATTTGGAACTGTCCAACTTGCGTGGTTAGGTTTTTAGCCGCAATCTCTCCTGCAATGGTGTAAGCAGCACAGGCTTCGATGGTTGCTGAAAAATGTTTGCCTTCATCGACGGCTAAAAATGCTGCACATACTGCACTTAATAAACAACCCGATGCAGTGACTTTTGGAAATAGCAGCGTACCATTATGGACTGTGGCAGTTTGTTGTCCATCGCTGATAATATCGATCTCTCCACTAATTAACACCGTACAGTCATAGCGTAGTGCAACACGTTGAGCGACTTTTTGTAGATTCGTTTTCCCTTGCCCCGCATCCACGCCTTTTGCTTGCCAGTCTTCACCTGCAATCGCCGCAAGTTCGCCAGCGTTACCTCGAATTAGGGCAAATTTTACTTCTGCCAATAACTGACGGACTGTTTCTTGTCGATAACGAGTGGCGCCCATTCCAACCGGGTCAAGCACGACAGGAATGCCTATTGAATTAGCCGTTTTACCCGCTAGTAACATAGCATCCCGTTCTTTACCTATGAGAGTACCGATATTGATGACTAATGCTTGGCTGATTTTCGGTATTTCAACCATTTCTTCAATATTAGCAGACATCAATGGCGATGCGCCTAAAGCGAGCAAACCATTGGCGCTAAAATTTGCCGCAACAATATTGGTAATATTATGAATCAATGGATTCTGTTCACGAATTTTTGATAAATAAACTGATTTCATTTTACACCTTCATTTTTATGCTAAATCCAATCCCATTTGCCAAAATCCGATTTCCATTCGAGTGGCAGTGGTAAAAATCTGTTGAATATTAGTTAACTGAGAATCATTAAGTGGCTCACAAAGTGCGGTAAGAAAATCAACAGTTTCTTGTGCGGCTTGTTGATATTCTGGTGCAGAGTATGCGTCAATCCATGCTTGATAAGGATTGCTTGATAGTTTTGGATAATTTTCTGTGATGTAGCGGGCGACTTGTGCGTAACCTAAAGCGCAAGGCGTAACTGCTGCATAAAGTTCTGGTAAGCCGCCCGTCATTCCACAATCAAGCAGGTAACGTGTATAGGAAATACATGCCGCACTTTCTGGTGTTTGGAATATTTCCAGTTCACTAATTTCCCATTGTTGGCAGTAATTCAAATGTAATTGGATTTCTTGGCAAAGAATGTCGAGCGTTTTACGCGGCATGTCCATTTCGGCAAAATTTCTTGCCTTGAACACGCCCAAAGCAAAAGCACGGCTGTAATGGAAAAGATAGATGTAATCTTGTTTTAAATAGTGTTGAAAACAAGCTTTTGGCAAGGTGCCTTTTGCAAGTTGTTGCACAAATTCATGCTCAACATATTGCTTCCAATAAGGTTGCGCTTGCTGAATTAGTTGGTTGATCATCATTTTCCCTTACTGTAATTCAACAGCATAATCTTTCAATTCAAGTGCTTTTGGAATCAAGCCTTTTTGATGCATAAATTCCTCCATTTGTTGATAACGTTTGACATCCAATTGACGAGGTTTCGTTGCTAATAAAGGCAAGGTATCTTTCCACGCTAATTGATTTAATTCTGTATTGAGTTCTTTTGGCTTATAGTTCGCAAAAGCTTGCCATGCTTCATCTGGATGGCTTTGTAGATAGGCTGTGGCTTGTTCAAGTGCGGTCAAAAAAGCGGAAATTTTTTTAGAGACAAGATTGTTTTTGTTCGCCACTAAAATCAATTCATCATAAACCGGCACGCCATATTGTTCAGGGAAAAATGCCACGCCTTCTTGTTTTTCTAAATGGATCTGATTCAGTTCGAAATTACGAAATGCGCCGACGACCGCATCGACTTGTCCTGTTAAAAGAGAAGGGGAGAGTGACCAATTTACATTCACCAATTTTACATCTTGGTTGCTGAGTCCAATAGAACGGAGCATTGTGTCGAGCAACACATCTTCAAAGCCACTAACTGAATAGCCTACTTTTTTGCCTTTCAGATCGGCAAGTGTTTTGATCTTGCTATTTTTGAGCACTACTACGCTATTTAATGGACTGGAAATCAGAGAGCCTACACGCACTAAAGGTAATCCTTCTGCAACTTGTTGATAAAGTTGAGGTTGATAATTAATGGCTAAATCCACTTTTCCTGCTGCAACTAATTTAGGCGGTAACGATGGATCGGCTGGTTCGATAATTTCGACGTCTAAGTTATTTTTTTCAAAAAAGCTTTTTTGCTGCGCCACAATAATTGCAGCGTGATCAGGGTTTACATACCAATCAAGCATTAAGCTAATTTTCTCTCTTGCTAAACTGGTAAAACTGGCGGTAAATCCAATTAAAAGACTGAAATAACGTATGATTTTCTTCATTTTTGTCTCCTTTTGTCATGAAGAGTTAAACGTGCCAAATAAAACGGCGTAGTAGCCAATCAATGTTGAAATATAAACAAAGTGAAATTGCCACTAATATCAGCAACGCGGCAAACATTAAATCTACCTGCATACGAGCGTTCGCGTGAATCATCAAATAGCCAAGTCCTTCTGATGAACCTACCCATTCTCCAATTACAGCGCCAATTGGTGCGACTGAAACAGCAATGCGAAAGCCTGATGCAAATGCGGGTAAAGCGGCTGGTAAACGTACTTTAAGTAATAAACGCCAAGGGGATGGTTTGAATGTTTTGGCGAGATCAATCCAAGCTTTAGGCGTATTGCGTAAGCCATCGTAACAAGCTGCCGTTACAGGGAAATAGATAATGAGAATAGCCATAACAATTTTTGATGGCATTCCATAACCTAGCCAAAGTACGAGTATCGGAGCGATAGCAAAAACAGGAATTGCTTGAGAAATCACTAAAACTGGTAACAGTAAGGACGATGTTTTAGGCGAAAAAGAGAGTAATAGGGCTGATGACAATCCAAAAAGAAAACCCAGTAGCAGCCCTAAGCCAATTTCAATTAAGGTGATTAGTGTATGTTGCCAAAGTAGTTCTGAATGAGAAGTTAATTGCAGCCATACAGCTTGCGGAGAAGGAAATATGTAATGGGGAAAATCACCGAATACACCAATAAGTTGCCAAAAACAAAGCAATATAATTCCAATAAAGAGCGGTTTAAGAAGGCTAAGTTTCATCTTTTTCCCTCTAATAACTCGTTCAATAATTGCTGTTGGAGCATCCACAAATTGTTTTGGTTTAGATCTCGTGGTGCTTTACCTTCAGGTTTTATGACATCGGATAATGCTGATTGATTAGGCTGCGGTGAACGTAATACAAAAATACGTTGGCTTAAGCGTAATGCTTCTTGAGGATCATGGGTAACTAATAACACTGATTTATTTTTTAATAGTTCATAGGCCAAGTTTTGTAATTGGTAACGACTAATCGCATCAAGGGCAGAGAATGGTTCATCAAGTAAAACTAAATCAGCGTTTTGCATTAATACTCGAGCGAGAGCCACTCTTTGTTTTTGCCCTCCAGATAATTGAGTACAGTTTTTATTCAGATGCTCTGACATACCCACTTGTTCAAGTAATACTTTGGCTCGAATGGTGGTTTTTGCAGATTTATTTCCAAATAGTACGTTTTCTAATTGGACGTTATCAACAATTGAAAGCCAAGGATAAAGGGTATCTTTTTGTGGTAACCATGACACTCGAATATTTGGATGTGAGATGATATTGCCTTGGATTTTCCCTTGTATATCAAGCCCTGCAATTAATCTCAAAAGCGTTGATTTACCTACACCAGAGCAGCCAAGTAAACTGACCCACTCATTAAGCAAAAGCGTTAAATCAAGGTGTTCAAATAGTACTTGTTCTCCAAAATCAAGACTAAGATCCTGAATACTCACCATAGCATTAACCTAAGGATTAATGACTCAAGGTAACGGCAGAAAAGGAATGAAAATAGGTATGAAGAATGAGAAAGTATTTTGGCATATTAGTTTCCTACGTCAGTACTAACTGTTTCAGGTTCACGGGTATCATCTCAGCCACCTTGTGGCACCCCGACTAAAATTTGAAAGAATTTTATATCGCAATTAAAAATAAAACAATAGGAAATGACATTAACTTTAGTTTTTTGTTTAGTCCTCGAGAGTCAATTTAAGCAATGAAAATAATAAGTTAAATCATATACTCACTTTTCAAGTGTTATATTCAAAGTTCTAGAAATTACACCTT